>ERZ778027.3128-NODE-3128-length-17571-cov-11.125314_pt1 | contig 17571 bp, 22 predicted proteins | sample MGYA00375757_ERZ778027 | MGnify/ENA primary metagenome ERZ778027 (study PRJEB29350, sample SAMN05389817) | bioreactor metagenome | isolation source: Ammonium sulfate bioreactor | place: South Africa: University of Cape Town | collected 2014-02-18 ... | reverse complement strand
TCCTGACGATGTGGTTTCAGTTAGAAACGCGAAAGCTCGAATCTTCATTCTCTCTCTATTTATTTCTGTATTTTCAACTGCTCTCTCCCCTGGCTTTATTTCAAATCTTCGTCTGAAATATGGCGAATCGATTCTGGAAAGTTCATGTAATTGTGTTTTTGTTTTCGACCGGCTGATTCCCTCATCGTCCGTATATAAACAACTGATTTTTACCGGCTCTGTTGTATTCAACTATTTCAATATTCATTTCAATAAGATGTGCAAACCCGTAGTTATGGTATGTATATAGATGCAGTCTCTCGAAAATGCAGCGAAACTTTCATTTTAGTAACTATCTCGTGTTTCTTCTCATTTTCAATTCGGTGCAATCTGTATTAAGTAAATGAAGTTTCTTTGTATTCAAATGTTTATTTATTTCTTGTAGAACATGGAAGTGATTACGGTCAAGAGCCGTGAAAATAGTATTATGGACGATTTACATAGCATAATCGAAGAAAAGAATAATACAATACAAGCAAATGTGGCACAATTAAAAGAAAAAGATGATTTATTGAGTAAAAAAGATGTCGAGCTTGCAAGATTACGAGCTGAAATCCGTCTTAAGCAAAGTAGTGATATCAATGTTCGAAGTTTTGATTTCAACTGGACCCGTATGTGTAACATTATCGGTGTTGTGGTCGTGGTACCAATCATTGCAAGCATTTTCTTCCGAAGTAAATAATATTTTGATTCAAACATTAGTTCATGTGTACGTGACCATGACTTTGTAAAATCATTCGTGTTATTTTTTTTGTTTTTTTGTTCATAAATAAATATTGTTTATTAGATGTGATGCATAGAAAAAATTCTTTATTATGAGTTTATTTTCTACTATATGAAAAATTAACAAAGAAAAACAACGAGAACAAATTTTTGGTCTACGTTCGTTTTGCTCGCCTTCGGCGTTTAACTTCTTCTCCTTTCCATAGTTTTTCGTTGATAATCATTTCAAGTTCATTTGATTGAAGTTCATCCTCATTTTCTTGTTGATTTTCATCAGAAGTCAATTTCTCAAAAAACGGCGTCTCTTCTACATGTGTCCCACGTAAATCAAATAGATGTTTGAGCAAAGGTGGCTGTCGAAGATGAATGCCGAGACCATCGGGTGTCATAACATCGAATGTGACATAAAGGTCATTGGTACATTGAACACTAGTCCAACCGGCAGATGACAAAACAATGTCTCCAGCTGCTTCGCTTTCTCCAACACCGAGAATTTCTACAGTTGGTCCACGAAGTACTGGCGGATCTTGAAGGCGGCCGTTGACTCGATTTTGAGGGACGCCGAGCTCGTTTTTTTCCAAAGCTTTTTCATAAAATTGTTGAACATCTTTCGTCGGCACAATATTAATCGGTAGACGAGATGTTGTCATCAATGAAAGACTTGCTCGAGCGCCATGACTCATTTGTTTCACATCGATTCTCGCAACACCACCGATTAAAATACTTTGACCAACCTCCAATAAAATATTCACCGGTCGAATCACCGTTGATTCGTGATTGAAAAACTCAAGTTCTTCTTTCGTACTACATTTATTCATCATCTAAACAACGCACACAAAAGCGAATAAAACTCTAACTCGAATTGTTTTTACTTGTTCTGGTAGAATAACACCCGGTGTATCATAAAGCCATTTCTCTCGTTTATAAGATTCTGGATTGAAAGCTCTCATTTTCTTTTGTCGATAATTAATATAATGATGTTCATTGGAATCAAAGGCACGATCTTCATCAAATGAGTTCTTGCCCGATGAAAATGTATACGAAGCACCGCTCTTCGGAAGATTCATTTCGGACTCAACTCGACGACGCCATTTCACTGTTGATTCGATATTCTCTGAAAATTGAGGTGAATCTCGATTTTGTTCTCGTTCTTTTAAACGTTGTTCACGCATAAATTGATTTTTTCCTGTTCGTATTTGAATTGGAAATCGAAGGACATTCATTGTCGTTCCTATTTCAATCGTAATCGATTCAAGTCAATTGACAATCCTTTTCTCATTACCAGGAAGATTTGAAATCGTTGCACGTTGAATACAATCAAGTGCATGAATATGACAAAGATCTGAGTCAATCAAACTATTGAACAAACTACTTTTTCCCGCATTTGTTCCACCGAGAAGATAAACACCACCTGAATAAATTCAAAAAAAAAACTCAAGTGAAAAGAAAAAGACAAAGTCAAACCATGTTGTGACCAATAACGAAAGATTTTCGAAATTAATTCTTCAATTCCGTAGCCAGTTCTCGCACTAATCAAACCGTAGTATTTGACAAGATGTTTGCCGAGGCCACGTTTTGCACATTCATTTTCCAAACATTGTTGAACATCTGATAGATACGATTGATTATCTTTCGGTAGAAGATCAACTTTATTTCCAAGAACAAAAATAACATTTGATGTTGTTTCATCAGCAAGATGTGACCATGATTGACTAATCGAATTCGGTAGATCCAAAAGATCGACAATGAGAATAATCAAGCCACGTTTTCGTTTGATTTCCGAGAGAATATTCTTGTAAACTTGTTCATTGACTTCACACTGAGAAATTTCATTTGTATATTTAAAAAGAAAACAACGTTGACATTGACTCGATCGTTTCTGTAGATTCGATGATAAATGATGTTTGAAGATTTCTACCGGCATAAAACCTCTAAAATCATTTTAACAATATTCGATTGACTCAAAAGAAAATTTCTTCTCACGGTTTCGTTTTATCAGCACATTGAAGCGCTGCTCCACAACCGAAACAACGAGCAGTTTCATGAACTGGTATCGATTGATCTTCCGTTCCGAGATCGATTTGAAAGTGATTTTGTGCAGATGGAAACGAGACAATTGGCGGGTGAGGAATGTCGGTTTCTTCGTCTTGACTTGATGAAATCAAATCCTGTTTAGGTATCTGTGAAAAGAGATGTTCAGCTCGGCCAGTTGTTCGAGAATGTTGTCGAATAAGATGTTTTCGATCTTCGGAGAGTTGTCCACCGAAACGAATGGCATAGGACGGATCTTTGGAGAGATATTGACGAACTACAGGAGAAAGATTCTCGAATGAAATTGGTTTGGTTTCTGTAATGATGTGTTTGTCATTGAGGGAGGTCGATGGAATCGATCGACGAAACGATCGAAAACGATAGGCAACGGATACTAAACGTTGAGTAACGAGTAATCGTTGAATATTATGCATTTTTTTAATTCAAAAACTGATTCTATCAGTCCTAGTGACTCATACCAGAGAATTTATTGGCTAAATAAACAGCTGTCAATCGATGAGAAATCGATATCTCGAAAAAGAAACAATGAATTTTAATGATTCAACATATTCAGTTGATGAAGTTTTAAGAAAAGATTGAATTACAAATTGAAAGAATTAAATAGAATTTCAACAGATGTCACTACATATATAATTTCGTTGAAATTCTGTCTCGGCAGTACCGAACAGAGAGAATCGTTTATATAAGGCTATTGCCCTGGTTGTTTTCTGCCTCTTATTTTTTTCTTCTCGCTTTCTGTAGTCTGACTTCAACAGTTCTCTATCAGTAAACATGTCTTCATCGGATGTTAAAATCGGTATCAACGGATTCGGTCGTATTGGTCGACTTGTTTTCCGATGTGCACTTGCCCAAGGTCTCAACGTAGTCGCCGTCAATGGTCAGTACACACACGCCCTCAAGAGAGAAAAAAAACATCTTGTTTTTTTTTGTCCTTATAGACCCATTTATTCCTGCTGACTACATGGTCTACATGTTTAAATATGATTCAACACACGGCAAATTCAAAGGCGAAGTTTCACATCAAGATGGAAAACTCATTGTCAACGGCAAAACCGTCAATGTTTACACAGAGTAAATCCTATTTCTACTAAAAAAAAAACTCCTATATTTTTGTTTTTTCAAACAGAAAAGATCCAACAAATATTCCATGGGGTCAACTCGGTACGTTTTTTCTCCTCTTTTGCCCTTGAATGAACTTCGAATTGTGTTGTTTTGTCAGGTGTTGATTATGTTGTTGAATCAACCGGTGTGTTTACAACGATCGACAAATGTCAACCACATTTGAAAGCCGGTGCCAAGAAAGTCGTCATTACAGCTCCATCAGCTGATGCACCAATGTTCGTCGTTGGTGTCAACGAAGACAAATATACTGGCAGTGAAACTGTTCTTTCAAACGCTTCATGCACAACCAATTGCTTAGCCCCACTTGCCAAAGTTATCAACGATAAATTCGGCATTGTTGAAGCTTTGATGACAACTGTTCATTCGTACACAGCCACGCAAAAGACTGTCGATGGCCCATCGAACAAAGATTGGCGAGGTGGTCGTGGCGCTGCCCAAAACATTATTCCATCAGCAACTGGTGCCGCTAAAGCCGTCGGCAAAGTCATTCCTGAATTGAATGGCAAATTGACCGGCATGGCTTTCCGTGTTCCAACACCGAACGTTTCAGTTGTCGATCTTACCGCTCGATTAAACAAAGGAGCTTCGTACAAAGACATCTGTGCCGCAATTAAACAAGCTGCCGATGGACCATTGAAAGGAATCTTAGGTTATACAGATGAAGAAGTTGTTTCGACTGACTTCATCGGTGATACACACTCGTCGATCTTCGATGCCAAAGCTGGCATTTCGCTCAACGACAATTTCGTCAAACTTGTCTCGTGGTATGACAACGAATATGGTTATTCAAATCGTGTCGTCGATCTCATCAAACATATTGCCAAGAAAGACAAAGGACAATAAACTCGATAGCAAAGTCAACAATGAACTCACGAATCTAGATGAATTAGTTTTATCAAATTCAGCTGCTCTATTTTTTAGTCAACCTTCTCGCTTAGTCTTTTGAAACAAAAACAAATCCTTTTTATTTAAACCTTGTACTTCTAGTTTGTATTTTTCAATCACCTATGAGAAGAAATAAAAAAGAGTCGTACCTTTTTTTTCATCAATAAAAAAAAACAACCTAGATCTTTGATTTCTATGCATGATTAGATTTAGTCAATAGTTATTTCTTTTCTCGAATGCCATTTGAATGAAGCAAAGAAAGGCAAATGTACTTGACAAAAAACAAAAATAAATCGAAGGTCGTTCTTTTTCTTCTTCTTCTATTTGCAAAACGAAAAAGTACGTCATCTCCAATTACAATTAAATAGTACAAGAACTTGCACATCTCCAACATCCATTGCAATCGGAATCATTTGAACAGGAGATTTTTCCTTGAGATTTTGTTGTATAACACCATTCGGGTCCGGTTATCGACGGGAAAGCACCGGCACATCCAGACCAACAATGACCTCGATAGCAACCGAACCAATCTGTACACGTAGTTGCACCGTAGGGGTTTTTTAATGGTAAATGCTGTCGATTTCGATCGATAATTGAATCAATTTGTTCGGTTGTTTGATTGTTTAATAATGATATCGTATCATTAACTAATTGACGTATTCGTTTTTCTGTTTCATCTAATAATTTATACATTCGATTATTAATATGTTCAATCAATAAATAACTGAATACACTGAGAATAACAATCCATGAACTTGTTCGTATTATTTTCATTCTCGTTTTTGTTTCTGTACGCAAGGACATTTGCTCCCTTTTTATTCGTACGCATTCTTTTTGTCTATCATGTTACACCGATTTACCTCAATGATGACATCATTCGTGTGACTGAATGAAAACAAATCAAAGTTTATACGAACGATCAGTCACGCTTTGAACTGATGCACAGATCAATCGATTGCATCAGCAAGTTACAGATAAAAAAGGATAATATTCTCGATAAATATTTCCGAGACATCGGAGAAGACAAAACTCGTATATTAGTAATGTTGCTGTTGTTGTTGTTTTTCTCTTTAAGGTTACTGTTGATGTTTCTGTTCTGTGGCGTCGATATGTCCTTAGATTGTCTACTCTCGATTGTCGTAAAAAAAGCATTCAACGACAGCAATTGGTTAGATTTGTTCTTAGCAATGAAAATGGTGTCATCTATATTCGTTTGACGAAAACCGATTAGTAAAATGTGGATTTATTTTTGATTGAAAGAAAAATGTCTGTCAAAGAATTGCGTATCTACCCAATAAAATCATGTGCTGGTGCTAAAATCGAAGAAGCTTTGATTACAAAATACGGTCTTGCATTGCCGTCCGATCCGCGGATCTATGATAGACGATGGATGATCGTTAAAGATGGTCGACATTTATCTCAACGTGTTTTGCCTCGTATGGCATTGATTGTACCATCGTTTGTTAACAATGGTCTTTCTCTAGCGGCTCCTTCAATGCCCAATTTGTTTGTGCCAATCGAGCCATTGCCAAAGGAAATCATGCATTGCCAGTAGGTGAAAAAAATAGTCGAGAGAATTTGTTGTTGACTTCGACTACGTAGTTGTTGGGATGCTCCGATCGACGGTTTGCGTTATGATGATAAAATTTCGCAATGGTTTCGAAGATTTTTCGAAACTGATGATGAAATTGATTTAGTTGTTTTCGATGAAAAACAATTCGAAGCACGACTAACAAAAAATAAGCCCGATTTTCCGAATGTTGCACAAGATCATGATGTAGCTGTTTATCATGATGTTGCGCCTATACACGTTTGTTCGACGGAATCAATCGATGATTTAAACGCAAAATTAGAAAAGAAAATTCCAATCTACAATTTCCGACCGAATATTATCGCGACCAATGTCGGAAAATCTTATGCCGAAGTAAACAAAAGCAAATTTTGATTGAATAAAATGTTTTTTGCGGTAGGATTGCTGGAGAGATGTTGAAATTGGTGATGTGAAATTGAGATGGCTTGCACCGTGTTTAAGGTGAATTGAGATTCGTTTGATTTTTTGATTTGATTTTGTTTTCTTGGTAGATGTCTTTTGCCAACAATCGATCAAGAAACAGGCGTCAAAGATCCGAATCAAGAACCTTGGAAAACATTACGAAGGTTGACTGATCTTTGTTTGTTTTTTTGCGAAATAAAATTGAAAAATGTTTAGTTATCGTTTGAAAGCGGATACATATGGTGTGAAAGCATTATTTGGAATTTATTTAGGTCAAATCGATGATTCGAAAGTTATTTCCGGAACTATTCACGTTGGTGATCTCATTCGTGTTATCAGTGATGAACCGAATTTTTGGCAAATAAAAATAAATTGACTGATGTTCTTGAATTGCACTTTTTCATTGATCCATCTGTTGTCATTCTCATGAAACTTGTTTTTTTTTTATAAAATATTCGAGAAAAACAAAAGCAAATTATCAAAATGTTTCTCTTGATTTCATGTTGTTTGATCTGGTTAAGTTGTGTTTCGAGTCAACCGAATGGTTTGTCATGAAAATTTTGCTTGACTACAGAAAAGTCATTGTTTTGTTTTGTGTAGATACGCATCGAGCTTGGTCCGGAGCGAACTCATTTTTTGCTTGGACACTTCCTCAAGATGATCAAATCAATTTAATAAATACTCTACGCGAGAATAACGTTCGTATGATTCGTATATTCTTTGCAACTGTTGACGCCAATCAAGCTGGATCACGTGCTGTTGAAGCTCATGATCTCGAACGATATCATGTCGGTGCTCCTTATACCGATACCGAGATTTTAACACGCATGGATCAATTTATTCAAAATGTGGCGACATACGGACAAGACCGTATTAAATTAATCATTGCTCTTCATGATCGATATGCATTAGGTTGTTATGCGTATAAAGCCGATGGTTATGTCAAAAAATATGATATTCCAACAGCTGAATCATGTTCACCACCGAATGATGCATCGAAATTCTATTTCAATGAACAAGCACAAAATGATTATGTTGCTCGTTTAACATTTCTCCTCAATCATACAAATCCGTATTTCGGTCAACGATGGGGCTCATTAAATCGAATCATATTTGCATTCGATATCGAAAATGAAAGTCAAGGTTACACGTCCAATTACAATGCCAATTGGATGTGTAACATCAGCAAACGCATCCGTTCGTTGGTTAACAACGGTGTGTTGATCTCAACTGGTGGCGGTACTGACTACGGTTTGAGTCTTCGTCTCGAGAATTTTCAATGTTCTGCACTTGATTTAATCTCAATGCACGATTATACGATGGACGGAGATTCTGCACGAGCAAAATTTCAGGAGGCGATTAAACTCGCACAACAATACAATAAACGAGTTATTGTCGAAGAATTTGGCGGACGTGGCGATGAACAACAAGCTGCAGCTTTGAATAGAATTGGTGCCACAGCACATGAACAAGGTTTGCCATGGCTTGTCTGGGAAGTTGTGCCGAATGCTAAAACGGGAGATTTCGAATTTTTTACCAATGATCCAACGGCATGGGCCGCCTATCAACATCAAGCCTACTGGGCACAAATGTCACCATCGCCATTTGCATGGCCGGAAATTTGGAATTGAAATTTATTTCCTCATCAATAAAAAAATCAAGACTTCAAATAGACTCATTGACTTTGTTTTGCTTTCATTACAAAAAAAGACAGACGATTATTTTAGATTTATTCATAAATTCAATTACGTAACCACAACATTTCTTCGAACACGACAATACGGACAATCACATGTTCTCAAACATAAAATAACTCTTAATTGATTCGTTAGAACACTCGCTATATAAATAAATGGATTTAAAATCATCGAGATCTTCGCTATGAACGCACAAATTGTCATTAAAATCGAATGATCATCAATAAATTCGAAATTGAATAAATAAAACAACGCAACAATCGCATACGGTGTCCAGCTAAGCAAATATTCACTGACGATGAAGATCGTTGCCAAAGCAAATCGTTTGTCAGCTTTCAAACGATTTAAACGCAACATATTTCTTGTTTGAATGGTTTCTGTTCCTCGACGAATAAATAAAACCGATGGTTCGCTAAACGGTTGCACAATTGTATTCGATGGATTTTTATCCGATTGTGTTGTTGTTGTACTACTGAAACGAAACGATGATGATGTCGATTGAGGCGGTTGAATCGAAACATTTTCCGATAGATTCGATTTTTCAATCGTCGTAGCTCCGTGAATTAAACGTCGAATAAGACAATAAACATAGACATTCATAAGAAATAGAATGACAAGTGGCAGAAAATAAACAAAGAGAAATGTGAGTATGAAATAGATTTGAGATTGTATCGATCGATCGAACCAATCTAAACCACAATGTAAACCAATGCCTTCGGGCATATATCGATTCAATTTGAACAACGGTGGAATAGCAAAGACAAGACCAAATAACCAACAGAGAATTGTTGTTGACAAAGAATGTTGTTCGAAAAAACGTTGACGAATATTTGTTTGAAGAACTGTTGTACAACGAATAAGTGAAATAATCATCAACATAAACATATGAACACAACCATTTAAATAAGATACAAAACCTTCGATATGACAATAAACTGGTGAACATAAACGACGACAGGATAAACATTGCATGAATACTGATGGAGAGATGACTATGATGACAGACATTGAAGAAAATATTATTGAAATTATTAAAGTATAATGACGAGTTCGAAAATATCGATGATGATAAGACCAATAGATAAAACGAATACTGAATACAATGGAAAATATTGATACAAGAGTTAAAATCGTACCAAATAGACGAGCTATCGAACATTCGAATCGATCGATATCACGAAGTAAAGTTCCAACGCATAATGTTAAATTAGAATTCATTGTGTTTCTTTCAATGACTTCGTCACTCTCTTTAAATGATTCTATTCCATGTAAGCATAATTATCGATTCAAATAATGGCTTATCTTCATCTAGTTTAAGATCTAGAAATATCTTGCACACATGTTTCAATCTTTTGATGCAATTCACTTTTTTTTATCTAAATATCACGTTCATCAAAGTAGATTTGAATTAATCTAGAGTACTTCATCATTTTAAGAAGAATTTAATGAATGCTTAGAATAGTTCTATATGTCACATGGAATTACTCTTATATTTATTCGTAATTTAGGAAATAGTTATAATTGGTTGAATTCTATTTGTTTCAGTATTAAATAATTGATAAAAGTACGTTCGTAATTGATCATTAAAACGAAATAAATCAATAAGATTAATTAATAAACTCAATGCTGATAAAAATGAACAAAATTGATAAATTATTGGTGATATTGTATCATCAGTATCAATACATAAAATGATATAAATAGGTGACCAACCAACAATAAATACAGTAAACATGATGAGCAAATGTTTAACAAGACGTTTATTACTTCGATGATCGACAACAATTTCTCGATATGGTTGTAGCTCTCGAATACATTCGAACCAATGACAAGTATATCCAAGTAAAATTATATTTAAAACAATAAAGACTATTGCTGGTAGAAGAATAATTATGAATAAACAATAAATTTGCAAGATATATTTCTGACCAAATATATCCAAACAGTTCTAAATAAAATCAATCTTTTGTCATTTTCTTTATTTTGAAAATGAATTTATTTAACCTGTGTATTAACTGGTATCAAAATTAATAGTGATGCTAATAAAGTGATGATCCATGTTAATACAATGCAGATGAAAGGCCATTTCTTCGATTTAAATAGAAGTTTTGTTGAATAAATAATATTCAAAACTCGATTGATTGATAACGAACATAGAGAATAAATAACTGAACAATTCAATAGAATTTCAATGGAATTGACAACTGAACAAGATTGATCAAAATATTCAGTGAAATTAAATATATAAATAACTATCCAAAAACTAGTTAAATTAATCAATGTAAAACATAAATGAATTGTTAAAATATTAATCGATGAACGAAAACGAGATAAAATACACAAAGGTAACAAATATATACAAGCTAATACGATGACAAGCATCGAAATAATAAGTTTACCAAAAAGAAAAATATTGAAAAGTACATAATCATCATCAGAGATCATTTCTTTTTCTTCGTATTGTTATGAATATGAAGATTTTTTTTATCCAGGATAAATGAAAATCGTGTGACGATCTCCTATTATTGATAATTAATGTCAAATTTATTATTTAAATAAACCGTTAATCCAAAAATAGCTGATGACATTTCATTGTATCAAAGAATGAAGAGACTATTTATTCAGTTATTGTTGGCAGAACATGAAGTCGAAGTTTCGATTCATTTGCTGTTTGTTTAATAGATTTTGTGTTTCGACGATAATTGATCATTAAAAGAAATGTTAACAATGGATAAGATTGAACACTAACTGTACTAACAATGATCATTGCTGAGCTCGTCGGTGGAGAAAATCGATTTGAATCAAAAGCTAAAGCAAGATTATAGAATGCCGGCGGACAATACCATAAACATGACCAAACAACATAGAATGTCATTTGAAGAACAATTCGATGGAACGTATGTCGTTCTTTTGTTTGATTCAAAGTTGCGTGTTTTCGATAGAGACGAAAGATTAAAACAAATGTCGAACTGAACATTATCAATTCAGGAATTATAAAATTTACAATCAATAAACTAATTATATATTTTAAATCGTGATTATGACATGGTGAACAAGGAATATATTCGCATTGTGGAATGAAAACCATTAAAATCGAGAGAATATAAGAATAAATTATGACGACAAGTATGGGAATACATTGTCGACGCCAAGTTAAAACGCCAGTCTTACGAAAAATGAAATAATTTCGTTCTAAACTTGCATAAGCTAAACATGTGATCATACCGATATTAATGGCAAGAGCATTGACAGAATAATAATCACAGAGTTGAGGCGATCTTTCGAATAATGTTAAATAATATCCCATGAGAAATATTGGAACATTTATAAACGAGGATAGTAAACAAAAAATAACCATAAAATGAAACTAAAATCAATCGGTTCACTTTTTGATTAATCAAAAAATCAAACAAACAATTTTCATCTTACGATATAAGTAAAATAATTTCGAAGATTCGGCTGTCGTAAATATCGATAAATCAAAATCAATGAAAATATTGTTCCAATAATAATACATGTCGATGAAATCGTAGCTAATGGCGGTCCAAGTTCATAGATTGTCGGAGCTGTTGAATTATCTGTGACATTTTCAACTGTATTATTCGATTCATTGTTCAAACAGATAACGTCCATTGACTCGATTATATAATTACACTTTTTTGTTTCAACAGACGAAGATTTTAAAGGAAAAACTACGTCTGTTTTCAGTCAAATGAATTTCGATCGTCTTTTTATAGAAAAGAAAAAGAAAAACAATCAGTCAATCTGTTCAATCTCACATTTATTTTCTCTTTGATAAAAACCATGACAGTTATAATTAATTCAAATCAAAATAAAACAAGTTTTTCTTTCGTCGAATTCGTCGTGTCGGTTGACATTCTTTATTCATATCACCGGGCAATTTCGATTCATACAATTCAAGAAATTTATCCAATTGACACATTGCCGAAGAACATCCTAAAACATATTCAAATCGTATTTGATATTTTCGTCAAAATTCTACCTGGAAGTTGAACAATATGAGCCGTTTCACCATTTGTCATATTTAAATATTTCAATTGAAGAAGATAAGTATTGTCATCTAAATTCGAAAGGAGAAATCAATGGTGAAAACGAGAGAACATGTGAAGAAACCTTGCTGATAAATGTCAAAGAAGAGAGTACTTGCAAATGGTGGCTGATGAACATGATTAACACCGAGAAATGAAAGAATCGGTACAAGAGTTGTATCATGCTAAAGAAGGCAGAGCTTTTCAGGTACTGAAATTTGTTTGATTTTTTAAAAATTACCCCCGAATATATTTTCACTTTTTTTCCTTTGTCATTTTTCGATCTGAGATTTTCAATGTTTTCTAAGATATCACGAATGATGGGTCCTCAAAAATAAAACCTATCGAACTTTATGAAATGCATAAAACAAACACAATACCACCACGTAATCGATTAATTTCCGACGAATAAAACAGATGATAAAAACATAAATCTTCTAATTGACGTAGTTCTTCAAGAATTTTTGGTGTGACCCAATTCGGTGTGACATTATAAATATCCTAATACGATTCAATCCATCTTCTTCTTCGTTTTGTTGTTGTTCAAAAGAATCTTTACCTGAATAAGCACAGTATCAGCAACATCCCATGCGTAAAAGATATCAGGTAGTGATAAGGTTGTCTTTTCTTCGAGAAATTCAATGAGATCCTTTCATAGAAAGCAAATTGTTTCAATCGTAGAATTAACTCGATTGATTTTTCATTTACTCGATATTCAATATTAAGACTTTGAACTCTCGAACTATTTCGTAGATCATCAACTAATTCTTCGTATCGTTCACAATCACTAACTCCCATTAACTGAAATCAAAAGAAGATTCAATTAGATATCTATCGAAGACAATCAAATAATACATGATCCAATGATTTGTCAACAGTATGCACAGGAATCGGTTGCCAAGGTAAACTCTTTGGCCAATCGAGTGATCGTTCGAATTGTTCTGGTAATTGAAGATTTCCGGTTGTTGGATATAATCCAACGAGATTCGAATAAGCTGACATCAGTGTTCGATCAACATCTGTACTACGAACTGTGATCTAAAATTCGTTTTTTCAAAGAGAACAAATCTCATTTCGAACAACAATATACTTCCGATGCAACATAAGTCGAATTGAGAATTGATGAATATTGTTCACGAATGAACTGTCCTAAACGTATATGTTGTAATTGTCCTCGAACAGTCAATTGTCCAAGACCATTTGGCCAAAAAGATGGGTCAATGGAATCCGTTGGAGACGTATAACTCGGTGCTCGTTCACCATGACGAAAGATCTATTTCAAACATTATAATTACCAAAAAAAAACAAAAATTAATTATATACAATATGAGTAGCAATTAGTCGTTGACTTGCACTAATGTCAATCCAAAGTACAAAAACAATAACAACAGCAGCATGTAAGTGCAACATCATCGTATTGCAAATTTACTAAAATCTCTAAGGATTATGTATATATTTAAATCGCAGATCATAAATGACATTTACAATGAAAAGGTTTTGTTTTTAATACGAAAAAAGCCTTTCGTAAATCGATATTAGTCTTTTGTCTAATTCAAATTAAATACAATTATTAGATCTTTCCATGTCATTTTAATAAAAAAAATGATCACGAGCAAGAAAAGCACGACAATTTCGGAAAATCGACTCGTACTTGTTGACATATGTCAAATGATAAACATTTTTCTTTTCTTTTCTGTACACATACGCAAACAACTGATGAAATGTTCGCATTTCTTTTTTACTTGATGACCTATTAACACACAGATACCAACGAATATTTATATAATAATGGTTTCATCACGAGTTGAAAATGAAGAACAAGGAGCAATTTTAACAATTAATCATGGTAAAAAAGTCAATGAAAATGAATACATTTGGAAACATGATGGAAAGAATTTGCCTGAAAATAAAGATTTAATTATTTACGAACTTTTTCTTGCTGATTTTACTAACGAAGGTACTCTTCGATCGGCAATGAAAAAGTTCGATTATCTGTCCAATGAATTAGGCATTAATTGTATTGAACTAATGCCAATTCAAGCGTTTCTTCTCTGTCGAACCGTCTTACGGAAGTTCAGAGGATTTGAAAATGTTTATTGACGAATGTCATGGACGTGACATACGTGTTTTGATTGATGCTGTTTTTAATCATTCTCATGTAGATTGTCCATTGAATAAACTCGATCCAACGTATTGGTATTACCAAGGTTTTCATCATCCCAAACATCCCGAAGAAACTTGGGGACCGGAGTTTAATTACGAGTTTCGAGATGAGAAACACGGAAATCTCCGACCAGCTTTAGCATTTATTGGAGATGTTATACGACTTTGGATTGAAGAATATCATATCGATGGAATTCGGTAGCAAATCTTTTCTATTCAATTGCACAGAAAATCTATCTTTTACGCAGTTTCGATTCGATTTGGCGAAATATCGTTCCACCATTTCAAGATCTATTTCAACTTCCTGATAATCGATCATTTTTCACCAAACTCTTGGAAATTGGTGATCCATCGAACGATAATTATGTTTATCCAACGTCAATTGTCAATTTTTGGGCTTGTCATAACAACGAACGATTTCTCTATCTTCTCAATCAAATTGATTATTTCGATGGCGAAGCATTTAAACGCCTTGAAATAGCTGCTGTTTGGCTAATGACAACCGTTGGCGTGCCTCAGATTTGGATGGGAGATGAATGAGGCGAATATCAAGTTCTTGGTTAGTTCTAATTCAAAATAGAAAATCAAATCAAATTGATTTCATGATGATATCTTAGGCAATGAAAATCGAACAAAAAATGTGAAGCAAATCAATTGATCTTCGACGAGAAAAACAAATCAACAGTCGCTATTCGAGTTAAATTGAAAACTGATTTCACTTCGAAAATCATCCGAAGCAATCAAATCGAATAATATTAAATTCTTTCATTGTGATTCCGAGACACATATTCTCGATGGTCAAATGAGTCCGATGAGTCAATTGTAGTTCTATTGAATTTCTCAATTAAAGATCAACGAAATTATTCATTTTTGAATTGGCCAAAAGCTGGACTTTGGAAAGAATACAAAATAGATTGATTTGAACTTTATCTAAAAAGAAAAAAAGAAGAAAAGTATTGTTTTTTTATAATGCAATATGGAAAATTGGTTCAAGTAATTTTTAATGTAGATTTGTCTGTTTTCGAAGATACTGTAGATGGATCATGTGTATGGGATTCATAATTGAAATCTGATACTGGTAAATTGCTGGCAAAATTAGGAAATCAATCTGTATACAATTATAACCAAAGGACATTTAGTCAATAATTAGTACAATTAACATCACCAAATAAAACAAGTGATAATTATATTGGTTCCGAAGTCGAAGTTGGAAAGAAAGTTCAATAATTTTTCTCTAAAACAAATGCTTTCATACAGTTATCGTACAATCCATTCAATGATATTTTAAATAGAGTTATTCAATGGCAATACAATAAAATGATACCTGAAAAGGCAAAATGTGAATTATCGCATCTATATTTCAATCCGACAACGAATATCTCAAAATTTCTTGACCAACTGTTACGGCCAACCTTCGATGAGAAATGTAAAACAACAACAGTTATCGATGATAGTTCGCTGATCGAGGCACTTGATCAATATTTAAAGAGAAGAATATTCAAATCATCAACTCTTTTCTGTACAATTGACATACGCAACCTCTATACAATATTATCGCAAGGTCTATCATTAGATATTCTTGGTGAATTTCTACAGACACATGAATATTCAAACTATCAAAGAATTAGCTTACATCGTCTTAAAAGAAAATGTTTTCGTTTATGGCAAACATATATATATATATCAACAGACTATTGATGGTGCTATGGGGTCTTCATTTACATTGACATTAGCGAATCTATTTATGTGAAAATAGCAAAAAGAAGTTGTCCCTTAGCAAGATATAACAGGTCAATTTTAGTGCAATATAAACATTTATTAGATATATTAAAGATACAGTATTGACATGGAATAGATCTGAATGTGAATTGATCAAATTTTTAAATGAAGCTAATAACTGGCATCCAAATATCAAGTTAGAATGTAAAATTAATCAATCCTTATCATTTCTTGATGTTCTGCTAACGAACAATAATGGCCATCTTGTAATAGAAGTTTATTATAAGCTCGTCGCTGAACCGTATGTTACAACATTTCTATCCGATCATCCTCGACAGGTATTTGGAAATATTATACAAAATGCCCTAACGCGATCTGTTCGATATTCATCAACATTGAAGTTATTTCAGAATGAACAACGATATATAAGATTAATCCTTTTGTACAATCGGTAACCTATTCGAAATTACCTCTAAATTCGTTATTTCACATTATTTTTATTTCAATATACATTCACTTTCTAGTTATCCACCAGTATTTACTGAAAAGCAATTTCGAAAATTTTTACGAACATATATTTCTCAATCTTCATCTGTACCATTTCTAAATGATCAAAACTAATATCAACTATTATGTCAAAACATTACCGCAAGATTAACATAAGAAAAAGCGAATCTCACAGAAACTAGAACACACGTAAATAAAGAAAAGGATTCAGTACATATCGAACTACAAGAAAAACAAAATCATTCAACTACATCAAATAAGCTCATTATTCATTACACACATCAAACACATTTTTCATCCTTCAAACATTCATCGAACATATATATGCAATGATATCAAATTTATAGTTGGAAATCGAAATCGTCGCGCAAACACACGCGAAATTATCAATAAACAGGCTAAGAAATATTTATTAACGAATCACGACAGCAAGACACCTGTATGTATCTACCATCCAGTTTTGATTAAGTCAATCTTCTTATCTTCTAGAAACAACAGAAGCAATCCAACACAAACGAAATATAATTGGAGACATCGACAAATTGCACACGACTATGACATCCTCTCACTGTTTGTCCAAACAAAAACAAAACTAATCAACAATTATTCTATATTTCACATA
>ERZ778027.3126-NODE-3126-length-17581-cov-11.929876_pt1 | contig 17581 bp, 9 predicted proteins | sample MGYA00375757_ERZ778027 | MGnify/ENA primary metagenome ERZ778027 (study PRJEB29350, sample SAMN05389817) | bioreactor metagenome | isolation source: Ammonium sulfate bioreactor | place: South Africa: University of Cape Town | collected 2014-02-18 ... | reverse complement strand
AGAATTTTATTTAAGGAAGAACAAGTCGGCAATTTCCTCTGCCGCACCCGTTACTACTAACTATAACCTCTTTAATACTCTACATTCTGCAAGGAATACTATGTCTTCCTAAAGATTCAATTCCACGTTTTGTCTTTGCTCATTACATGCTCGTTACACGACCACCAGGTGGTGATTATACAAATGATATCAATCTTGCCCGTAGCGCTGCCATTGACGCGTTTGCTATTAATTTTGGCGGTTGGAATGTTAATTTCACTGAACAAGAAGGATATCTCAAAGATTTCTATACGACTGCTGAAAGACTACAGTATAAAGTTTTCATTTCAATTGATTGTACTAGTGTAACGGATAGCAATATGGTTGTTCGTCTTGCTAATCAATATGCCAATAGTTCAGCTCAATTTAAAATCAATGACAAACTTTTATTGAGTACATTTCAAACAAATCCTCCTGCTTGGAACTGGCAAACCGATGTTCTCGATAAAATCAATAGTCCTGTCTTCTTCATACCGGGAACACTCTCTGATGATGCTTCACAAGTTTTTTCACAGACACCTGGCGATGGATTTTTCCCATGGATTCATCCGACTAAGACTGCACAACAAGAAGCTGACACTGATAGTTCATATGCCGTACAACGAGATGCGAAAGGAAAAATATGGATGGCAGCTATTGCACCATGATTTTTCAAACGTTTCGATGCTGGTGACAATTGGAGTCATGCGCAAGATCTTATCGAAATTGTCACGTGGAACGATTGGGGTGAAAGCAGTTATGTGGGTCCAGCAGATACTAGTGGTCTATCACCTTCGTCCTATTGGGATACTTTAGATCATAGTGCATTCTTGGAAATGACAAGTATCTTTATTAAATCATACAAAACTGGTCAGACCAACGTAGTAATTAATCCAGCTGAAGAAAATGTTTATTTCTTCTATCGATTACAACCAGCAGCTACGCTCGGCACTTTGGATACTCTTCCTCTACCATTAGACGCAGAATATTTGAAAGATAATGTGTTCGTGGTTTCATTTTTGACTAATGAAGCAAATATCACATTAATCAGTGGAGGCAATACTCATCAAATTCCAGGTGTACAAGGAGTAAACAAAGTGGCCATTTCATGGACATTGGGAAATCAATCATTGAGCGCAGACCGACAGGGACAGATTTTTATTGAGAAAAACGGGCCAAATATTTCTGCACAACTTGATCGATACAATGGTAATGTTATTGTACTTTGATGATTGCAATAAATCTACAGCAGTTTCATCCTCACCCTCAACTCTCAATTTTTGAATTGGCTAAAAAAATTCACAAATCGAAAATGAAAGGACGAAAATATGAATGATTGTAAAAACAAACAACAGACGAACGAACTTATATTTTTTTAAATTCTACTACTATTCGTTGTTGAATAGGATTATATGATGGCACAAAATAATATTCAAAAGGTTCGTTTTGCTGATGAAATCGTACAGTTTCAAACTGTAACAGAAAACGATGTTGAATATTTATATTTGGCAGATGTTCAACGACAATTTCCAACAGTTACTTTATTCTCTCGCAATGGTACTCGATTGTCATTTATAGCCAATAAATCAAATCAAGATTCAAAAGATCTACGTATTCAAGCAGATTGCAATGAAATTATCGATGCAATTGAACCGAAAACTTCAGCTCCAATTCTTTCTCAGGATCAACTCAATCGAATTGAAAGTAAAATTGATCGTATCGATGAAAATACTCAACAAATTCTACGACAAATGAGAAATATGATGACACTTATGTATGAAATACATGAATATACGACTCCTCGTTACTTTTTTATTCTTCCAACAAAACATTACGATCAAGCAGCTATTAGTACCGTTCATAATTGGTTTTATCTCCATTACAAACTCTATTTTCTTTGCGAATGTTCAAATGATCCCAAAGAACTACACATAGCTTCGCACAATGGTTATCCAATTAAAAAACGAAGAGATTTTATTACAAAATATGGATCATATCTGATGAAAACCACAAGTATCATTAAAGTATTACTTGAAATTGGCAAACTAATTCTTCCACAGTTGATAGGTATCGCAGAAGAAGTTTCATCTCTTCAATCATCCGATGATTTTACAGATATCAAAGACAAAATAAATATAGTTGAAAATTTTCTTCAAGATCCAGATACACGAATGACATACGAAGGTTCATCTTCAATCAAAAAATCACAACAAGTTCCAATACAAGGACCAGCTCTAAGAGAACTTGAAAGTTATTTAACACGTATCGATCCAACACGATCGTTAGGTAATCTATATCGAATAGTGACCGATAATGGACATGTTCGTTGGGTTTGTCAACAACATTATGATCAAATCAAATACGAAGAGGATATTCTTGTTTATATCAAACAATTTATAGCTATGGGAGGAAAATTTGATCAAAAAACTAAACAAGCTATTGTTGATCAATTGAACTTTTCAGATACAAATGTGAAAATAATTATTGAAGCTTTAACAAAAGGTTTTAATATTTCAAAATTAATTCTTCGTCAATGTTCAATTTATGAAAAACATTTTACTAAATTAATTAATACTATTATTAATCGATCATCGATTCGTTGTTTAGAATTAATCGATTTGAATATTGTGAATTTCTTTGGTCAGTTCAAATATGCTTGTACTAATATAAAAATAAATCCATTGAATCAATTATTAACGATAAGATTTAATCAATCTGATCAAAATGTGCTCAATCAAATTTTAAGAAAAAGTAAAATATATCGAATTTTACAGATTTATGCTTGTGATTTTCTACATAACGAACAATATTTACAGCAATTACTTACTACAAATACAAAATTCACTGAACTCATTGTTAATTATGCAAATAATATCGGCATTCTAAAATCTATATTTAATTTCGAACCAAATCATTTACAACGATTAAAACTAAATCATTCATTAGAAATATCTTCAGTGGCAAATGTTTTTTGTCAATTATTAAAAACAAATAAATCAATTGTAGAACTGGACCTTATTGATTCAATTGGTTTTTTACATATAGATTTTCTTCAAAATCTTTTTCAAACCTTAAAACAACATGAATCAATTAAACAAGTTCAATTACATATTTCGTCAATTGAAAATTCAGATGAAAAACAAAAGTTATTAATTGATTTCTTACAAAATTATCAATTTCTTACTCGTTTACGTTTATCAAATTCAATTATTTCTTCGGAATTATTGCAGAATTTAGTTGAAACAATTGAAAAACATCGATTATTGACTCGTTTAGAATTTTATCATTGTAATTTAAATCAAAATCATATTGAACAATTAAAACGAATAGAAACTAAAGAGTTTTCCTATGATCTCATGACTTCACAACGATCATCTCTCAAATGGAAACAAGATGCTCAAACAATTGTTGAAGGATGTAATCATCCTGAAGGCATCTACGTCGATGATCAACAAAAAGCTATTTATATTGCTGATTATTCAAATCATTGTATTGTAAAATGGAAATTTAATGAAAAAACTGAAGAAAAAATCGATCAGTTAAATTATCCAACTGATATAACTGTCAATCGAAATAGTAAAACTTTGATAATTTGTGATCGAGGAAATCGAAGAATTGTTCAATGGTCATTAGAAGGTCAACAAGAAATCAAAACTATCATTGAAAATATTGGATGTTACGGATTGACAATGAATGAAAATGGAGATTTTTTTGTTTCTGATCATGAAAAACATGAAGTGAAAAGATGGAGAGAAGGCGAAAAAGAAGGAACAATTGTTGCAGGTGGAAATGGTCAAGGAGCTGAACTCAAGCAACTCAATTCACCAACATTTATCTTTATCGATCGACAAGAAACAATTTATGTTTCAGATAGTGGAAATCATCGTGTGATGAAATGGATGAGAGGTGCAAAAGAAGGATTTGTTGTTGCTGGTGGACAAGGTCAAGGCAATAGTTTAAAACAGTTATCACATCCTTACGGGTTGATTGTGAATGAAATGGGTGATATTTATGTCGCTGATTCTGGAAATCATCGAATAATGTGCTGGCCACTGGGATCAGAAGAAGGTCGTGTTGTTGTTGGTGGGAATGGTTCAGGACAAAGTTCAAATCAGTTTTATTTTCCAGTGGGTTTATCATTGGATGTTGACAACAATCTTTATGTTGTCGATGGTTGGAATAATCGAATACAACAATTTGAAATTATGTTATAATTCGGAATTTTTTTTTCTATGAAACGTTTTAATAGAAATAAAATGCATTTATATTTCGAAACTATTGAGGGTAAATATACGTACGTATACTGAAATACAGCGACACCATGGATTAACTAACCACTATATACAAATGGAAGAAAGCCAATCAAGTATTTTAACTATTATTGCCCAAAATTTTCCCATCATATGTTGTGCATTTTATTTTAGATAGAATACCAATTTGAAACATAATGACTTTATCACTACACACATTACCCATAGAGATAACTTATCACATATTAGATCATTTGAATGAAATAGAATTGTTTCTGACATTAAGCGTTGTATCTCAACGAATGAATTCTATTGTCAATAGTTATCTAAGATACAGGGTAAACTTAAATATTACTTTTGGCATTTTCAAAATTTCGTGTTATAATCTTTTGTAGGCATTTACACAATTCAATATTGGTGATAACAATATTTTACCTGATGATGTTTGGCATATAAGTAAAGCTTTGCAATACAATACCGTATAATATACCAATAAATTGTTTGTCAATATCAAAGTCCATTTCTTTATTATTATTAGACGCTAACTACAGTCAATCTTCTTCAAAGCGGAATCCAAGATAGAGGTGTTCAGCATCTTATTGCAGCATTGAAATACAACACAGTAGCCTTCTTTCTAATTAGTCAATACTACCGAAAACTGTCTTTTAATATTCCATAGACAGTTCAACAACTGAATCTTTGTGTTAATATGATAACCAATAAGGGTACTGGGTATATTAGTCAATGGTTACAACACAATACAGTACTATTTTATTTTGTTTTGTTCTTCATGTCTTTCGAATTGAACTTCTTCAAAATTTCTAGACACTCATACAATTAGATCTATCGGGAAATAGCATTGGGAATACAGGTGCTCAAGCTCTTGGCCAAGTTCTTCGACATAATACAGTTATATTTTATTTTCAGAATAACTGCAGCTGTATTAAACTATATTGTTTTTCGTAGACACTTACACAACTCAATCTTGAGAGAAACGAAATTCAAAATGAAGGAGTTCAGTATCTTAGTATGGGATTGCAACACAATAAAGTAGCCTGCTATCTGTCCATTCTTTATTCTAAAAATCTATCTTTTCAATATTTTAAGAAACTTATGGAATTAAACTTATCCCAAAATAAAATTAAAAATGAGGGTGCTCAAGCTCTTGGTCAAGCTCTACGACATAATTCAGTAATATCTTACTTATGATTAATCACTGTCACTACAAGCAATATGATCATTTTCTATAGACACTTACTCGACTCAACATTGCATATAACGATATTAGTCAAGAGGGTATTCAAGGTCTTAGCGTAGGATTGCAGCACAATAAAGTGCCGTACCATTGACTCATTCATTGATATTAAATTTAATGATTTCATTTTATCTAGGCACTAACGGAACTGGATATTCATCGTAACACCGTTGGGAATAAAGCTGCTCAATATTTGAGTGAAGCAATTAAATACAATGCAGTAAAATTCATTTTTTTTATTTCATTATTTAAATTTAACTATATCTTTTTATTTTCTTCAACAGACACTTAAAAAACTCAATCTTGGATCTTATGACTATACAGATGAAGTGGCTCGATATCTTAGCGAAGCATTGATACACAATAACGTAATATTTTGTTCGTTCTATCAATGCTGATTAAGATTCATGTGTATACTCTATCCAGACATTAACACATCTTGATCTTCAAGACAGCAGACTTACAGCGGAAGGTGCCCGATATCTGAGTGAAGCATTGAAACATAACACAGTAGATATTTCTATTCAATTATTACTATTGAACTTGATTGCTTGTTTATTCTTTCTAGACACTTGTACATCTTCATCTACGGTCTAATGATATTAAAATCGAAGGTGCTAAATATCTAAGTGAAGCATTAAAACAAAACACAGTAACATTCTATTTATGACGCGAATGTAGTTTTTTGTTTCGCCATTTTCTTTAGACACTTACAGAACTGAATATTGCTGCTACTTGGATTAAAAATGAGGGTGCTCGATACATCAGCAAAGCCTTACAAGTTAATAATGTAGAATTCTATCAGCTAAAATTTGTTTTCTGGAAAAGTTTGTTTGATTTTCTTCAGACACTTTTAGAACTGAATATTGCAAATAACTACATTGGAGATGAGGGTGTTCAATATTTAAGCGAAGCATTGAAACAAAACGAAGTAAAATATTTCTTTTATTCATTCGTTACTATCAAAGTCGATTTGTATACAATAGAAACTAACACAATTGGATATTTCGAGTAATACAATTACATCAGACGGTGCTCGATATCTAGGTGAAGCCTTGAAATATAATACAGTATAGCAATTTACATAATAATTTATTGTGTTTTAAGAGTCTATTCTTTTATTTTGTCTAGACACTGACAGAAATAAATTGTAGTGGTAATTATTTTGAAGCTTTAGGTGCCCAATATTTAAGTAAAGGATTACAGCACAATACAGTACAATCCGAGTTATTGATCTATTGGTATCAACCTTCACTTTCTTTCATTTTCTTTAGACACTTAAACAATTGAACCTTACTTCGAATGGAATCAAAGATGGAGGTGCTTGGCATATCAGTCAAGCATTAAAACACAATGCTGTAATTCTTTATGGTTTTTATCGACACAATTAATATCTATTGTTTAATTTTGTGTAGACACTCACAGAACTTAATCTATGGGGCAATGAGATCAGAACCATAGGTGCTCAACATCTCTGTGAAGCATTACATCATAATTCGGTAACATTCTATCGATTAATTCATATGTTCATTGTTTATATAGGCACTCACAAAACTCAATCTTGGCGGTAACATTATTAGAGATCAAGGTGCGCAATATGTAAATACATTATTGATGCATAATGAAGTAATGTTCTATTCACTTCTTTGCTAAATTCAAAATGCACTTTTTCATTTCCTCTAGACGCTTATACAATTGAACCTTAACACCTGCAACATTGAAGCTGCAGGTTCTCAATATTTAAGTGAAGGATTGCAAAGCAATACAGTACTATCTCATTTAGTAGCTTAATTCCTATGAAAGTGTATTTTTCTATTGGTTATAGACACTCAAAGCACTCGATTTGGGTAATAATGGAATAGAAAGTGCGGGTGCTCGGCATTTAAGAAAAGCATTAAAACATAATACAGTAATGCTCTTTTTGCTCAAAAGTTCACTATGTAAATTAATGTTTTTATTTTCTATAGACACTTATTAAACTTAGTCTCAGCCGGTTTAACATTGGAAGCGAAGACGTAACATATTTCAGAACTTTATGGAAAACAAGAACTAATACGAAGGTTTCCTTTGTTTAATGAAACATTATAAGCCCACTGTGATATGCATTGAAGCAACGTTCTTTTTTTATATCATTTTTGGTTACAAATACAATAAAATAAACATGAACAACAAACGGTGTCCCGTCAATCGTTAGATTGTCTTTGATTTTCACCGTCAACTCCAAATAGATTACCGTTGATCTGAATTTCTCTAAGTGTCTACGAAAAAAAAGCACATATCAATTCAATGAAAAAACGAGTAATGTTACTGTATTTTGTTGTAATCCTTCACGAAGATATCGAGCACCTATGTCATCAATTTGATTATCCCAAAGAGTAAGCTCTTTGAGTGTCTGCAAACAAAGACAAGTCAGAACACTTTGATAATGACTGTGCAAAACATTATACGTACTGTATTGTGCTGTAATGCTTGGCCAAGATGTTGTGCACCGATATTTCCAATTTGGTTACCTCCAAGTGTCAATTGTACTAATGCCTATAAAAAAATTAAGAATAACAGTAAACTAAGTAAAATGATGACGATTATACTGTATTCATTTGTAGTGCTTCACTGAGATATTGTATACCTATATCTCCAAGTTCGTTATCGGCTAAATCGAGTTCTGTTAATGTCTAAATAAAATTCGGTCAATTGAATTAAATTACAATAAATATTATTACTGAATTTTTCCGCAACACTTCACTAAAATATTGACCACTAATATCTCTAAATCGATTAAGTGCAAGATCTAAACGTGTTAGTGTCTATAGAAATTTTCCAACAATGAGACAACTTTATATAAATTAGATATTATACTGTATTGTGTTGTAATGCTTGACAAAGATACCGTATACCTTCGTCTCCTATTTGATTGCTAGCCAAAGTCAATTTTACTAAAGCCTATAGACCTATAGATATAATATCAATGAGTACATATAAGACTAACAGTTTGCGTATTATTCAATAGCGCTTCACTAAGATGTCGTACGCCTTCGTTTCCAATTCGATTATTTGATAGAGCAATGTTTGTCAATGCCTATATAGAAAATACCATTTGATAGTAAAGCAAAAAAGAAATGAGTACATTGTATTTTACTGTATTATTGCGCAAAGCTTGACTAATATATTCGATACCTTTGTCTCCAATATCATTATCGAGAAGGAATAATTGTTCCAATGTCTACAGAACAGAATATAGAGGAATGAAATTCATCAGTCATAGATAGATATAGATTGAATATTACTGTATTATTTTGTAATGCATTACTGATAAATTGAGCACCTTCATCTCTTATTTTATTCCAACCTAGATGCAATTGTGTTAGTGTCTTGAAAGAATTAAAACGTTAGTTCAATGAATTATTATCAAAAAGAACCATATACTGTATTGTGTAATAATCCTTGACTAAGATATTGAGCACCTTCAATTCCAATATTATTCTTCCAAAGAAATAGTTCTTTCAATGTCTACAGAAATAAAAACAGGCTCCTATAGACAAAAATAAATGGACTCATTATCTATACTAACTGTATTGTGTTGCAATACGAAACTAAGATGTTGAGCACCTTGATCTCCTGTTTGATTTTCTCCAAGGTTCAATACGGAAAGTTTCTACAGTAAATAATTAGACAAGTAAAATCTTCATACGATTGACTGTTATCTACTGTATTTTGTTGTAATGCTTCACTTAAATCGTGAATACCTTCATGTTCAATTTTATTGTTTTCAAGAATCAATGTTGTAAGTGTCTAAATTTCATTGCAATAAAAACAATGCGATTCTAATTATAGTACTGTATTTGTTTGCAAAAGTTGACTAATATATCGTACACCTTCATTTTGCAACTCATTTCTCGAAAGAGATAGTTCCGTAAGTGTCTAATGAAAGAAAATAAATTTTATTTATATTCATGAACTGTTACTGTGTTTTGTAGTAATCCTTGGCTTAAAATTTGAGCACCTTCAATTCCAATTTTACTATTTCCTAAACTTAACACTAAAAGTGTCTAGAAAAAGTTAAATTTCGATAGAAATGAATTGGATAAATGCAATGTTACTGTATTGTATTGTAATGCCTTGCTAAGATGTCGTACACTATCGACACCAAGTCGATTGTGTAATAGGTATAATTCTGTTAGTGTCTATATATATAATGTGGATTCAAACAAATCGAATAGATTGAAAATTACGGTGTTATGTTCGAGTGCATAGCTGAAATATCGAATGCGTCTGTGTGCTAATTGACTTCTGCAAATTTTGAGTTGTGTAGTATTCTTTAAAAAAAGTGGTGAAATTACGTTGACTAATAGCAAAGAATTTAAATTAATTTACGTGATATCGTGGATAAGAATTAATAATACTATTTATTCGATGGCATACATTGATTGTCGATAGAAATAAATCTTTATCACTTAGATGATCAAGTATTCGATAGATGATGTCAATCGGTAGCGTTTGAAGCGAGTAATTCATTTGACTAAACTAACAACCTTCACACACATGTGCGACTATGTGTTTATGTCGATAAGCACAACAAGTCGATGAGTCATGAAAGCTTGAAATTATTTTTACTGCCATCTAGCATTAAAAAAATACATATAGAAAACTCTGTTCGTTATTATTATTTTGATTAATAAATTGCAGGACCTCTCCAAGCGAAAGTCGAACGTACAAAATGATCACTATTGAGCCATGTTTCTAATCTATAAATTGGACATTCTGTAGTTAAATCTGATTGAAATAAAACATGTATTTCATCGCCACGTTTTACATACATTGCTTCTCGATAATTATACATTTGAATGTAACGAACTGGCCAATTAGTCACTTGTTCGAGTCCATTAATTTCGTTTTTCGTATCTTTTGAAGTCAATATATACGGTGCTAAATAAAAGCCAGTCCATTCGGTCATATTTTTTTCTACAACAAACTTTGTTTTGAATGTCGTACATTTATCTAATGGTTTCCTCGCATAATCTTGTAAGACGAAATTTTCAATAAATTGTGGTGTTTTACAAAGAAATGTATCTCTTGGTGGATTGAATAGTCCTTGTATACCAATAGTTTTCATTATGGTCATTGATGATGACAAAAGAAATGAACAAAATGATGAAAATCGAGATAATTTTGGATACGATACTGGCATGCACAATGTTCCAATTTGATAGGGAATACAGAAAGATGCATTGTCACGAAGATTTTCAATTGTATCATGCATAACTTTAATACAGCCTTCATCAGAAGATATACAACCGACTATTTCGTGAATGATAGCATTTGGTCGTGGATTTTTTGCATACCAATCTACATTTTTCGAATAACATTCATCTAATGAAATCAATCGTTTTTCTTTTTCAGGTAATTGTTCTCGAATAGTTCTCGCAAATTGATAAGTACTGCGATTGGCTTCAACTGCATAGACATGTTCAGCAACTCCATATTTTATTAATAAGCGTGTCAATGGCATATGAGCACCTGTACCAATATCTAACCAAACAGCTTTTTGCTGACGTTGTTCATATTGTTTGATAGCTTCTTCATAGGCATTAACTCTACATGTATCCAAGCACATCATCCAATACATTAAAGGATCATAACGATCGATCAAATTAAAAACCGTCCTTTTCTTGCTTATAGGATTTCTCATTGGTAAAGTCACATAAGTAACATTGAATCTTCTGATTAAACCATAAAATAGTCGAACATAAAGATATCCAAACACATCTGAATGATGTGCTAACCAATGAAAGATGAATAAAATAAAATATAAAAATAATATCGTAAGTAGAACTATATATATGAGTGAAATCATTTACACTATGCAACTTTCTTTTTTCTCATATGCATGCAGTCAAATAGTGTTTGTGCATATATGTCAACATTGCAATTTTTCTGCGAAAGAAACAAAATAAATTCCGCGAAAATTTAAGTCAATATATTTTCTACGATGAACTTCAACCATTTAGCAAGATAGGCATGGTCTCTGTTCGGAATTTGAAGTCGTGAAACAATTTTATAAAACTGATCGGAAGATAAAAAAGAATGTCGATGGAAAATATTTTCGAAGAAAATTTCATTGAATACTTCAAATGAATGATGTCGTATAGTTTGTTGAAGGAATTTTATTTTCCACGATTCAAATGGAATATTTTCGAGGTTCAAACCAAGATTGTAAGTATTTGTAATGATATTTTCAAATGATATTCCATCAGCAGGATGAATGACATGATATACATTTCCGTAAACTCCAGGTTGAGACAAAGTTAGATCAATGATGCTTTGTGCAGCGAAATCAATTGGCAAAGTATTCAGTTTCCAGTTCATCATTTCTACTGGATACGATTTCATTTTGATGATGGCAGCAACAAGAAGAGTATTGATATCATGCAGATTGCAAGCACCAGTTCGACTATCACTACCCATTGAACCTAATCGATAGATTGCAACTGGTAAACCAGAACGATTAGCTTTAGCTATTATTTTTTCTGCCACCCATTTACTTTGTCCATAGCCGTTAGTCAAGTCAGTCGGTGAGATTTGATCGATATGAATTTCATCGAGTATACCAGGCGGTAGAACGCTAATAGTAGAAATATAATGAATCGGAACACAAAAGGATGTATGACTGGCAAAATGAATGATTTCACGAGTGCCACAAACATTGGATTGATACGATCGACTGTAAGGAAGAAGAAAATTGACAGTAGCACCACAAGCAAAAATCACATCAATCTGATTTGCAAGTGAATCGTATATTTCTTGTTTGAGTCCAAATCGAATTTGACCAAGATCACCACGAAGTGGAACAATTCGTTGTACAAATTCTTCTTGCCATAGTTGAAGAAAAACAAAATTATCGCGAATACGATCCAATGGATCCATCTTTGATGAACAACGAACCAGACAGATAAATTTGCAATCCATTGGATACTTTTGTAACATTTCGAAAAGTAGAAAAGCACCAACAAATCCTGTTACACCAGTGATAAATACTGTCGACGGTCTAGAGACATTTTTTTGTGGTTTTCCAATAATCTTATCACATTCGAATTCCGCATCTTGAAGGAGTTGGTCAACGATTGATTCTTCTTTTGTTGATGATGGTGTTTGAGTCAATTCGATTAATCGTCTAAAGTTCATATCGGGTTCAAAGAGAACATTTAATGGTATCTTAACTCCTAGATTATGGTGGATCATTCGAGATAGACGGATAGCAGTCAATGAATTGCCACCAAAAGCAAGAAAATTTATTTTATCATCATTATTTGCCAATGATTCTCCAGTAACATTTTCGATAATTGCTCTCAGTGATGATTCAAAGTTATTTTGAGGATGTTTTAATTTATGTGCAGCGTATTTCTCTGCTAATTTTGGACGGCATAATTTCATAGATGAAGTGAGAAGACCATTTTCAACTGTAAATGGTTCGGATTCGATAATTATTCGTGATGGAATTTCGTGTTTGTGAAGTGATTCTTTGAATCCTATGGAACGTAAATCAGACATAATTACATCGACAAGATTTTCATTCTTATTTTCAACAATAGTTGGCACAATAATAGCACTAACACATTCGTCTAGTAGATCACCATAGATATAAATCTGTTTGACATAAGAACTTTGACTGAATACACTTTGTAGATATTCCGGTGAGACATATTGTCCTTGAGATAATTTAAAGAAATTTTTCTTACGATCGATAATACGAATTTGAGCTAGTTCCGAAGACAATGACGAATGTAATTCGACTATGTCTCCAGTACGGAAGAATCCGTCGTCAGTTAAAACTGCTCGAGTTTCTTCAGGATTATTGACATATCCCGAAAACATCTGAGCAGTCTTTATTAAAAGTTCTCCACGTGGAAATGGCTTATCGTCTATTGTAAAATTCAGATCAGGAACTGATTCAAGACGATACATTACCGACGAATCTAAATTACTATTGAAAGCAACACGTCCACACTCAGTAATTCCATATCCATCTTTAATTCGACAATGTCGAAAGCATCGTTTTAAAAAATCGAATACAATTGGACTAATCAAGGCTCCAACAACCGCAATCGACTCACATCTCAAGGGAATTAATTTCGAAAATTGTTCAAGAAGTTCTTGTTCGTCTTCCTTGTCAGCATTAGTTGATGAAAGTGCATTTCGAAATTCCAAATAAATTTTATTCCAAATAATTGGTGGAGCAGCAAACATTCTCGGTCTAACAAGAGCCAGTTCTTCCATGAGTTTTGATACATCACCAGTTGAGAAACCGGCTCGTCCACCTCGAAAAAATGTTGCATACAGATTGTTTCGACCACCGTACCATGCCAATGGTTGATAAGCAAATCCTATGTAATTCCCATTCGATGGTAATAGATCATCGGGAAAAAGCGATCTAAATGCACTATCAGATATCATGACTCCTTTAGGAAAACCTGAACTACCACTCGTATAAATAATAGTAAGACAATCATGCGGCTTAGTATTAACATGTGAATATTGTTGGCATAATCCTGATTTTTCTATATCATCCATGTAATATGTAGAAAATAAACGACTTTTTTCGCTCATAGAGTCCGGTATCGTATCCATGCAAATAATATATCGTAAAGATTGACATTGCGACTGTAATCGAATAAATTTCGGTAGCATTTCTCTATCACAAACAACGAGAGATATATTTGTATTATTTATAATAAATATTGTATCCGAATCACTTAATAAGGTATGTATTGGTACACTAATAATACTATGAAACATACACGCCCAATCTGTTATTATCCATTCAGGTCGGTTATGTGCACAAATACCTAAATATTGACGAGGTTCAATCAATGTTCGTAATCCATGACCAAAGTTGATTGCTCTCATACCCACGTCCTTGTATGTCAACCATGAATAAGAGTTCAAATATCGTATTCCTAAACAATGTCGATCACAATACATCTCCATTATCGTATAAATCGTAGTTCCCATGCTTCTTCCTAAACAAACTTTCTTCTCACCATCACCAAATGCTAATTCGGGAACTAATGGATGTGGATGTTCTGGTTTCAATGTTTTCGTACATTCTAAACATTGATCATAGTCACTACATATGATACAGTTATAACGATAGGTGCCATGATCAAAATTATAAGAACATACGTTACAATAAAAAAAACTTTTCTTTTGGGTGGAATCCATACATGAAATTAAACACAAATAATTCTGCGAAAAAAATAAAAATACACAAAATACCTCTTGAAAAATTCGGCGAAAAATAACTTGGAAAAAAGGAAAAAAATATGTCAAGGACAGAAAAGTACACACATTACTGTCGTATAAATAGATGTAAATTTGATTGCAATTCTCTACTAAACAAACGATCATGGCATCAATCGATCTTGTTACAATTCCTGCACGTGATATTCAATATATCATTGAACGACTCGAAAAATATGAGCATATGACGCATGAAGATGCAGCAAATTGTGTTGCTGAACTCGCACATTATTATACAGCACTCAAACATGGAAAAGTTGGTGGTCCATCAGCAACAATTGATAAAGCTTGGCATGCACATATTCTCAATACACCAATGTATATGGAATTTACAAAGACAGCATTTGGCCGATATGTTCATCATGTACCATACTGGTCTGGACATCCAAGTGATGGAAATGAAGATGATATCTACGGTTATTTGGTTGAACAATTAGGTATCGATCATATCAATACAATAATGTGGGATCGAAATGATTCTGTATGCATAAATGTGGATACAGAAAGTTCGGCTCGATGTCAAAATAAATGCAAAGCATGCAACAGCTGTAATTCAATTGGTTAAACACATTTTCATAAATATTGACTATTGACTTCAAAATAATCATGATTCCTGTAGAAACCAATAGAGTTTAATTAAAATAAAATAACTTTCCTTTGTGTGTTTGAGAACAAGAAAAAACAAGTTAAGAATTTATCAAATTATCTTTGTTTTACAAAGTCATCATGATACTGGTGTACTTTTGTCTGATAGTAGTTCTCTTATGATTTTACTCATATAAAAAGGACTCAATTTATTTCTATTTCTCAATACAAATACTACAGTTTTAAATGAAAATTTTCATTGTATTTTTACTCGTTTGTTTAAGCGTCGTTAATGCTTCGCTATTAAAAAATGTTGCAACACCAACTGCTTTAGTTGGCATCAATGTAACATGGGCATTTACTAGTGCAGTTAACACAACAAATGTTACTGTTGTTGTTAAAAGACTCGATGCTGGCGAATGAGCTGCTGTAGGTCTTGGACAACATGTTGCTATGGTAAAAATGTTAACTTCTCGTAAGATTTCTTCGATTGTTGTACATATAGGGTGAAGCTCACGTATTTATATGTAAACGACTTCTTAATGATACCGTTGTTATAAATCGATATAAAAATCCTCATGATCATGAACATCCTGAACCTGCAGGAACAGAAGATGGTGGTTTGTTTACACCCTTACCATCGACATTCTCAGATGGCATAGTGACGTGTCAATTTACTTTATCTAATTTCACTTCACAAACATTGATACAACCTCAAGCATTAAATCCACTTTCACTATCAGAAAAATATCATCCGATATTTGCTGTAGGAAAATTAGATGCTAATAATGTTCCACAAGAACATGATGCACTTTCAAAAGAACCACGACTTAATACTGTTCAATTAAATCAAAATCAAAATATTTTATATCGTTTTTAAAACTCTATTATTAATTAAAAACTGATTACTAGTTTATGAACTTCTTGGTAAAATTCGTTGGATAACATGTATACGAGTTTGACTTGAACAATAACGAATAATTTTAAAGAATTCCTTTCGAAAACTAGTTCCCATCAGTGTATGAAAATAGAAACTACTCGAATGAGCACTGAATGTTGTCGTAGTTAAAGTTCGAAGAATTAAATTTTCTTGTGCAATTCTATATGTATCTTTTGTTGATCTTGGCGTTAATGATGTATAAAACAAATAGATTGTATAAGGTAAAGTCGATAGAACAATAATAAGTACTTGACCGATTAACATACGTAAAAGTTGAACATCTGTACGTCGAAATCTCGGATTCCTCTGTATTAAATGACGATATTTTTGTAGATTTTTTAATGTCAAACAACCAAACAAGAACATGAACAATGACGGACAAATTGAATACATAGTCATATGCCAAAATGTAAAGAATACAGAATAAATAACATTGACAATCGTACATGTAGCAATGATAGTTCCAAATCGATTTGGTTTATAGGTTATTTCAAAATAAACAAACTGATGACTATAGGATAGTAAGATGACAATTGTAATTAACGTGATTACAATTTTAGCAGTTTTCAATGAACTCATTTGACGGATTCTAATATTTGTCGAACTATGCAGATATCGATCTAGACATGCAAATACAATTATCCAACATGATATTGAACGCATTGCATGAAATGTAAAATATTCTAATTTACAAAATCCATTATTTAAATTATTTAATGTTAAATCAAAGCTATTCGAAAGAATACGAACAGGTATAACAATAAATATAACAAATAAATTGAAATATGTTGAACAACGAAAACAGAATGAACATGGTTCATTTCGTAGGGATGGTCGAGTAAAAATTAATATATTAAAAATCAACCCAATTGCACCAACTATAAAATTAAATGATGATAAAACGAGAACAATTGTTGATGTTGCTGTATTTAATTGATTGACTATATCGTTATTTGTTGACATATTTCCTTTACAACATTACACATTCAAGATATAGGTCCGTACAAAAAAATAATGACGTTTATATATTTTGTTCCATATAAAAATGAATTATTAGTTATTCATTAAATTAATTTTAAATTATGAGATTTAGAAAATGAAGGTGTTAGTTATCAACAGAATTGGATAGGAAAAGGAAAGGATCTATTTTATTCTGATGATTCAATTGACAACAAATCTGAGATCCTTTCAATACTGCTCTCTAATCTCCATAGATGATCAAAAGAATCAGCTTCAGAT
>ERZ778027.3121-NODE-3121-length-17589-cov-6.419813_pt1 | contig 17589 bp, 19 predicted proteins | sample MGYA00375757_ERZ778027 | MGnify/ENA primary metagenome ERZ778027 (study PRJEB29350, sample SAMN05389817) | bioreactor metagenome | isolation source: Ammonium sulfate bioreactor | place: South Africa: University of Cape Town | collected 2014-02-18 ... | reverse complement strand
AACCGCCATGTTTGTTGGACAAATCTAGCCGCAGACTGATGGACGTTGATCCGGCGCCGTCACGAACTCATGGAGCGAACTCATGGACAGTATTTTTTCACTTTCAGGCGCGCTCGTGCTCCTGCTGATGGCGGGCGGCACCATCATTTCCCTTATTACCGCCGTCATCTTGATCGCTTTAGTCGGACTGAACGAACGGCTGAAATCCATAGGCCGCTGATCGGCGATCGCGAATTGTCTGGACGTCAGAATGCGATTGCGAGCACGCGCCTAGTTAACAGCCGGCGCAACGGCTATTCGGACGCACCTGACCCCCAAAATCAGTTGGCCTAGCGCAAAGAGTCTGCGCCAGATCGGAGTAGCATTCTTCCCGTTTTCGCAGAAATCGGGAGAAGGGCTTTGCAATCGACACTCCTTCGTGCTTACGGCGAAGCCCGGCTGCCGCGCTATACGAGCTATCCAACCGCTCCGCTTTTCTCTCCCGTCGTTGACGAGACGGTCTACGCAGGCTGGCTTTCGGCGCTTGCACCCCGCGACCCGGTCTCGCTTTACCTTCACATCCCCTACTGCCGGTCGATGTGCTGGTACTGCGGTTGCAACACCACGATCAGCGCTCGCGACGAGCCGGTCGCCAACTACCTCGACGTCTTGCATCGCGAGATCGAAATGGTCGCGTCGCAAATCGGGCGCCGCCAGCGCGTGAAATACGTCCATTTCGGCGGCGGCACGCCGACGATCATGAAACCCGCGCAGTTCATCGGGCTCGTGCATTTGCTGCGCGACGCATTCGACATCGTGGACGATGCAGAGCTGGCGATTGAAATCGATCCGCGAACCATCTCCCGCGAGATGCTGGCAGCGATGCGCGGCAGCGGGATCAATCGCGCCAGCATCGGCGTGCAGACGTTCGACCCGAAGGTTCAGCAAAGCATCAATCGCATTCAGAGCGTGGAATGCACGTCGCAAACCGTGGCGGCGCTCCGGCGCATTGGCATCAACCGGATCAACTTCGATCTGATCTACGGCTTGCCGAACCAGACTGTTCAGTCCTGCATCGAGACGGTCAAAACGGCGCTGACCATGAAGCCGGACCGCCTCGCGGTCTTCGGCTATGCGCACGTGCCGGACGTCAAGAAGCATCAGCGCCTGATCGACGTGAAAGCACTGCCCGACAGCGCCGAGCGGGTCGAGCAGACGGTCGCCATCGCTGACGCGCTGGTCAACGCCGGATATAAGCAGATCGGCCTCGACTGTTTCGCACTTCCCGATGACGAACTCGGCGTAGCTCAGGCATCGCACCGCTTGCGCCGCAATTTTCAGGGCTACACGTCGGATGATTGCGAAGCCCTGATCGGCTTCGGCGCATCCGCGATCGGAAAAACCAAGCAAGGCTATGTTCAAAACGAAACCGCGATCGGCAACTACTCGACGCGTGTTCGCGACGGCCGGCTCGCCACCGCGAAAGGCTATAGCCTGACGTCCGAAGACCGAGGCCGTGCCGCGATCATCGAACGCTTGATGTGCGACTTCGAGGCCGACATTCCAGGCATCTGCTCACGATACGGCCTCGACCACGCGGCGCTGACCGGCGGAAACGAAAGGCTCTCGCGCGCCATCGACGAGGGCCTGGCGCAAATGGACGGCAACATCCTCCGGATCGAAAACGATCATCGTTACCTCGTCCGTGTTGTTGCGGCAGCGTTCGATTCCTACCTCGACCGCTCTGCCCAGAGGCACAGCAAGGCAGTCTGACGCAGGAGCCGGGGGCACCTCTCTTGTCCTGGGTCAAGCAGCGCCAGAACTAAGTTTACTAGATAAGTAATGAATATCGCGGCCAGCCAGACCCCATGGGCCGATGAGTGGCGCCGTATTCGTCAAGACCGCACACGAGATTGGAGCCAACATGGCACGACGTTCGATCCTCCCCCTGGCAATGGCATTGCTGGGGCTGAGCGCGCCCTCGGTGTTTGCCGCCGAATACCCGATTGGCAGTCCGCACAAGACCAACGGCATCGAAGTCGCTGCCGTCTACCTTCAGCCGATCGAGATGGAGCCCGCGCATATCATGCGTGCCGCGGCCGAATCCGACATCCACCTCGAAGCCGACATCCACGCCTTGGCGGACAATAAAAACGGCTTCGCCGAAGGCGACTGGATTCCCAACCTCAAGATCGAGTACACGCTCGTCAAGGTCGACGGTGGCGAACGCACGTCGGGCATGTTCATGCCGATGGTGGCAAGCGATGGCCCGCATTACGGCGACAACGTCAAGCTGATGGGCGCGGGAAAATACAAACTGACCTTCACGATCAAATCGCTCGGCGCTGAAACCGCGGACCATTTTGGACGCCACGTCGATAAGGAAACCGGCGTTGGCCCGTGGGCCGCGCCATTCAGCGTCGACTACGAGTTCACGTACGCCGGCACCGGCAAGAAGGGCGCGTACTGATCATCGATCGACAGAATTGCGTTTCGTTCACTTAGTCCAGCGCATCGATTGCACTGGACTAGGTGGATGTCAGGAAAGAAGGCCTAAGCACCATGTCATTTCCAGTCCGGCTGATGTCGCTCGCTTTTCTGGCGCTCTTTTCCGGAGCCGCGGCGTTGGCCGAGGAAGACCCGGTCTTCACCATCAAGTTCGCGGACGGCAAAATCGATCCGCCCGTCGTCGAGGTTCCGGCCAACCGCCGCTTCAAGCTAATTCTGCACAACGAAGGAACGACACCGGTCGAGTTCGAGAGCAACGAGTTGCGCCGGGAAAAAGTTCTAGGTGCCGGCGCGTCATCGTTCATTGTCATCCGGCGCCTTGATCCCGGCGAGTATGAGTTCTTCGACGATTTCCATCTCGACACGCCACCCGCCAAGTTGATCGCGCGGGAACCCGTCAGCCCGTGACACGGACGTTGAATTACCGATCGTTGCCTCAGCCGTCTCAACCGGCTTGCACCGATCGCACGACGATATCCGGCGCGCACACGCGCAGGGGAGACGGCCCAATGACGATCTGCACGCTGCCAGATAGAGACCGCGCACCCGCCCTCGCCGCCGCACAGCCGGACGTCTGGGCTCGCCTTGGCGACTGGCTCCAGCGTCATCAACGAACCATCCACAAAACGCAATGGACCGTCGTTGCGATCTATCTCGTCCTGCTCATCGTTCCCGTATTGCGTCCCCTGCCCGATAACGCAGCCTACATTTGGACCAACGTCACGCGCTTCGCGCAGTTCGCGTTCTGGGGCATCTGGTGGCCATTCGTGATCTTAGGAACGGCGCTGGTCGGACGCATGTGGTGCGGGTTGCTCTGCCCCGAAGGCGCGATCACCGAATATGCAAGCAGCGTCGGCCGGGCGAGAGCGACGCCGCGCTGGATCACATGGGCCGGTTGGCCAACCGTCGCTTTTGCCATCACCACGATTTACGGCCAGATGGTCAGCGTCTATCAATACCCGCTGCCGACGCTTCTCATTCTCGGCGGATCGACCGTAGCGGCAGCAGCCGTCGGCTATCTCTATGGCCGCAACAAGCGAGTCTGGTGCCGCTACTTGTGCCCCGTCAGCGGCGTGTTCGCGCTTCTGTCGAAGCTCGCGCCTTTGCATTTTCACGTCGATCCGGAACAGTGGCGACAGTCTCAATCGGCAGGCTGCCGGCCCGGTCCGGTGAACTGCGCACCCCTCGTGCCGCTAAAGAACATGCGGGGCGCATCCGCATGCCATATGTGTGGCCGCTGCAGCGGCTTTCGCGGCGCAATCCGCCTGGCGCGCCGCTCGCCCAATAATGAAATCGTCCACGTGGCGGGCGAGACACCCAAGCCCTGGCAAACGATCCTCATCGTCTTCGGCCTCATGGGTCTCGTCGTCGGCGCGTTCCAGTGGTCGTCGAGCCCGTTTCTGATCTCGGTCAAACAATGGGCCGCGCAGAGCTTGATTTCCGCCAACGTGACCTGGCCGCTCGAGACAACGGCGCCGTGGTGGATTTTGACCAATTATCCCTTGAAAAACGACGTGCTGACATTGCTCGATGGAGCGTTGTTGGTTGCCTACATCTTCGCAGCCACGCTCGCATGCGGCGCGGCGATCACGCTGATGCTGGCACTCGCGACGCGGAGCTTGGGCTCATGGAACGCGGCCAGATTTCACCACATGGCGCAGGCCTTGATCCCACTCGCCGGCGCCGGAGTCTTTCTCGGACTATCAGCACTGACCGTAACGCACCTCCGTTCCGACGGCATAATGTTGCCCTACGTCAGCGAAGCCCGCGCAAGCATACTGGTCCTCGCGACTCTGTGGGCCGCGACTTTGTGCTGGAAGATCACCGGGCTCTATTCCGACCGCACGGCACGCAGAATTGCGGCGCTGGCCGCGTTCTGTGGCGCAATGCTTCCCGCCAACGCCGGATGGTTCGTTCTGTTCTGGGTTTGGTGAATAAAGCAAGCGATCACAATTTGCCTTCGGTACGGGCCATCCACGGTCGCGCTTGCGCTGAAACAATCCGGGTTCCTTGCTTTATGTTATCCCGGAGCACGTTGAGCCCGGCTTAAATACGCTCACGTCCGTGACGTCGACATTGGGAATGGCAAATTGACCAGGACCGTCAAATCTCCTCGCCGCTCCGATCTCTCCCTGCGGCTGCATCGTGTTTTGTCGTCGGCAGAATTGGATTGCGAATGCCGCACGAAACTGGATCAGGCGCTCGACCGCTTCTCGGTTCTGGAAGCCCGGCGGCAGTTGCGCAGCGCGTTAAAGGAAGCGCGGCATCGTCGAGATCTGATCGCAGATCAGATTTCATATCTCGCCGATATCGACGAGATTACCGAGAACGAGACCGACATCTCTGTGTTCAAGGAACTTGCGCTGCTGTTCGATGAAATCGCCGATCAGGCGGACAAAGCCGCCGACGCGCTTCGCGAACTGGAAACACTGTCGGCGCAGCCGCTGAAACGCAACTCAGACTGACGTCCGCAAGCAATCGTCAAACGCAAATCGCGCCTCACGCAGCGGGCGCTTCCGTATACGGCTTCGCGACTGTCGTCCGATACCAATCCAGAACCGCATTCGTCTCGGCGGGAAGCCACGTCGCCATTCCCTCGTGGAACATATCCCACGCCGGAATGTATTCGTCGCGCACCGCGATCAGCACCGGAATGCCTGACAGAATTGCATTCTCGATGATCGGTCTGAGGCCGGTTCCCTCCGACTCCGACCGGCCGAACCGGTTGAGAATGAGAAGGTCCGCACCGCCTTCGACGATCGTTTCCAGCCGTCGCGTCGCCTCCGCCAGCGCTCCGGGATCGAGGCGGCAGCCGCGAGCATTGGGCCCGAGATCCTGAGAAATCTGCATCAACGAGCCATCCGCGACGTCGCGCAATTGCGTGGTCGGCTTCGCTCCGTCGACGCCGTCAACTTCTTCCTGCACGATGCCGCGCACGTTCACGCCCCATGAGCGAAGAACCGCGGCGGCTTCGGCAAGCGTCGCATCGACGGGCGTTTTGCCTGCCGCACGGATGGCAGCGAGTACGGGTATGTCGATCGCCATGCGCCTGGCCCTTCCAGCCTCGCCGTTAAGAGTTTGCTGCATGACTGCGCCCCATCGCAACATGGTTGCGCAAGGCGGCCACGTCCGCGACCGTCACGTTTTCCTGATGCACAGAGATACCGAACGGCCGCAGCTTTGCCAATGCCCGCGACAGGCTCTCTGGCGTCATGCCGAGGCGTTTGGCGATCAGCGCTTTCTCGTACGGCAAAACGATCACTGCCGACCCCTGCGTTTGACCGCTGAGTTCGACGAGAAAATCCGCAACCCGCTGCGAGGCATCGAGCACTTTGATCTGTTCGATGTGCCCAACAAGAAACTTTAGATGTTGCGATAGCGACGCGAGGATCGCCAGCGCCAGATCCGGCTCGACACGAATGCGCCGCCGGAAGCTGTCGCCGTCAACCTTCAGGAGCCGCGACGTCGTCACGACCTCGGCCGCAACGGGATACTGGCGATCCATGAAAATTGCGGCCTCTCCGAACGACTCTCCACGTCTCAGAACACCGACAATGGCTTCGGTTCCGTTCGGCGTGATCCGAAACAGCTTCACCCAACCTTCGAGAATGACGAAGAACGCGTCCGACGGCGAATCCTGTTGAAAGAGCAGCGCGCCCTTCTCATACGTCCGCACGCCTTGCCCGATGACAATGCTCTCCGTCACCTCTTGCGATAGAGAACTGAATAACGGTGTCGCGCGGATGGTCCGCCAATCGTTGTGTTCCATGTATTTCCGCCTAATCCAACTTCATCAATGTACTGCGTCTAAAAATGTGATGAGAACGGCACGCTTCCACTTCCCCTTCGCGTCCCGTTCCAACTTAAAAATTTCAACCGTGACCGGAGTACGGTCACGATCCGCATGCGAAGCTACGCTATCCGCATCGGCAACGCTGCAAACCCGCCTGCTGGATAGACCGCGAGCGTCGCCGGACGGCCGGGAATGAACGCCATAGTCTCGGTTGCCCGTAGCAGCTCCTCCATGATTACGCGCAACTCCAGCCGCGACAGTCCTGCACCCGGACAGACGTGGATGCCGCGCCCATAGAGAAGATTTTGCTCCGGATCGCGGTCGAGACGAAGCTCGTCCGCGTTCTCAAAAACGGCCTCGTCGCGATTTGCCGATGCCCACATCAACGTGATGCGCTCCCCGGCGGCAATCTTGCGACCATCGATTTCGACCGGCCTATGCGCCACGCGCCGGTTGGAGATGAGCGGCGCATGAATTCTGAGGATCTCATCGATCGCGGCCGGCAGCTGATCCAAATTCGCACGCAGCTGCTTCTGAACCTGCGAATGTTCTGCGAGATAGTGAGCCAGAATGCCGACGCACGCCGTGATGGTGCCGAGTTCGCCGACCGTCCAGTTTCGCAGGATGCTTACGATCTCGTCGTCCTTCAACGGACGTCCGTTGATCTTTTCTCGGACCAGATCGGTGGTGATGTCGTCCGGCGCGGACGCACCAGCCTGGCGCCGTGCATCGAGCAGCGCCGTGATATATCCGTCGAACTCCAGCGCAACGGCCGCCATCGCCCCGACGTCGCGGGCGAGCGTCGCCTCGTGATTCTTGCGCACCCATTGCAGCAACGGTTCGTGAAGTTCATCCGGCCAGCCGAGAAATGCGCACTGAATGCGCACAGCGAACAGCCGCGCGAGATCGATGACGAGATCGATCTCGGCATTGCGCTGCAGGCGCGACACCAGATCCCGTGAAATTGCCCGGCACTGCGGTTCGAACGCCTCAACGCGCGCAGGCTCGAAATGCCGGTCGATCAATTTCCGGTAGGCCGTATGCTCCGGCGGATCCATGCCGCTCGGAACCGAGAGATGGCTCGACACGACGCTGCTGAACGTTTCGTGGTCGTCGAGCACGCGCACGACATCTTCGTGCCGGAACAGCGACCAGCCGAGATAATCGCTGTACGCGACGGGGCAGCGCTGCCGCATCGCATCGTAGGCCTTGATCTGATTTGAAAGCACGAGGTCAGAACGCGGATTCCAATCCTGTTCTCGTTTGGTCAATTCCGTCTTCACCGTCATCTCCTGAAAACATTCCGCTGGTACGATGGAAATGGACTGCTGTTTCGCATCATTGCGCCCACCGCGGGCCAAAAGCTTTCCGTCGGCTGTCATGGCGTTGCGACCGCCTCCGCGCCCGCTCGCCCGCGCGCATATCCGTCGACGAGCGTTCCCGGCAAATCGAGGTTCGACAACAGGGTTCGCGCACGCTCCGGTTCTTCGTCGCCATCCAAAACGGATCTGTAGATGCGCGCCACTTGCACCATGTCGGATGTGTGCGGAGAAAGGCGGAGCCGCCGGATCCCGCGCGAAAGGAATTCGCTCGCCGGCTGCATCACGGCATGAACCTGTGCCGACATCGTCTGCACGCCGTTGATTGCGAGAAAAGATTGATCATCGAGCGTATCGACGAGAAGCCCATCGGGATCTTGCTCGCAGGTGAACTGGCAGGAATCCTTGTGCAGGCCGTGCAGCCGCGCATGATAACAGCGCCCCGAAAGCGCTAGCGGTAAACGGCCAAATGCGAAGACTTCGAACTCCACGTCCGAGCACGTCTGCGCGATGGCGGCGATATGCGCGAGCGATAGCTCCACCGGCGGACAGATCGTCCGCGCGCCGCGACGGACGAGAAACTGCGCCGTCGCGCCATTATAGACGTTGATGAACGGCCCTGCGACGAACGGCTGCCCCGACCTGACCGGCAACGCCGTCAAATCGTTGATCTCGACGAGGCGATCGTCACCGCAGAGATCTGCGATCGACCGGCGCTCGCGCACCGTCATGGGCGTCGCAAGCGTCGACAGCACGACCTCTTTCCCAGCCTGCTCCAGCCGCTCGATCACTTCCGGCCAGACCGGATCAGAGAACGGCATTCGCTTGCCGCAGACGACTTCACCGACGTGGACACGTTCGACCGGCGCCTCATCGGCAATGCGAAAATAAAAGTCTCTGAGCCTTTCGGCCGGCCAATGAAAAAACACAGGACCGAGTGTCAGCGCGACTGGCGGCATGGGCATCACCTCCAGGTCTTTCGATAGGCGCCGGTCGTTTGCCGGCCGCCCTCTGACATGCTGGCGAGAATGCTATCGATTTCCGTCGGCGTACCGCCTTGCTCGACGGCATCGACCGCCCTGCGGAAGGCGCGCACGACTTCGCTGACGTATCCCTTGCCTCGCTGCCGTCCTTCGATCTTCAGCGCTTTGACGCCCGCCTCGCGAAAGGCGACGATCATGCTTCCGGCATTCAGACTGACAGGATCTTCAAACAGATGCCCCGTCTTGCCGCTGGCCTTGAACCGTCCCTTGCAAAGGGTTGGATACCCCGTCGGCTGACCGGCCTCGTAGCGATCGATCGTGAAGCCTGAAAGCTGCGCGGTCGTCCCGTTCGCGTCTTCGACATAATGGACGGCCTCAGGCGGCGAGCACACGCCGTTGAGGTTCGGTGACTTGCCCGTCGCATAGGACGACAGATGGCAGCGCCCCTCGACCATCACGCACAATCCGCCAAAGACGAAGGCTTCCGTCTCGACGGCGATGGCGCGATTGAGTGCAGCGATCTCCTGAACCGAGAGCACACGCGGCAGCACTACGCGTCGAACACCAAACGCATCGGCATAAAAACCGATGGCCTCCGGAGTTGCTGCAGCCGCCTGCACCGAAAGATGCAGACGCGTGTCCGGATGGTTCGTCGACATGTGATCGAGCACTGCGATATCTGCCGCGATGACCGCATCCGCCCCGCTCGCGACAGCGGTGTCAGCCGCTTTGCGCCACGGCTCGGTGTTCTCGGCGCGCGCGAACGTGTTGATCGCCACCAGAACCTTGCTGCCGTGATCGTGCGCGAAACGGATGCCGTCCGCCATCTCCTGCGCGGAGAAGTTGAGCCCCGGAAAATTGCGGGCGTTGGTCTCGTCGCGAAAGCCGCAATAGACCGAATCGGCGCCCGCCTGCACAGCCGCGCGCAGGGTCGCCGGAGTTCCTGCCGGGCATACGAGCTCCATACGGCCTCGCTCGCTCATGCCCGCTCCTTCTGACGCTGCGCAGCGCTCGCCACTGCACCCCGCGCAAAATCAACTCCGCCGAGAATGGCGGTGTTGGCGATGCTCGCAGCCATACCTTTGAGACCGAGAAGATCCGATGGCTGCAACTCCGCATCCTCGATCGCATTGCGCAGCGCGACGATCGCCTCCGTCCGCCCCGTGATTGAAATCGTGCGATGAAAGAACAGAGCGTCGCCGTCGAATGTACCGTCGACGATGCCGAGCAGCGCCATGATCGGACCGCGCAAAACGACGTCGGCGATCTCAGGCTGGCTTCCGCTCGCGATCTGCACCGTCGCAGATTGCCCGTTCGGCACGACGTCAAATACAAATGGAAGATCTGTGGGATCGATCAGATAGCGCGCGCTGCAAAACTCACCGAGCCGTTCGAATATTTCAGGTCTGCGCCGCGCGAACGATCTGAGCGACAGCGTCAGCACCGGACCCAGCGGAAATCCGACCGCCGCAGGCAGAAGCCGCCGGACAAATCCGGGCAAGCTCATTTCGTCGGCAATCTGCCCCATCAACGGCGGTCTCCATCGCAAGGCGATACCATAGGCGTTGCCTCCCGATTAACCTTTGTTCCAGAGCAAAGAATGCAAGGCGCACGCTGCTACGAAAAATGACGACAGCTTCGTCACCGCAGCAGACCATTCATGCACCAACGCCGTCTTCCATCGTTCCAGAGCCTTTCATCGTTTCTCTCATTCATCAGTGAGCAGAACGAAATTTCAACGATAAGTGCGCCAATTTCGATGCATCTCGAAGCAACGGAGCTGCATCGAAGGGTCATCGCGAACGGCGGTCCGGTGCTGCGATTGGAGCATCCATTGAACGCGAACGGCGTAACGTCGCCGCTTCCAGTCGTGACCAATCTCTTCGGAACGCGCCAACGAGTCGCGTGGGGACTTGGCACAGATCAAGAGGGGTTGGCGTCTCTCGGAGAATTGTTGGCGTGGATGCAGTCGCCAAAGCCGCCACGTGACTTACGTCAAGCGTGGTCGCTTCTGCCTGCCGCCCGCAACGCGCTGCATGCCCGTCCCAGAGCGACGTCGGCGCCGCGAGAATGGCGAACGGCAGATCCGGATTTCACGCAACTGCCCGTGCAGACCTGCTGGCCCGACGATGCCGGACCACTCATCACCTGGGGCGTCGTGATCACGCGTCCGCCGGGCGACGACAAATTCGACAATTACAATCTCGGCGTCTACCGCATGCAAGTACTCGATCGCGACAGCGCTATCATGCGCTGGCTGCCGATGCGCGGCGGCGCCAAGCACTATCGTCAATGGCAGGCACTGGGTGAGGACTGTCCCGCTGCCATCGTAATCGGAGCCGATCCCGCAATTCTGCTCGCAGCCGTCATGCCTGCGCCGGAGACGATATCCGAGCTGGCATTGGCCGGTGTCCTGAACAATCAGAGAATCGATATGGCGCCGTGCGCGCACATTCCGCTGCACGCACCCGCGAGCGCCGAAATCCTTCTCGAAGGCACGGTGTCCGCATCGCAAACCGCTCTCGAAGGTCCCTTCGGCGATCACACCGGCTACTACAATGCCCCGGAGCCCTATCCGGTTTTCACTTTGAAGGGCATGCGCATCCGCGATCGAGCCAGCTATCTCACGACGTTCACCGGCCGCGCGCCGGACGAACCCTCCGTGCTCGGCGATACGCTCCTCGACGTCTTCAAACCGCTCCTGCGCCAGCTGATCCCGGAAATCCTGGATATCTGGCTTCCATCGGAGGCCTGCTCGTACAGAATGGCGGTCATTTCCATCGCCAAGCGATATCCAGGACAAGCGCGCCGCGTAATGATGGGGTTCTGGTCGCTATTGCCGCAATTCTCGATGACCAAGATGCTGATCATCGTCGACGACGACGTCGACATACGGTCCTGGGACGACGTGATGTGGGCTGTCGCAACGCGGATGGATCCTGGACGTGATCTAATGGTGATCGATCGCACGCCGATCGACCCTCTCGACTTCGCGTCTCCGTTGGAGGGCTTAGGCGGTAAAGCGGGTTTTGACGCGACACGTAAGATCGGCGCGGAGACGACGCGCGACTGGGGCCGCACGATCCAGCAGGATCGGAACATTGAACGCCAGGTGAGTGAGCGATGGCAGGAATTCTTTCCGAACCAGATAACGACATGAGCAAACGGCTGATCGTTGGCGTCACCGGCGCATCGGGATCGGCACTTGCGCTGGAAACCCTGCGCCAGCTTTCTCGCGCGGGTGTCGAGACGCATCTGGTCGTATCAGAAGGCGCCGGCGTCACGATCGCGCAGGAATTGGGATCATCGGGATTGGGTGATCTGACGAGCGCCGCAAGCCTCGTTCATGACCCACGCAATCTCGCAGCCCCGATCGCCAGCGGATCGTTCCGAACCGACGGCATGATCGTCGTTCCGTGTTCGATGCGCAGTCTGGCTGCGATGGCGCACGGCTTCGGCGACAACCTGCTCACCAGGGCCGCCGATGTCGTATTGAAGGAAAAGCGCCGCCTCGTGGTCGTCCCGCGCGAAGCGCCGCTCCACGAAGGCCATCTCGAAGGGATGCTGAAACTGGCGCGCCTTGGCGCCATCATCGCGCCGCCAGTCCCACCGTTTTATACGAAGCGTGAAACGATGCAGGGCATGATCGAGGAGATCGCTGCACGCCTGATTGGTTGGTCCGGCATCGAGCCCGGACCGGAGATGACTCGCTGGGGCGAGCCAAGCTAATTCCGATCACATCAAGTCAAACGCCGTGCCGCCGCAAGACGTTCTCGATATCGCCGACGCTGCGAATTTCCATCATTTCATCCATCGACAGGCGGATGGAATACGTCATCTCCAGCGTCCGGATGAGCGCGATATGCTGTAGCGAATCCCACGTCGCGATATCGTCCGCCGACGTCTCGAGCGTCAAAGGCTCAGCGTACTGAAATATGTCGGCGAAGATCGGCACAAGATCGGGATAAGACAACGCCGTCGGGGCAAGAGCATCCATGTTACGCCTCCCAATTCAAAGCGACGAACTGCGATCGCGGCGGCTGCATGGCGGTCACATCAAACGTCCAGCTCGTTCGTTCGCCATCAGCGCCGGCTGATTGCCAGCCGCAGGAGGCGTAAAATTCTTTGACCATTGCATTCTTCCTTGTTGGAATATAATCGCCGCTAACGCGCCTGACTCCGCGACTTTTTAGGTCTTCGATCAGCGCACCGAGAAACGCCCGCTCGACCTCGCGTCCGATGACGCGACAGCTCATCAGCAGCGACCGAATAACTGCTTCCGCTCCATTGATCTCGACCGTCGCCGCGATGACGAGCCCATGATCGCCGAATTTGTCGCGCACGCGGCCAACGATCGCGACGCCTCGGTCGCCGGACTCAATGAGCGCGGAAATTTCCGCTTCCGTCGATCGCAGTGTCGTCAGGTTGAACTGGTTCGTTCTCTCATGCATCTGCACGACACGCGGCAACGTCGCCCTGCTCACATGAGCAACCGTCAGATGCTGCTCAAGCCCCTTGAGATAATCCTCGAAGTTTACAGCACTTGCCTTTGCGTTTTCCGCGTCACGTCGCGCCGCATAGAGCGCCGCGCGCGTTTCATCTTCGGCGGTGAGACGCAACGGCCAAGTGCGAGTCATCCGCCGAAGCCAAAGCGGACGCTCTGCCGGGTCCACCGGCATCTCTGGAACGGAGACCTCAGGGCAGAGCCGACGCATCGCTTCCCGTTCATGCGGGCTGTCGTCAAGAAAGACGAAGCTGTCGAGACCAAGATTGAGCTCAGCGGCGATTTTGCGGATGTTGTCGGGCTTCGGCTCCCAATTGATCGCCGTCGCGGCGAAATCGTCGGGTTGCAAAAGCATGCCGGCATGCGTCTGGAAGGCCGTGATCGCGTCCGGATTATTCTTGCTGAGCGCGACCAGCAGCATCCCCTGTTGCCGTAGACGTAGGCATTCCGCTTGCAGCGCCCGGAACGCATTGCCCGGGAAATCGTCGCCGCACGCCAACGCTTCGACGCCGTCGTCGCCATAGACGCCGCCCCAAAGCGTGTTGTCGAAGTCGACCGCCAGAACTTTCGCAGGCCCGCGCTTCAGAGAACTCCACGCTTCGGCGAACGCACGAGCCAGCAAGCGGACGGCATCCGCGGAGTACGCGATCCGTCCATAGTACCAGAGCTTGGCGTCCGACTGATCGCGAATGGGAAGCGACGCAAGCGCCTGATCCGCATCGACGACGATGATCTGCTTCGATTGCTCCGCCGCTTCGAGAATATGCCGGTTGATGCGATCGACGGCACGCCGCAGCCCCGAAGCATGGCTGCGATCGAGAAATCCGGCAGCAGGAGCCGCAGGCACCGGGATGGTATTGATCAACAATGGTGCTTGCGAATGTGCCGTGAACTCACGCAGCGCCGCTGCAAGATGGTTGATGCGTTCCGCCAGTAGATCAGACGCGTCCGCCGCCGATCGCCGCCAATCCTGCGGCGCGAATCCATCGAGATCGAGAAGCACCACATGCGCATCCGCTCCTTCCGGCGGTCGCATAAGTTCGGCAAGCAGCGTTCCGAAATCGGCTTGCGTTACGTCGGCGCGCCAGCCGAGCGCCGCGAACGACGGCTTGAAATCGTCCGCCAGCGTTTGCGTCGTCGACGTCCCGATGAGGCGCACGCGCACGGTCGGCAGACTGTCGACATAAGCCGCAACCGCCTTGCCCGCGCGTTTCAGAATGCCCGGCGCGCGAAGCTGCTGCGCCAGCGCGAGACGAACCGCTTCGTCCGCCCAGCCAAGCGCCGTGAACTTCTGAACGAGTGCAGCAGCGACATCGGCTTCGATCTGATCGTCGGCACACAAAGCCGGAAGCATGCCAGCGATATCCTCGCGCTTTTCCGAAGAGCTGCCTGGACCGTTGACCCGGTTCAACGCGACGAGCGCGGACGTTAACGTCTTTTCGAGATTTTCCGGCAGAGCGTGCCCGGCCAGAAGCAATTGCTTCGCAAGCCACCTCGGCACCGTGACGCGTGCATCCGCGAGCGTCGATATCAGAAGCGCAACCTTTACCGGCGCGACTTCCGCCCAATTGATAGCCGGCAATATCGCCCGGCGGAGCACGCAATCCGGCGCTGCCGAAATCGCTTCATCGACGATCGTCTCAATTGCCGATTGCACTACCGGCATCGACGGCGCATTGGCGCTCGCAGGCATGCTTGGAATTCCTTCAAATCATATGCTCGCCACCGGTAACGAGCATGTTTTCACCGGTGATGAAGCTGGCATAGGGAGACGCGAGCATCAGCGCCGTACCTGCGACGTCGTCAGCCGTCGCAAGCCTGCGCAACGGCGTGCGCGACACCGTCATCTGACGCATGCGTTCGGGGATGTTTGAGACGAGATCGGTATCGACCATCGACGGCGATATCGAATTGACCGTGACGCCGTGAGGCCCAAGCTCCTGCGCTAGATTTTTACTCATCGCCAGAAGCGCGCTCTTCGCCGCAACGTAGGGCAGCCAGTTGTAGGCCGTCCGCCCGATCGCCGCCGCCGACGCAATCGTGATCACCCGGCCTTTGCTTTTCTTCAATGCCGGAAGCGCCGCCTTCGTAACGCGAAACACGCTGCCGACGACGAGTTCATAGGCCTGAGCCATATCGGGCCACTGGAGATTGGCGAACGTCGACGAATGGATTTTCGGCCCGGCGTTATTGACCAGAATATCGAGCCCGCCTGCAGCGACGATTTCATCCATCAGCCGCGCGACATCGTCATCGCTCGTCACATCGGCGCGGATCGCCCTGCAAAATCCTCCAAGTCCGGTAAGCTCCTGCACCAGACTTTGAGCGGCTGCTTCGCTCCGCTGATAGTTGATCCAGACATTGGCGCCATGCTGCGCGAACAGGCGCGCGGTCGCCCGTCCGATGCCGCGCGAAGCTCCGGTCACCAGCGCGGTCCTGCCCGCGAGAAGCGCCGACGACGCAACTTGCGGCCGCTCTGCGCGCTTCTCCGCTTCCGCAAGGCGAAGGACTTTGACCTGCGCCCTGCCCCGCAGAACGCATTCGCCGCCGTTACGCAATATCTCGGTTCGCAACGTAACGAGACGCGTCTCCTGGTCGATCGCTTCGATCGTGCCGCGTGCCTCAACCGTATCGCCGATGAAGACCGGCCGCGTGAATTCGATGCTTTGCGAAACGTAAAGCGCGCCGCGTCCCGGGATCTTCATCCCCACCAACGTCGACAGAAGGCTCGCATTCAAAAAGCCGTGAACGACGCGCTCGGAAAACTCCGTGCGCGCGGCAAATTCATCGTCGACATGCAAAGCGTTGTAATCGCCCGACAGCCTCGCGAATGCCGCGACGTCTTCCGCTGTAATGGTGCGGCTGAGGCTTTCCGTCTGACCGACGCTGAGTTCACTAAGGCGATCTGGTTGCAGCGGGGTGATCCTTATCGAGGTGCGAGACTACGGCGCAGCGATAGCCAGAAAATTCGCGTCGTCATTTGACATTCGTCAAACGGCACATAGACGGCCATTGCTAGAAGCCGATGCAGTGCGCAGGCAAAAATTGGCGCGCTGTTGACAGCGCAATTCCGGCCTAATTGCCCGCGCTGTGCTGCATGAACCCGATCCAGGAGAATGCCTGATGGCGTCCACGTTCGAAACCGTAGCCGGCATTATTTCGTCGGCTAGCGATATTCCTCTCGAGCGAATAACCCCCGACAGCCACGTCATGAAAGACCTCGAAGTCGACAGTCTATCGTTTCTCGATATAACGTTCGAAATCGACCAGAAATTCGGAATTCAGCTGCCGGTCGAGGAATGGCTCGCGGCGGTTAACGAGGGCAAGGCGAACGGCGCCGACTACTTCGTTCTTCGCAATCTCTGCACGCAAATCGACGGCTTGCGCGCCCCGGCTACCGTCTGAGGCGATCGACAAGTGCGGCTTGAATATTTTCAGATGCTCGACGAGATCGTCGAAGCGGCAACGGCTGATCGTCGCACGCTGGTCGCACGAGCTTTTGTTCCCGAGCACAGCCCGGTTTTCGAAGGTCATTTCCCTGGCCATCCCATAATGCCCGGCGTCCTGATGCTTGAGACGATGGCGCAGGCTTCGGGTTATCTCCTGCTGACGCTGAATGGCTTCTCGCGCATGATTTTCTTCGCGAGCGCCAAGGAAGCAAACTTCAGATCCTTCGTGCTTCCCGGCAGCACGCTGGAAGTGAAGGCCGAAGTCATCCACGAAGGCTCGGGCTATGCGGTGACGCAGGCCACCCTTAGCCAGAATGGTAAACGCGTCGCCGACGCCCGGCTCACCATGCGCAGCGTGCCCTTCACGTCGCCCGCTCTGCAAGCCCATGTGTTGAATGAGGGCCGGCGATTGAGCCTCGTTACGACGGAGGCCCGATGATATGCCGAACGGAGACGAGCGCGAGCAGGTCTGGATCACCGGCATCGGCCTGATCAGCTCACTCGGCGTCGGCATAGACGAACACTGGAACAAACTTCACGGCGAAACGCCGCCCCGCCCCGTCATCGATGAAGGCCGCTTCGCGCCGTATACGGTACATCCGATGCCGGAGATCGATGTCGCGCAACAGATCCCGCGCACAAGCGATCAGCGGCAGATGGATCGCTGGCAGAAATTCGGGGTTTATGCCGCAGGTCTCGCGCTGCAGGACGCGGGCATTGCAGGCAACGACGCTCTGCTCGACAAAACCGATCTTTGCATCGCCGCGGGCAACGGCGAGCGCGACATTGCGCTCGACTCTCGCATTCTCGCAACGGCCGATGCCGACGCGGACGCAGCATCCCGTCTCAATACCGAACTGATGACAGGCTTGCGCCCGACACTCTATCTCGTTCAGCTCTCGAACCTGCTCGCAGGCAATATCTCGATCATCCATAAGGCGACCGGATCCTCGCGCACGTTCAAGGGCGAGGAGATGGCGGGCGTATCGGCGATTAAGAATGCCGTCGACCGCATCAAAGCTGGACAAGGCGATCTCTTTCTCGTCGGCGGCGC
>ERZ778027.3119-NODE-3119-length-17598-cov-10.641452_pt1 | contig 17598 bp, 15 predicted proteins | sample MGYA00375757_ERZ778027 | MGnify/ENA primary metagenome ERZ778027 (study PRJEB29350, sample SAMN05389817) | bioreactor metagenome | isolation source: Ammonium sulfate bioreactor | place: South Africa: University of Cape Town | collected 2014-02-18 ... | reverse complement strand
ACAACGACTAGTTCAACAACTACTACAACAACATCAACAACTACTACCACAACTACAACTACAACAAGTACGACAACAACATCAACAACAACTACAAGTACAACAACGACGACAACAACATCAACAACTACACGTACGACAACAACAACGTCGACATCAACAACATCGACGACTACTACTTCAACAACAACTACAACTACATCCGTTACAACAACAACAGTCACGACAGCGTAAGTATATTGTAATTATATCAATTACTGTTTTTTTTTAATTTCATTATCTATTTGTAGTACTACTACTACAACATTAGCTCCGAGTAAGTTTTACTCTTTCGATATAAAATAATCATATGTTTATAGTAGATTCTATCAAGTGGCCATTAATTGTTGGTCTATCATTATTAGCTTTTCTATTAAGTTTATGTTGTTGTGCCTATTGTTTATATAGATATTGTTGGTAAGAAGTGTTATCCATAGTTTTCATAGGATTCATATCTGTTTAGGCTTGCTGGTAAACGACGACATCATCGAAAGAAAGAGTGTGAAGTAGGCATACAAGAGCAACGATCGCGAGCAACTAGTCGATTATTTCGAGCTAATTCCTTCTCGAAACCAAATAATGATTACAATTCATTACATACTATTGACACTGCAAGTCATACTCTTACATGGGATTTAACAATGACTGATATGAATTCTGAGAAGAATGATATCACTGAACAACGACCGAATTCAATGGTTTCAATGACTCGAGTTAAGTGTATCGACACAGAAGATAATCAATCTGTTCATGTTACGAAAGTATCAAAACTCGACAAAATACAAGAAGATATTCAACAAGTATCATCGGATGATAAGACTAAGACAGTTCATGCTGATATAAAGAAAATCTCACGAAAGAAAACAGCGGGATCAACATTCAAAATTCACCCAGTCGCAAATCGATCAAAAACTGCTTCACATCACACAAGACTTGATGATGGTGTAACTGTAAAAAAACTTTCGAGAACTGTCACCAGTGCTCAAACTTAAAATCATATAAAAAAATTGCTTGTTTGTTTGTTTCCAATGGGGTCAAAAGAACATCGTTTTCAATAACTGAGGGTGAGCGTGTGGAGTGTCTGTAATAAATAAAAAAGATGACAGATCGAAATGAAGAATACCCTCAACATCCTCAAACTAAATTTTTCGACGACAAAAATCACAATATCTATGTATAGTAAATCGGAGATATTTTTTTTAATTAAAAATTTTATTAAATTCAAAATCCATATAAAAGTTGAGAATATTTCACACACAATACCGCCATCCATCAATATGTCATACAGCTAAATAATCGATCATCGTGTTGAAATTAAAATTTATATATATACGCCTTGTGACGTATTTATTCTATCATTTGCATTTAACTCGAGAACATGAACGGATGCAAAAAATTCTTATGGCTCTTTCTAATTTTTGATTGGTTTTATAATTTCAATTGCAAATATCTGAAATTATACAATACTGAAAATGGCATTGATATTCAATCGTATGATTGTATTTATTATACAAATATAAAAGCTGAAAACAATGAAACAACACCATATTGTATTCGAAAAAAAGAAAATATTTTATTGAATCGTTCATTTACAAAAGCGCAAACATGTCAAAATTCTGGACAAGAATGGGATTTTAAAATTTTAAAGACAATGAATATAACACAAGATGAAATCTTAAAATGGAATTCAAGTATTGAAATGGCTGATCGATATGCAGCATATCTCACAAATCAGAATGAAGAATTATCGAATGAAAAAATTTGTAATTGTTCAGCAAATACTTTTGGTAAATTTTGTGAATACACATTTTTCACAGAAAATACATTTGAAAAAACTATTGAATATCAATTCGATTTGAAATCTAAATATCGAAATGGTAGTCAACTTTGGGGAAATATAACATGTTATACAACATTAACTAATTGTTATTATGGACTTCGATGTCTTACATGGCAAAATATTTGCGATGGTAAACAACAATGTATGGATGGTATCGATGAGAATCACTGTGAAAAATTAGAATATAATGAATGTAATGATGACGAATATCGTTGTGAAGATGGTTCATGTATTCCTGAACAATTTTGGTTAGATGGACAAATTGATTGTGCAGATAAAAGTGATGAATTATGGATAATTTCATATCTGATCGCTGGAACGTATTGTCCGTTAACATCTTCGGAATTTAATTGTGATGAAAGTAAAGATTTTGGAAATGAATTTGCTTGTGGTGATGGACAATTTGTGGATGACATCTTTCAATTTCGATCGTCTTGTTATAATTATAGAAATTTTATGTATTTTTGTGAATTTAAAGCTATATTAACGCATGATCCATTATGGACACTTGACAATGGTCATTGTATTGAAGAAGATTTCATAGAAAAAAATTTAACCGATCTCAATGAAACTGAACAATGTATGTTTTACTTGAAATGTAAATTAATTATTGATGTATTTTCTAAAATAAATATTTGTTATGATGTTATCAAACAATTTGAATCGATATGTAGAACAAAATCAATTATTTATCCAGCGGAACCTGTTATTTCACCGTATATTAAAACATTATACGTATTATCTCGATCAAAATCGCCTACAACACCAAATTACGTGATTTTCGATGGAAATATTAATTGTATTGGTTATAAAGCTCGTTCGAATTCACAAGAAATCCGTTTTGATTGGAAAACTTTTGACAGTTATTATCCGTCCGATGTTCTTTTCTGTAACAATGATAAAACACTGAAAACATTTAATTCACATATTGCAAAAGATTGTTGGAATAAGACAAAACAATCGTTTCTGTGTGAGAATAGTTATAAATGTATTTCGAAACATCGTCTTCGAAATGGTTATGAAGATTGCAAACAAAGTGAAGATGAAGATACAAATCAACAATGTTATATGACAAAACAAAATCGTTTCATTTGCGATGAACAATCACCAACATGTTTAACTACGTATTTTTTTCGAGGTTTACTTGAAAAATGTGAACAAGGTAGCGATCGATATGTAAAACAATTGAAAATCGATTTATCACAATATACTTGTACAACACCAAACTCTTTTGAATGTAATCTTTTAAAAAATTATATGAAATCACCATCATCATTACAAACGATATATAACAATTCAGTTCTTATATTTCGATACTATTGTAATAATATATGGGAATTACCGGGAGGTTTCGATGAATCTCTATGTAAAGATTGGAAATGTCCAAAAAATCAATATCAATGTTCAAGTGGTCATTGTATTTCATTGACTAGATTAGATGATGTTACTATAGATTTCATAAGATGGAAATGTCCAGATGGTTCAGATCAATTTACTTTTACTGACATGACACAGTTATCAAAACATAACATTGAAGTTATAGGTTATTCAATTGTTGTACATATGATAAACAAAACTGTTGAACTAAATAACACATATTTTCAAAATTGTAGTAGCGTAGCTTGTAATCCAATTACTGAATTTGAATGTTTATTGGTCAATGTTACGAATCCATTTGATTTCATCCATAATCGAGCTTGTATTAATATGACACAAATAGGTGATGGCATCATTGATTGTTATGGTGGATTAGATGAACGAAATTTATTAACATGTGGTTCACAGATTTCTGATAAACGTGGATTTGATTTTCATTGTCATGATCAACAATGTATACCATATCATCAATTGTGTACAGAACGCTGTTCGAATAGAGCAGATAGTGTCCTATGTGATCCTTTACCAGCTGGTTGGAACGAAACATATTACATGGATATGGTAAAAGAATATGCTTGTTTCACAATAGCTATTGAGGAATATAACGACCGTAGAGCATTTTATCAAGATGATTATCGACCATGTAAGTCAGTCACATATTTAATTATTTTATTCAGCTTACGTATTCTATATAGGGGGTGAACTAAGCTGGACTCATTTACCGTATCAATATAATACATGGCGTAGACCTCTCGTAGAACTTGATTTATCACAGTATCCAATGTTAATAGATATTGATTCTTTTTCTAATGAATCTATTCAATTAGTATCCGAACAAGAAACAACTGATTTTGATAATCTTAATATGATGGAAGAAAATAATGGTAAAGAAGGATGGATTTGTGGTCGAGGAGTAGCAATTAAAACAAATAATCAAAATCAATTCGAATGTTTCTGTCCTCCGAGTTTATATGGTGAATTTTGTCAATATTTTAGTGATAGAATAACAATAATAACAAGTCTTGATAATATTCCTACAGAATTAATCGAAGAATCATCAACAAATATAATCAAAATTGTAGCATTATTATTATCATCAAATGACAATGATATTATTGATTATCATATATTTCATTTACCATTAATACTTTCAAAGGAATTAAATAAAAAATTTCGTTTTAATTTAATTCATCGACGACCAAAAATAGTTTCAAATTCATATAAAATTCGATTTGAAGGATATAATCTTTATACAAATTCATCGATTCAATTTCTTGCTACTTGGGAATATCCAATTGAATTTCCATTTTTACCATCGTATCGTTTAGTAAAAATTCTACGATTTGAAAAACAATTATCTTCAGAATCTATTTGTCAACGAAATAACAGATGTCTTCATAATAGTACATGTCATCCAATTATGAACGAAATAAATAATACCGACAGATACTATTGTCATTGTAATAATTTAACATTTGGAAAACATTGTGAACATTATCAACAATCATTAACATGTTCAAAACATTCGTTAATTCGTCATTTATCATCGAAGAAATCGATTTGTTTATGTTCAATACATCAGTTTGGTCCGACTTGTCATTTAAATCATACATGTGTCAATAATACGAATATTTGTGGTGGAATTCATCGAGGTAAATGTTATCCGAATCCAGATAATATAATACAAGATTATATTTGTATTTGTAAAAAACAATATTTTGGAAATCATTGTGAACGTGACTCGGCTATGGTTTTAATTAATTTTACTAATTTTTCATTTGTTCAAGTGCCAATCAATTACATTATGTCATCAATTATTCAATTGTATGATGTTCATCATGAAACACTTGAAATCATCATACGACAAAAATATGTTTATCAAGGTTTACCACCCTCAATTACAAAAGTTTATCATAATGATTTCTATTTACCTATGTTTGGACTTATTAAACTTTATCATAAACAAAATTTAAACGATAATTATGTAGCTAATCTTGAACAGCCAGATTATTTTCTTCTTTATGTTATTTTAAAGGACATTTGGCGTATGAATATAACATCAGTAATGAATCAAACAAATTATTGTCCAAGTATTTCTTATTTATCCGAACGTACATTTATCTTTTCAAATGAATCAAATAGAACACGAATCATTTTTAAATATCATTTATTATGTGATAAACCATACTCATTGTTATGCTTTCAGGATGAACATTTTTTTTGTCTATGCGATAATTCTAGTCGTGCGGAATGTTCACAATATAATTCCAAAGCTGATCAATGTATTGTTAGAAATCGATGTCGTGTCGATGGACAATGTATTCAAGGTGATTTAGAAAATCGAAGAGATTTTCTTTGTTTATGTCCTCGTTGTTATTATGGAAGTATTTGCCAATATAATACTCAATTGTTTAGTTTTACATTAGAAACATTATTAACTAATGATTTATATTCATCATCGATTGTTATACAACAGCTCTTTTTCTGTTTATCGATAATAATTCCATTAATTGTATTGATTATTGGTGGTATAAATAATATATGTTGTTTTTTTACATTTAATCGATCGAAACCATTACTAGTTGGTACTGGACATTTACTACGTACAGTTAGTATTATAAATCAATTCACATTATTTATGTTATTATTAAAATTTCTTCATCTTACTTTGAGTATTAAAGGTTTTATGATAAATGCAGTGATGAATACAATATTTTGTAAAGTATTCTCATATTTTCTTGTTTGTTTTCATCGAATGAGTTACTGGCTGATGAGTATGATTGCTATCGAACGAGTATATGTAACATGGTTTTTAACAGGTACTTGGTTAAATAATCCACGAATTACAAAACGTATTATTGCAAGTATTATTATTAGTACAATGGTATGTGATATTCATGAATTAATTTATTATCAATCAATTGATGATCCAAAATCTGAAAATTCAAATTACAGTACATGGTGTGTGACATCTTATCCATCAGCTGTTAGTATTTATAATCAATTTAATATTATTTTAAATTATATCGTTCCATTTGTGATTAATTTTCTTTCGACAATTATTATTATTATTATTATCACTCGAAAACGTGTTCAAGTTTCAACAAGGAACAGTGATCGATTAACATTTCGAACTTATACTGATCTTTTAATAAAGAATAAAGAACTGATTTTTGCACCTTTAATAACCATGGTACCACAATTATTTTCAATTCCTCAATTTATTCTTTCATTATCTTTAGCATGTCAAGAATTTGATGTCGCTTGGCAACGTTATCTTCTTATGATTTCCTATTTTATAATGTATCTACCGCAAGTTATTTCGTACAAACTCTATGTTTCTCCATCATCATTTTATACAGAAGAATATCGTGCTACAAAATTCTATAAAAGAATTTTAAAATGGCAAGGTCTTATCACGCGAAATAGATAACATTTTTGTCGAACTTAAAACTCGAATAAAATAAAATTAAGATAAAAAGTTAGTTGTTGAATTTTTTCGAACTTTGGTAACAGTAACAGCACTTGAGAGATTTCTTTCCGAATGATTATTATGATCGTAAAGTGTCGACTTTTTGAGTTTTGGAATCTTTGGAATTTTAACTTGATTGATATTCGTAATTTTATTCAATGGAACGACCGTTACTGCTGAATGTGGAATTCGTTTAACGGGAACTAACGACGATATATCGTTCAACTTGTCCACATCTGTTGTTATACTAATATCTATTAAACGAGTATTGCTTGATGCACCTGTAGAATAGACACGAGAAGGAGGACTGGCAGGATCAGTTTTTCGTTGTAGATTTTTAAAGAATTTGTCTGAAAAAAATGAGTTTGCTTCTGATTTAGTTGATGCTTTTTTATCACGACGACGACGTTTTGCAGCAGGTCCCCTATATTGTTGAAAAATAGACTTTCCATGAGCTCTTTATAATTTGATTTATCACTTACCATAAGAACCAATACAAGCAGCAACATGCACAACATACTGCCAATGCGAGACCAAGTAAGGATAGACCCAAAATTAATGGCCAATTGATTGATTGTTCTACATAGATATAAAATAAGATGTATAATTATATGTATAGAAAAACGTAAAATTTACTTGGACCCTTGGTTGTAGTTGCTGTTGTTCTAAAATTAAATGAGAATGGATTTTCAATAATATGCTTCGGTATAAACACTTACGCTGTTGTTGTTGTAGCTGATGTTGTCGTACTTGTTGTTGCTGATGTTGTTGTAGTTGTTACCGAAGTTGTTGTTATCGAGGTTGTTGTAGTCGATGTTGTTGTTGTTGTAATACAAATATCTGAACTATTTCCTACTATAAATGTTACACAATATTGACTCGATTGTACTTTTTCACTATACATATACATATATAAATATAGAAATATTAGATAAAAAAAAGGATTTTTAATACCTGGTATATGCAATTACGCACATTGTTTGTTCTCCAATTTGATCTTCTGTTGGTGTCCATGTATAATTAACAAAAACGAATGATGAATTATTTGAATCAACATCCAAATCATCAGCTGACACACCAGTAATACCACTGGAAACAACAATGTCCGTTATAACTGCCACATTATCATCACATAAATTCTGAGCATAAATATTAAAACTCGCAAATACACCAATCTGTACTTCAGTACAACCAATAAATGGAACAATTACAGGTGGATTTGGACAACTTGGTAATGGCAAAATATAGATCAACAATTGAACTGGTACTGAACTCAAGGCTGTTGTACTTGTACTATTGATAAAATCTTCTACCTGAATTGCAATCGCATACCACACCCCGGATCTTCGTCCAGTAAATGTAATCGTACAATTGGCTAAGGATGTATCATTTGGTACTGAGTTTGGAAAACATATGCCTCCACATTCATCAAGTGCTTGTCGATTTGGATACGATGAAGTTGACTTTAGAGTTTCTTGAATTTCAGTGGTAGTAGTGCCCATAGTTGTACTTGCCGTTGAATTTGCGTATGGACAACACGTACTTTGGCATCTCGTACCTGGACAGACAGTATTTTTACAGTTAGTGTTGTTGCATCTGGTATTATAAGTGCATCCACTAGGACACGAAGTTGTCGCTCTTTTCACACGGGGAACTCTTGCTATACTCGAAGAATAATCGAATTGTTCTAATAGTTCCACGTTCATTGAACGTCGTCGTCGTCGACTACCGGCAGTATACGTCGACCACCGGCAGCGAACATCATCACCTGCATTAATATCCGAAACAGGAATATTTATTTGAACAGTTTGATTGACAATAGCATATTGAGGAGAAACGACACTAGCAACAGGAGGAGTATTTAAAAATCCGTCAGGTCTCAAACGTAAATCAATGAAAGTAACAATCGACCATTCAAGTCCACTTACAGCTGGATAACCTAATGAAACCCAAGCACTTCCGACATTGGCCAAATAGAAATGTGCACCAGCGGTCAATGTTAAATTACGTGATCGTTCACTATTCATCATACCTAACGATGAACTCACTGACTGACAATCCGTAAGAATATCAATTGGTTTCGTTGAATAACCACCATCATAGTTGCAATCTACAACACAAGTTAGATTCCAATTTTGAGAGCTTCGACCACTAGTTGATATAGGAACATTTGTTGCGCAGGATATAGTTGGATAAGCCCATGCATACGATTGAGTAATAGTGATAGGAATGGAAACGGAACTATTAGTAATGTAAGGATCAATGGGTGCCCAAGTAATAGTTCCTCCATCGAAATGTTTCTCTTCAGTGATTGTAATGAAGACAAGAATTGATATTAAACAAATCAAGATTTCCATCTAGAAAAAAATCGATGAATACATTTCTTTCAAAAGGTATTTATTTGGAAGCACATTGAGATTAATTAGTTTTTATGTTATTCTAACAATAAAAAGGACATTGCGAAGCTGTAAGTCTTCCACCCTAATAAATCAACGATGACAAAGCGCATTTCATATATTGTTATAATAGGTTCTTTCTTTTTTTCAATGTAAAATCAATTTGTTTATTTATTTTTATTTTCATATAAGAAAAAGTACATTCAAGAAAAAAAAAGAGAGACGCAATATGTAGAATTATCGTTTGTACTGAATTTAGGCGGAGTTTTTTTGGACTCTAATGACAGACACTCTTGCATGTACTTTCGAATTATTCGAACTCGGAAATATTTCATCCGATGATTGCATTTCAACATGTTCAATTTGATTGAATACAGGATTTCCTTTTGCTTTTGGTAGATCACTTTGTTTGACTCGTTGAACATTGATTGGTGGTGAATCAACGAAAATTTCTTCATCAATATCTGTCAATACCATTAGTGTATCAGAACTATGAAGTGTCTTAGCTGTTGAATTCTGATCCACCAGCCTCTTTGGCTTGTAGGATCGTTGAACAAAATATTTTCTCCATGTTTGATCCATTAGAGAACGTGGTTTGGATGTTTCCGGTTGTTGCTGTTGTCCATCATGTGATCTTTGTCTTGGTTGACGACGACGACGTCCAGCAGGTCCCCTTGTATACACATGATTCTACTTATGGAAATATAATCATTCAAAATTCTTACCATAGGCAACAATATAAACAACAGCATGCACAACAAACAGCTAATAGAAAAAATAATAATGACAAACCCATAATAAGTGGCCAATCAATTGGTAGACTGTCTACAAATATTTCAAAGAAACTATTGAAAATAAGAAAAAAAAACAAATACTTTTTAAATGTTTAGCTGTTGGTGTTACGGTAGTTCTAGATAAATAAGAAGAATGTTCTGTCATAACATATTATTTGCATGAACTTACTCAGTTGTCGTAGTTTCTGAAGTCGTTGTCGAAGTTGTCGAACTCGTTGTAGTTGATGTGGTTACTGTGGAGGTTGTCGTTTCAGTAGTTGATGTAGTTTCTGTTGATGTTGTTGTATCAGTTGTTGTTGTTGATGCTGTCGTCGTTGTCGACGTCGTTGTTGTTGTTGTCGTAGTTTCAGTAGTTGAAGTAGTTTCTGTTGATGTTGTTGTTGATGTAGTTGTTGTCGTAGTTGTCGGACAAAGATTAGAGGTATTTTTTACAGTGAAAATTTCACAATACTCAGCTGATTGAGCCATTTCACTAGTTGAAATAAATGGAAATGTTTATTTGAGCAAAAACTGATTCAATTTACCTCGTAACTGCAACTGCACATAATTCTTGAAAATCCATTTGATCACTTGTTGGTGTCCAATTAAGTGTTCTATAGTAAAGCGATGAATTACCTGTGACAGTAGTAAGATTGCCAGCAGACATACCAGTAATTACAGAAGTGATTGCAATGTCAGTTATTTTGATAGTTTTATTACAAAAATTCAGAGCAAATAGTTGAAATGTGACAGGAACTCCAATTTGAACTTCAAGACAACCATTAATTGGAAGAATTAGCGGTACTTTTTGACATGTTGGAAGTGGAAGAACGTAGATCAAGAACTGTATTGGTGTTGAACTCAATGGTGTAGTACTTGAACTATTAATAAAATCTTCGACCTAAATATATGCAAAAATATAATATGAAATAGATATATATATATATATTACAAAGTCTACCTGAAGGGCTATTCCATACCATACACCAGCTTTGGTACCAGTAAATGTAAGCGTGCAATTAGAAAGACTTGTTGTTGAGGGTACACTTCCAGGATAACATATTCCTCCGCATTCATCGATCGCTTGTCGCACTGGATAGGATGAAGTTGATTTGAGTGTTCCTATAATTTCACTTGTCGTTGATACAATTGCAGTGGCAGTGGTTGTTGCAGTTGTTGCTGCTGTTGATATAATGGTTGTCGTTATTGAACAACCGACATCTACATCACACTTATCTTTAACGCATACACTTGTATCGCATGTATCACAGTCACACTTGCAATCCTTTTTACACGTGCTCGTACAGTCTTTACATTCATCCGCCGCAGGATCACGACGATATCGACCTTGATTATATTTTTGAGAAAATTGTAAAACAGATTGCTGTCTTCTTGAAATTTCATCATCAGCAGTTCTTCTTCGCCGTCGATATCCACTCGTATATACTGACCATCGACAACGAACATCATCACCGGCATTTGCATCTGAAACTGGTATCTTAATAGTCATTGTTGTATTAACGAATACATATTGAGGTGAAACGATTTTTACTACTGGTGGAGTATTGATAAAACCATCGGGTCGTTTACGTAAATCGATGAATGTCACGATTGACCATTCAAGATCGCTTACACGAGGGTAATTAAGAGAAACCCAAGCAGTTCCTAGATTAGCTAGATAGAAATGTGCATCTTTTGCTAATGTAAGATTATTTGTTCGTTCAGCAGATAACATGCTTAATGATGCACTATATGAAATACAATCTGTAACAGTACTAATTGGTTTAGTTGCATAACCTCCGTCAGTGTTACAGTCTACAACGCATCTTAAAGTAGTACTACCAAAACCACTTGAAACCGGTACGTTTGTCGAACATTTAATATACGGATAAGTCCATGAATAAGATTGTGTTAAAGTAATACCAATTAAACTGGCATTCGTATAGGGATCCATTGGAGCCCAAGTGATAGTACCACCATTGAAATGCTTTCCTTGAATAATAATAAACCAACACAACAATACTAATAAACCGGAATACATTGTAATGTTCTAGATGATAAATGGTGTCGAAGCTGAATCTCTACTATTTCCTCTCTCTCTCTCTCTCTCTCTCATTTTTTTTCTTTTATTTTCTTTATTCTAGTTATTTATATATGCACTTTCTAGGTCAACAGAAAATAATTGAAATATTTTATGGCTTTCATAATTTAAGTTCGAAACAAGAGCAATTGTTGTTTGTCTCCAATAGAAATACTTCAACAAAGTGCATGTTTGGACACGAATTGAGTTCAGTAGATGATTTGTCTTAAAAATCTACGTTATCTTATCTTAACAGTATTATATAAAGTACACATTTTCGACAACATGAGAAATAAAACACATTTGAAAAAAGAATGTCGAAAGTCTTGTTGTTTTTAATTTTATTCGTTTTTTTCAAGCAAGTATCAAACGAAAAATATGATCTTATTGTTTATACTGCAACACCCGGTGGTTTAGCTGCAGCTATTACTGCTGCAAAAGCATCTTCAACATTAAGCATTGCTATTATAGAGCCAACTGTTTACATTGGAGGAATGTTGACAGCAGGTGGTATTGGTCTTGGTGATATTGGTTTATTTGATACAAGTATAAACCAATGAGAAAATAAATCGAAATAAATTTGTATACTTTGTCTTTGTTTTTTTTCTCTCAGTATCTGGCTCAGTTGCTTACGAATGGATATTAAACAATGATGAATACTATAAAATCAATTCGACACATCATGTTCTTCAACCAAATATGGATGTTGGCTATCAAAGTTTTCGAAATCTATTAAATAAATATCCAAATATTGCTCTCATTCTTCAAGCTGGCTTACTTGCCGAAGGTAGTATACAAATGAATGGTACACGTATTCAAAAAATAACGACCTATAATTATAATACAAATAATGAACAAACTTGGGAAGCTTCAATGTGGATTGATGCTAGTTACGAAGGTGATTTAACACGTTTCTCAGGTGCGTCATATACATGGGGACGAGAATCACGTGATGAATATAATGAATCATTAGCCGGTGTTCGACCTTATCAATCAACGAGTAATTTTCTAATGAATTATCATGTGAAAGCAACATTTGATAATGGTACAGTCATACCATTTGTTTCGGCTGAACAACCTGGACCTGTAGGTTCTGCTGATCGTAATCTAATGGGTTTTTCATATCGTCTATGTGTAGCAAAATCAAAAGAAAAACAAGCACCGTTTTCTAAACCAACAAATTATAATCCAGATAATTTCATTCTTTTTCAACGATATCTCGATTCTCTCGTTCAATCGGGTAAATATCCTCAAGGACCACCCATTGAAATGATCGTTAGCATCTCGCCATATCATGGTTATCCACCAGGTGATAAATTTGCTATGTGTGGTACGCAAAGTAGTGCTGTCAATCCCGATGCAATCGGTTTAAATCAAAATTATGTCAATGGAACATTCGAAGATCGTCTTCGTATTGAACAATCAACGAAAGATTATATTATGGGTATGTTTTGGTATGTTCTTACATCGCCACTTGTTCCGAATAATACACGAATAACTTTACAAAAATATGGTCTATGCAATGATCAATGGGTAGAAAATAATTATCTACCACCGCAATTGTATGTTCGTGAAGGTCTTCGTCTTGTCAACGAGAGAGTTTTTACACAAAATGATATTATCAGTGGCCTATGTCGTAACGATACAATTGCACTTGGCAGTTGGTTCTATGATGTTCATGTTGTAACACGATCAGTAAATAATTCATTTGCTAATAATGAAGGATATATAGGTCAACCAATTGATCGATTAAATGGATCTAAAAGTGGACCCGCTTTTGAAATACCTTATTCAATAATGGTACCTAAAGTAAATGAAGTCACAAATCTACTTGTACCTGTTTGTCATGCTGCAACGCATGTAGCTTATTCAGCTACTCGTGTCGAACCTCATTTTATGTTATTAGGTGGAGCAGCTGGTTATGCAATTGCTATTGCTCTTAGTCAAGGTGGCATCAATGTTCAATCAGTAGATGTCAGACAAATACAAAAAATGTTAATAACTGATGGAGTTCTTTTACATTATCCAAAAGGACATTGTGATCGAGTATAGTCAGTTTATGATTTTTCATTTTTTTATTGTGCAACTACTTCTTGGAAGTTTAATAATGTTGACGGTTGGAGAAATTCGTGATGTTCGTTCAGTTGATTCAGAAGTACTTGAAAACGTATTTAAACGAAGTATAGTTTCGGGAACGTCCTTATTCTTCTTGACTTCTTTCAAATCATTGTGTTTAATTCTTTTAACGGAGATCATCTTTTTTTTATTGTTATTTTCTTCACTTGTATCACTGAATGCAGTTGAAGATCTGATCTGATCGAAACTTGTTACTGATTCATGTGTTTTAGTAACAAGTGAATTTTCACTTAATTTTCTCGGTCGATAGATGCGATAGAAGAATCGTTGTTTCCATGTTGCAAATTTTGCTTTTGATCGAGTCAATATTTGTTGGTTTTCACCTTTGTCAGAACTACGACGTCGTCGACGGCGACGTCTTGCACCAGGTGCCCTATTCAAACGAACATATCAACTTAATTGATAATAAATTAATAGAATTTACCATAAACAACAGTACAAACAACAACAACAGCAACAGCAAGCCATCAAAAGAAATAATAGGGACAGACCGGTGATAAGTAACCAATTGATAGGATTCGCTAAAATGAATTAAATACATAGAGAGATATAATTAATTGATTCTTACTTGTTTTAGTACGTCCTGGTGTTGTTCTAAAGTAAACAATTAATTATTATTCTATAGTGTTATATATTATTCGGTTTATTATTTACGTTGTACTCGTGGTGACAGAAGTAGTAGTCGTTGTGCTTGTCGTAGTACTTGTGGTTGTTGTTGACGAAGTAGTAGTTGTCGTGCTTGTCGTAGTACTTGAAGTTGTTGTCGACGAAGTAGTAGCTGTAGAAGTTGTTGTGCTACTAGTTGTTGTCGTTGTTTCTGTTGTAGTTGTCGTTGAAGTTGTTGTAGTTGATGTCGTAGTTGTGGTCGATGTTATAGTCGATGTTGTGACCGTTGTTGTTGATGTTGTTGTTGTTACACATATATCTGATGTATTTTTCACCGTAAATATTTCACAATATTCAGCTGATCGAGCCATTTCACTGATTCATTTCAAAGAAAAACGTTCGAAATGTTACAAGAACAAAAAAAAACAATTGTCTACCTTGTATATGCGACAGCACATAATTCTTGAAAACCAATTTGATCAGCCTGTGGAATCCATGTGTATGTTACATAAGATAACGATGAATTGGTTGGTTCACTTGTCAACGCACTAGCTGTCATACCATCGATACTTTGAGTAACTGTGATACTAGTAAGTGTCGCTATTGTTTTGTTACAATAATTCATCGCGTATAATTTGAAGGTGACAGAAACATCAACCGTTACTTCAAAACAACCGCTCAGTGGAATAATGACAGGTATTTTAGAACAAGTCGGCATAGGCATAGCGTATATTAAAAACTGAACTGGTATTGAACTCATCGGTGTCGTACTTGAACTGCTAATAAAGTCCTCTACCTACAATAAACATTGATCATATGTTTAAGTAACTGAAAACAAAATGAAAGGATAAAGTGCTGTCTTACCTGCACTGCAGCTCCATACCATACGCCTGCTTTTGTGGCTGTCAATGAAATCGTACAATCGGATAAGACTGTGTTAGCAGGTAAGCTCGAAGGATAACATATGCCTCCGCATTCGTCAATTGCCTGTCGATGAGCGTATGATAAAGTTGATTTTAAAGTTCCTTGAGTTTCAACAGTGGTTGTTTCTTCTGTCGTTGTTGATTTCACTGTTGTCGTTGATTTTACTGTTGTCGTTGATTTGGTCGTACTAGAAGTTTTTTTTTGACAACCATCATCATCGTAGCATTTACTGTTATAGCACGATGTATCTTGACAAAGAGGGCAATCGCAATCGCAGTATTTCTTACAGGAACTGAGACAATTACTACAGTCGAGAGTTTTTTGGCAGCCACTATTATCATTGCATTTGTTGTTGCCACATGATGTGCCATAACAACTTGAGCAATCACAGTCGCAACCCTTGTTACAGGATGTGTAACAACCAGAACAGTCGCTATAACTATCCCTCTTTCTTCTAGGAGCGATATAATCCTGCTCACTGGATAGCTTTTGCAGGAACTGAAGAACTGAATGATGAATTGTACGATCATTATCATCATCATCTCTTCGTCGTCGATATCCACTAATATATTTTGACCATCGACAACGAACGTCATCGCCTGTATTAACATCCGATGTTGGAATCGTAATATTTATTGTTTGATTAACAAACACATATTGCGGCGATACAACACTAGTCATTGGTGGTGTATTAATGAAACCATCGGGTCGTTTACGTAAATCAATGAATGTCACGATTGACCATTCTAAACCAGATTTAGCTGGATCGTTTAACGCAATCCATGCTGAGCCAACATTGGCCAAATAGAAATGTGAACCATTCGTAAGTGTTAAACTGTTTGTTCGTTGACTATTCAACATGTTTAAACCTGGATTTGTTGACACACAATCAGTGACAATTGATATCTTTTTGGTCGAATAACCTCCATCAGTTGAACAGTCCACCACACAGATTAAGTTACTACCAGAAAAACCACTGGATGTTGGTACATTAGTCGAGCATTTTATCAACGGATATGTCCATGAATACGATTGAGTAATAGAAATATTAATTACACTAGAGTTAGTGTACGGATCACTGACTGCCCAATTAATTGTACCGCCATTAAAATGTCGTCCTTCGACTACGAAAAAATAATACATGAAAAATGGAAAACAGATAAGCATTGAGCAATATAATCAATGACAAAAAAGAATGTTATTACTGACAGTGGAATGTGAAACTATTTTTATTCTTAATAAAATAATACTATAGTTTCTTGATTAAGTGGAAACCATATATATAGAGCAAAGAAAGAAAAAAAACTAATCATATAGATCTCCTTCCAACGATGTACTACAAACAACATGTACGAAACCATAAAATACCTGCGCATTGACTATCCTATATATTTCAGATTCGCGGGAATTGATTTGAATTCAATTTCATTTGTTTTTCTACTCAGATTTTTATTAAATTAGACATTTATTATTTACAAAGAACCCGATTGAGAACGAGGCACAGTAGATTCTTTTGGAACAATTGTCACTGATACAGATTTAACTGTATTGATTTTTCTAGTAGAAAGACACATTTCGGGCTCTAATTGTTTCGAAATTCGATCCATTTCTACACTCGATGATTGTATTGCATCACCTTCTTCTACACTGGGTAATTTCTTCAATGGTGCAACACGAATAGTTCTATTTCGAACTGACGAAGCCAAACGTTTTCCTTCATTCTCCATTTCTTTCGATTGTCGATTGTTATTATTATTTGCAGAATCAATAGCAGCACGTTTCACTTTTGTTACAGATACACCTTGTCGTGATGTTGTATCTTCATCGACATCAGTCACAATCGTTTGAGCATCAGTAACATCAACAGTAAAGTTTGACGAAGTAGTATTATCAATGGATGTAGTTCGATCAAAAAGTCGATCCTTCGCTGATGATCCTTGACGATATACTCGATT
>ERZ778027.3115-NODE-3115-length-17617-cov-4.671393_pt1 | contig 17617 bp, 19 predicted proteins | sample MGYA00375757_ERZ778027 | MGnify/ENA primary metagenome ERZ778027 (study PRJEB29350, sample SAMN05389817) | bioreactor metagenome | isolation source: Ammonium sulfate bioreactor | place: South Africa: University of Cape Town | collected 2014-02-18 ... | reverse complement strand
CGAGCGGCACGAAGGTGCGGAAGCCCATCGTCTGCAACAGTTCCTGCGCCACGCGCACCTCGAGCGTGCGGTCGCCGCCCGGCTCGGGCGTCAATGAGACGCGGATCGTGTCGCCGATGCCGTCCTGAAGCAGGATTCCCATCGCGGCGGAGGAGGCGACGACGCCTTTCGATCCCATGCCGGCCTCGGTCAGACCGAGATGGAGCGCGTAGTCGGAGCGGCGGGCGATCTCGCGATAGATCGCGATCAGATCCTGCACGGCTGACACTTTCGCCGACAGAATGATCCGATCGCGGGGAAGACCGAGTTCCTCTGCGCGCCGCGCCGACAGCAGCGCGGAGCGCACCATGGCCTCGCGGGTCACCGCGCGCGCCGGCACGGGACTCGGCGACACGGCGTTGATGTCCATCAGTTGCGTCAGCAGGTCCTGATCGAGCGAGCCCCAGTTGGCGCCGATGCGGACCGGCTTGTCGTTGCGCGCGGCGATCTCGACGATCTCCGCGAACTGGCGATCCTTCTTGTCGCCGAAACCGACATTGCCGGGGTTGATGCGGTATTTCGCCAGCGCCTCGGCGCAATCCGGATACTCCCGCAAAAGGGTGTGGCCGATGTAATGGAAGTCGCCGATCAGCGGCGCGTGGACGCCGATGCGGGCGAGCCGGTCGCGGATGCGCGGGACCGCGGCGGCGGCCTCCTTGCGGTCGACGGTGATCCGGACAAGCTCCGAGCCGGCGTTGGCCAGCGCGGCGACCTGCTTCACGGTCGCGTCGATGTCGGCGGTGTCGGTGTTGGTCATCGACTGCACGACGACAGGCGCGCCGCCGCCGACCAGCACGTCGCCGATCCTCACGCCTACCGTGCGCTGGCGGTCGGCAGGCCCCGAACGGGTCGGCGCAATCACGGAATCCGGAATGGCGTTCATCGGCGCGCTTGCGTGAAGTCCGGTGGTTGAGTGGCGGAAGCAGCCCGACGGGTCAAGCCGGGAGCGATTCGGCGGCGGCCGCCCGGGCCGGCCGCCGGCAGTGGGCGCAGCGGCCGGACAGCTCCAGAACGCGGGTGTCGACCGCGAAGCCTTCATGGCCGATCAGGCGGTTGAGGCTCCTCGCCAGATCGGGGTTGGCGACCTCATCGACCCCGCCGCACTGGTCGCAGATCAGGAAGACGACCATCTCGTCCGGCGCATGGAAATGCGGGCAGGCGAGAAAGGCGTTCCGGCTGGCGAGCTTGTGGGCGAAGCCCTCGGCGAGCAGAAAATCGAGGGCGCGGTAGACGGTGATGGGCGCCATGCGGCGGCGGCCCTGCTGACCGAGCATCTCGATGAGGTCGTAGGCGCCGACCGGCTTGTGGGTCGCGTACAGCGCCTCCAGCACCGCCCGGCGGATGGGGGTCAGCCGCACGCCGCGCTCCGCGCACAGCCGCTCCGCTTCGAGCAGGGCGTCCGGCGCCCGCCGGGCGTGGTCGCGGGCATGAGCGCACGCCTCTCCCGCCGCATGGCCGTGATGCGCGTGGTCGTGTCGGCCGAGCTGGGGCGTGAGGGAATGAGCCATGATCCTCCTTAGCATCATCGCCGGCGGCGGAGAACATCGCCGGACCGTCAGCCGCGGAAGCGCCAGACGCAGGCGCGCTTGATCTCCGCATCCTCCAGCGCCCGGGTCACCGGCACCTGGTATTCCGCCAGCAGCTCCAGACGCTCGCGGGGAAGATAGGAACGGCCGGGGTCGCCAACCAGCGCCGTCACGCCGTTGCGAACCAGTCCGGCCAGCCAATCGGCCATGCGCGCGGCCATGTCGCGCTCGTAGAACACGTCGCCGGCGCAGACGATGTCCGCGTCGACAGGGCGGCCGATGAGATCGCCCGGCAGGACCTCGGCGCTGACGCCGTTCGCTTCTGCGTTCATGGGAATCGCGGCGAGGGCGAACGCATCGATGTCGTTTGCGAGAACGGCGGCGGCGCCGGCCCGCGCCGCCGCGATGGCGACGAGGCCCGAGCCGGAGGCGACGTCGAGAACGCGCCTGCCCCGCGCGATCGCCGGATTGTCGAGCAGATAGCGCGCCAGCGCCTGGCCGCCGGCCCAGGCGAAGGCCCAGAAGGGCGGCGGCAGGCCGATGGCGCCAAGCTCCTCCTCGGTCTTTTCCCAGAGCGCGGTCGCCTCGTCCGCCAGATGCAGGCGGATGGCGGGCGCATGGGGGACCGGCAGCAGGCGGGTGTTGGCGCGGATGAAGGCCGCGCGGTCGAGGATCGCCGCCGCCGTCATGTCAGAAGCGAATCACCAGCTTGCCCTTCGCCTCGCGCCGCGCGAGCGCGTTGAGCGCATCGACGATCCCGTCCGGCTCGTACACGCCCCCGACATGGGCGCGAAGCTGGCCCGTCGCCGCCCAGGACAGAAGCTGGCCGACGTTGCCGCGATGCTCCGCCGGCTCGCGCTCGGTGAACGCGCCCCAGAACACGCCGCGCACGTCGCAGCCCTTGAGAAGCACCAGATTGAGCGGGATTTTCGGAATTTCGCCGCCGGCGAAGCCGATCACGAGATAGCGTCCGCCCCAGCCCATCGCGCGCAGCGCCGGCTCGGCCAGCCGATCGCCGACCGGATCATAGAGCACGTCGACGCCCTTGCCTTTCGTGAGCTGCTTGAGCCGGGGCCCAAGATCCTCCGCCGCGTAATTCACGGTTTCATCCGCGCCGTGCGCGACGGCCAGATCGAGCTTCTCGTCGGACGAGGCGCAGGCGATGACGCGCGCGCCCATCAGTTTGCCGATCTCAACGGCGGACAGGCCGGTTCCCCCGGCGGCGCCGAGCACGACAAGGGTCTCGCCCGGCTTCAGTTCGCCGCGCTGCCTGAGCGCATGCATGCTCGTCCCGTAGGTCACGAACAGGCCGGCGGCGCGGACATCGTCGAGGCCGTCGGGGATGGCGACGAGGCTCGTCTGCGGCGCGACCAGCCTCTCGCGGCAGGCGCCGTAGCCGGTCATGCCCGCCACGCGGTCGCCGACGGCGAAACCGGACACGCCGTCTCCGACCGCGACGATCTCGCCGGCGAACTCCGCGCCCGGCGAAAAGGGGAAGGGCGGCTTGATCTGGTATTTTCCCTGGATGATGAGCGTGTCGAAAAAATTCAGCGCGACCGCCCGGACCCGCACCGCGACCTCGCCCGGACCTGGAGAGGGATCGGCGACATCCTCGACGACAAGCGTCTCAGGCGGCCCGTAGGCCTTGCAAAGAATAGCGCGGCCCATGGTCGCTCCCGCGCCCCGTCGGGGCTTGTGCTGATCGTCCGCCTATTGTCGGCTTGCGATCCGGCTCGTCAATGAGAGCGCCGTCGGCCCGATGAGAGCGGACCCGCTTCGCGAATCAGCCGACGTGAAGCGGCGGGACGCGCTTTTCGCGGTTCCGCCCAAAGGCGATCCCCACTCCGCGGTCACAGCCGGCCGAGGCGGGACCTCTCATCCACGGAGGCGACGCGCGCCATTTCGAACAGATAGACGAGGAAGGACAGGTCCGCCTCCCGCGCCAGCTCGGCCATGCGGAAGGCGTGCTTCTCGAGAATCTTGCAGGCGTCGATCTGCGAGAGAATGCGCGCCTCCCGCGCGGCGCGGGCGAGCCGCTTCGTCTCCAGATGCGGGCTCGCCTCGGACGCGGCCGCTTCGCGCGACTGTGTCGGATCAACCCCGCTCTTTGGTTCGCCGGTCCGCATCGGCCTCTCCAAACGATTCCAGGAATTATTCGTCATATACGGGATCATAGTCCTATTTGCAACCCTTGAGATGTGTGTCTCATTTTCATCTCTCATAGGATGCAGTCGCCTTCCGTTCGCGCCTGTGTCCCGCGTGCGCTTGACGGTCGCGGTCTGCGACTTACAAAGCGATGATCTTGCGGAGCTTTCCCATGCGTCGAATGATCTGGCTGAGCGTCCTGTCGGCCGCGATCGGATGGTGCGGACTCGCGACAGCCTCGGCGCGCGAGGTCATCCCGGCGGAGCAGCGCAACCCATCCTGGAGCGCGGCGCTGCCGGCCTGCGAAGACCCGTCCGTGATCGGGCAGGTGCAGAGCGGCTTCGCCTCCCGCGAATCGTCTTACTGGCAGAGCAATCTTGCGATCGCGGGCGTCGACCACGTCCGCACCATCGCGTTCAGGCCCTGGGGCGCCGACTATATTCCGCGCCGTTATTGTGTCGCGCGCGCCTATATGTCGGACGGGCGCCTCAGGACGGTGAGCTATAACATCATCGAGCGCGCCGGCCCGATCGGTCTGACATGGGGCGTCGAATGGTGCGTGTCCGGCCTCGACCGGCTCTTCTACTACGCGCCGGACTGCAAGATGGCGCGGCCCTGAGGCATGCGCATCACGGCCAGCGTCGCCCGGATCGTCGCGGCGCTCATGCTTCTCTGCGCGCCGGCGCTGGCGCAGCGGCGCGGCTCGCCCGGCGACTTTGACTTCTACGTCCTCGCGCTCTCCTGGTCGCCGGGATTCTGCGACCTGGAAGGCGACCGCAAGGGCCGCGGCCAGTGCGACAGCGGCTCCGGCGCGGGCTTCGTCCTGCACGGGCTCTGGCCGCAATATGAGCGCGGCTATCCGAGCGATTGCGGCTTCGGCCAGCAGCCCTCGCGCATCGCGATGGAAGCGGCGCGCGGCGTCTATCCCGACCTGGGGCTCGCCCGCTACGAGTGGCGCAAGCACGGGACATGCTCGGGCCTGTCGCCGCAGGGTTATTTCAACGCCGCGCGGGACGCGCTCCGGCAGGTTCAGATTCCGTCCGGCTTCTCCCGGCTCCGGGGCGAGCAGCGCATGACGCCGATGGCGATCGAGCGCGCCTTCGTCGCGGCGAATCCCGGCCTGCGCGCCGACATGATCGGCGTGTCATGCCAGCGCGGCGTGCTGCAGGAAGTCCGTATCTGCCTCGACAGGAATCTGAAGGGTTTTCGCATGTGTCCCGAGGTGGGCAGGCGGGACTGCCGCGCGCCGGAGATCAGCGTTCCGGCGCCGCGCTGAGCGGCTTTGGCCCATGAACTACAGACACGCCTTCCATGCGGGCAATTTCGCCGACGTCCTGAAGCACGTCGTTCTCGCGCGCCTTCTCGCCGCGCTTCAGAAGAAGGAGACGCCGCTGCGCGTGATCGACACGCACGCCGGCGCGGGCCTTTACGACCTCGCCGGCGATGAGGCGACGCGCGGCGGCGAATGGCGCGACGGAATCGGGCGGCTCGACGCCGCGCGCCTGAACGATTCCGCCGAAGCGCTGATCGCGCCCTATCGCTCGGTCGTCGACGCCGTGCGCGAGAGCGCTGGCGCAACGATCTATCCGGGATCGCCGGAGATCGCCCGCCGCATGGCGCGCGCGCAAGACCGCGTCCTGCTGAGCGAGGCGCATCCGGCGACGGCGGCCGCCCTGCGCGCCGCCATGACGCGGGACCGGCGCGTGAAGGTTCTGGCGCAGAACGGATGGACGACGCTCAATGCGGCGATCCCGCCGCCGGAGCGGCGCGGAATCGTTCTCATCGATCCGGCGTTCGAATCGCCGGACGAATTCTCGCTCATCGCGCGGGCGCTGCCGGCGGCATGGCGGAAGTGGCCGACTGGCGTCTATGCGCTGTGGCATCCGATCAAGGACGGCGCCGTCGTCGAGCGCTTCATGACGCGCATCGTCGAAGCGGGCGTCGAGAAAATTCTGCGCGTGGAGCTTCTCGTCTCCGCGCCCGAGGCGCAGGGGCTGCGCGGCTGCGGCATGCTCGTCGTCAATCCGCCCTGGACGCTCAAGGACGAACTCGACGCGCTCCTGCCGGACCTCACGCGTCTGCTTCGGCGCGGTCCGGGCGCACGCTGGCGCAACGAATGGCTTGCGCCGGAGAGAACCGCCGTGCCAACTGGCGGTCCAACCGCCACGTCTCATCCTTCGACGCAAGGAAGGACAACCCGATGATGATTCTCCGTTCTTCCCCCGCCTCGCCGTTCGGACGGAAGGTGCAGATCGCGGTCGCGCTGCTCGGCCTCAAGGACGAGGTCGAATTCGTCGCCGCCGACACCAACGACGCCAGCGACGCGCTGCGCCAGCAGAATCCGCTCGGCAAAATTCCGACGCTCATCCTCGAGAGCGGCAAGGCCATCTTCGATTCGCGCGTGATCGTCGACTATCTCGACAGCCTCGCCGGCGGCGGCCGGGTGGTTCCCGAGGGACCGGCGCGCCTCGACGCGCTGATCCTGCAGGCGCTGGCGGACGGGATCATGGATGCGTGCCTGCTGCAGGTTTACGAGCGCCGCTTTCGCGATCCCGACAAGCTCTCGGAGAGCTGGCTGGGCGTCCAGGCCGGCAAGGTCGAGCGCGCGCTCGCCGCGCTGGAAACAGAGACGCCGACGCTGCCGCCGACGCCGCATGTCGGCGTGATCGCGCTCGCCTGCGCGCTCGGCTATCTCGACCTGCGCTTCGAAGGGCGCTGGCGGGCGGCGCATCCCAATCTCGTCAATTTCCTCGACACGTTCGCCGGCCGCGTGCCTGCGTTCGAGGACACGCGGGTGAAGAGCTGACAGGCGACGAGTCGCGACGCGCGCCGCAGCGCGCGGAGCGGGCCGGAACGATTTTCAGCGCAGCGCGATCGCCGAGATCAGGCGGCCGTAATCCTCTTCCTTGCGATGAACGCTGCGCCGGTAGCTGAAGAAGCGATCGGCGTCGGCGTAGGTGTCGAGCGCGAGATCATGCGCGGCGACGCCGGCCTCGCGCAGGCGCGTCAGGATATAGGACGGCAGGTCGAACAGCGCGTGGCCGGGATTTTCTGACGGCGCGAAAAAGCGGTCGCGCGATTCGTCGTTCTCGGTGAGGCGCGCGACGAATTCGGGCCCGACCTCGTAGCTCTTGGGGCCGATCGTCGGTCCGAGCGAAGCGACGATGTTCTCGCGCCGCGCGCCGAGCTTCTCCATCGCGGAGACGGTGTTCTCCAGCACGCCGGTGAAGGCGCCTTTCCAGCCCGCATGCGCCGCGCCGATGACGCGATGGATGCGGTCCGCGAACAGAACCGGGCCGCAATCGGCGTGGGCGATGGCGAGCGCGAGACCCGGCGTCGCGGTGACGAGCGCGTCCGCCATCGGCCGCTCGCCCGCATGGGGCGCCGTCACCGCGATCACGTCGGCGGAATGAATCTGATGCAGGCTGACGAGCGCGTCGTCCGCGACGCCGAGCGCGCGCGCCATGCGGGCGCGATTCTTGATGACATGCGCCCTATCGTCGTCGGAGCCGAGACCGCCATTCAGCGACGCGTAAATCCCTTTCGACACGCCACCCTGGCGCGTGAAGAAGGCGTGCGCGATATGGGGAACGCCGGCGAAAGCGTCAGAAACGAGAGCGACGGCTTCAGTCATCGGTTCACCTGTCGAAACCCGGCATAGGCGGCAGGCCCGGCGAGCGCAAGGCGATCGCCTTGAAGAGCGCGCCCATCGCGCGGGCGTTCTTCACGTCGGTCAGGCGCGCGAGCGCCGATGCGAGAGCGAGCTTCTGGCGGTCGTCGGCGCGTTTCGCGAGCATCGCGGCGCGCGTCTCTATCCCCATCGCGCGCAGGTAGTCGGCTTGCGAGACGGGGCCCTGCGTCGCCGCGCCGCCGGCGCGGGCGATGGCGAGGAGCGCCCCGAAATTCACATGCGCCGTGATATCGCATTCGCCGGGGCTCGCGAGCGGATCGACGAAAGCGTGCGCGCGCATGGCCTGCAGCGTGTCGCCCTCGCCATCGCCGGCGTGGCCGTAATCGATGATGAGCGCGGCGCCGGGCGCTTTCACCAGACGCGCGGCGATGCTGCGCGTCACGTCCTCGCCGGCGGGGCAGGTCTCGCTGATCGCGCCGCCGTCGTCGGCGAAGATGAGCGCGCCGTCCGCGTCGCAGGCGATGCGCCGCTCGCGCGTTTCGCCGTCGCGCCGGACGCATTGCCGGATCGGCAGCGCGTCGAAAAACTCATTGGCGACGAGGATGAAGGGGCCGTCCGCCGTTTGCTCGACGCCGTCGCGCCAGACGACCGGCGCGGGCGCCGAGGCGAGCGCGGCGCGCTGCTTCTCGCGCAGGACGGGGCTGATCTCGACAAGCTCCACATGCGCCGCCGCGAGGCAGTCGGGCGCGGCGCGCAGCGCGCGCAGCGCGTCGGCCATCAGCGCGCCGCGGCCGGGGCCAAGCTCGACGAGGGAGAATTTCGGCGGAGCGCCCATCGCGCCCCACGCCGTCGCGATCCAGACGCCGATCATCTCGCCGAACATCTGCGAGATTTCCGGCGACGTGGTGAAGTCTCCGCCCGGGCCGAGGGGATCGCGCGTCATGTAATAGCCATGCGCGGGATCGCCGAGGCAGAGCGCCATGTAGGTCTCGACGGAGATCGGGCCGTCGCGCCGGATGATGTCGACGATCCTGCGCTGGAGCGGCGTCACGCGGGCTTTTCGGAATCGGCGCGCGCGAAGGTCCGGCGGCGGGAGAGGGCGAGCAGCCACAATCCGGCGATGAGCACCGGCAGGCTGAGCAGCATGCCCATCGTGAGCCAGCCGTCGAACAGAAATCCAAGCTGCGCGTCGGGCTCGCGGAACAGCTCGCAGAAGGAGCGCGCGAGCGCATAACCGACGCCGAACGTTCCGGCGACCAGGCCCGGCCGCTTCAGGCCGCCGCGCCGAACGAGGATCGCGAGGACGAGGAAGAGGAGCAGGCCCTCGGTCGCCGCCTCATAAAGCTGGCTCGGATGGCGCGGCTCCGGTCCGCCATGGGGAAAGACGATGGCCCAGGAGACGTCGGCCGCGCGGCCCCACAACTCGCCGTTGACGAAGTTCGCCAGCCGCCCGAGCAGAAGCCCGATCGGCGCGACCGCGCCGATGACGTCGAGCGTCGAGAGGGTCGGCCAGCCCTTGCGCCGGCAATAGACGAGGATCGCCAGCGCGCAGCCGATCAGGCCGCCATGGAACGACATGCCGCCGCGCCAGACGGCGACCATCTCGAGCGGGTTCGCGAGATATTCGTCGAAGTTGTAGAACAGCACATAGCCGACGCGGCCGCCCGCCACGACGCCGATGGCGCACCAGACCAGAAGATCGTCGAGCCGGTCGGCCTCGGGGCGCGGCTGGCCCGCGGCCCAGAGCCGCGCGTTCCCGGCGATCCAGCGGGCGTAAAGCCAGCCGCCGATCAGCCCGACGACATAGGCGAGGGCGTACCAGCGGATCGCGAACGGCCCGATCTGCACCAGAACCGGGTCGATGGCGGGAAAGGGCAGGACGAGAAAGGGAGGCATGGGCGGCCGGACATGAGCCCGGGCGATTCATCCGTCAAGGGAAGCCGCGCGGCCTTCAATGCAATTGCCTCCCCGGCCCCCTTCCGCTATAGCGCCGGCATCCCAACATCGCTGGATGATCGGGATGGCCGGCCGAAGAGGCCGGCCTGACCACGAGAGATTTTGCCCGGACGCGGCGGCGCCGCCAGCCGAGAGGATGCGAGCCCATGAACGCTGGCCCCCTGATGCCCAAAGCCACCGCCGTATGGCTGGTGGACAATACGGCGCTCACCTTCGACCAGATCGCCGCGTTCTGCGGCCTGCATGCGCTCGAAGTGAAGGGCATCGCCGACGGCGAGGTCGCCGCGGGAATCAAGGGGCTCGATCCGGTCACCAGCGGCCAGCTCACCCGCGAGGAGCTGGAGCGGGCCGAGAAGGACCCCGGCGTCCGCCTGAAAGTGCTCGCGCCAAAAGTCGCGGTGCCAGCCTCCACCAGCCGCAAGGGTCCCCGCTACACCCCGCTGTCGCGCCGGCAGGACCGCCCGAACGCGATCCTGTGGCTGGTGCGCAACCATCCCGAGCTGAAGGACGCGCAGATCATGCGTCTCGTCGGCACCACCAAGGCGACGATCGCCCAGATCCGCGAGCGGACCCACTGGAACGCCGCCCAGCTCCAGCCGATGGACCCGGTGACGCTCGGCCTGTGCTCGCAGATCGACCTCGATTTCGAGGTCGCCCGCGCGGCCAAGGAGAAGCCGGCGCAGGTCGAAACCGGCGCGCGGCTCCTGCCCGCCGAATCAACCACCGCGAAGCCGGCGCCCGCCGACGACGAATCGCCGTCGCCGCGCCGCGAGGCCGACATCGACGCCGACGCCGTGTTCGCCAACATCAACCAGCGCAAGCGCGACGCGGACGCCGACGCCGACGCCGACGCGGAATGATCCGCCGCGCGCCGCTCTCTTTTCAAAGCTGACCCGCCATGATCCGTTCGCCCGTGATCACCGTGATGACCGACGCCGTGACCAAGGCGGCCCGGTCGCTGAAGCGCGACTTCGGCGAGCTCGAGAATCTTCAGGTGTCGCTCAAGGGACCGGGCGACTACGTCTCGGCCGCCGACAAGAAGGCCGAGAAAATCCTTCACGAGGCGCTCGCCAAGGCGCGACCGGGCTACGGCTTCGTGATGGAGGAATCGGGCGTCATCGAAGGCTCCGACGCGAGCCATCGCTGGCATATCGATCCGCTCGACGGCACGCAGAACTTCCTGCACGCGATTCCCCACGCGGCGATCTCGGTCGCGCTCGAGCGTGAGGGAACGCTGGTTGCGGGCGTCGTTTACGACTTCATCAAGGACGAGCTTTTCATCGCCGAGAAAGGGCAGGGCGCCTATCTCAACAACCGGCGCATCCGCGTGTCGGCCCGGCGCTCGAACGCCGAAGCACTGATCGGCACGGGCATTCCCCACATCGGCAAGGGCGGCCATATTGAATTCCAGCGCGAGCTCGCGCAGGTCATGGCCAGCTTCGTGAATGTCCGCCGGCTCGGCGCGGCGGCGCTCGACCTCGCCTATGTCGCCTGCGGGCGGCTGGACGCCTTCTGGGAGCGCGGCCTGAACTCCTGGGACATCGCCGCCGGCGCCGTGATCGTGCGCGAGGCGGGCGGCTTCATCAGCGACACCGCAGGTCGGGAGTTCACCATCGACACGCGCGACGTGTGCGCCGGCAACGAGGCGATCCATGCGGCGCTCGTCGCCGCGCTGAAGAAGGCGCGCTGACGCTAACCTTTCGCCCCGGAAACGGGCATCCGCCCTTGCGCTTGCCCGCCTAGCGTCCGAACATGGCGCGACTGGGCGAGGGTTGGAGAGGCTGCGTTCCGTGAGTGGGTATGACGATGCTGACGCGCCGCGCCTGACGCCGCCGCGCATCCATCTCGTTCGGATGGCGGTGTTCCTGATTCTCGCGGGCTTCATCGCAGCCATCCTGCAGAAGCCGATCATGGCCGCCTTCCTGTACAATCCAGGCCTGAACGGCCTGATCGGCGGCGTGCTCCTGATCGGCGCGGTTCTCGCCTTCCGCCAGGTGATCCGGCTGTTCCGCGAGGTGCGCTGGGTCAATTCGCTGCGCCGCCGCCAGGACGAGGACGACAGGCCGGCGAAGCCGCCGGTCCTGCTCGCGCCGATGGCGGCCCTGCTGGGCGACGCGGCGGGCCGGGCGCCGATCTCCACCGCGACGCTGCGGGCGGTGCTCGATTCGCTCGGCACGCGCCTCGACGAGGGGCGGGACATCCTGCGCTATCTCACCGGGCTTCTCGTCTTCCTTGGCCTGCTCGGCACCTTCTGGGGCCTCATCGACACCGTCGGCTCTATCGGCCGCGTCATCCAGTCGATGCGGACGGGCGGGGAGGCGGGCGCTCTGTTCGACGAACTGAAAACGGGCCTCGCCTCGCCGCTCGGCGGCATGGGCATCTCGTTCTCGTCGTCGCTGTTCGGCCTCGCCGGCTCGCTGATCCTGGGCTTCCTCGATCTTCAGGCGGGGCAGGCGCAGAACCGCTTCGCCAACGAGCTCGAGGAATGGCTCGCGCGCAGCGCCGTGGACACGACGCACGCCTCCGAGCCGACCGTGATCGCCGGCGTCACCACGCCCGCCTTTGCGCAGCCCGCCTTCGCCTCCGGCGCCGGCGACCTCAAGCCGACGCTGGACCGGCTTCAGGCGACGCTCGCCGATCTTTCCACGAGCCGTTCGGCGACGCAGGCGCTCGCGAATCTCGCGGAAGGAATCCAGGGGCTCGTGCATCATATGCGCAACGAGCAGCAGATGATCCGCGACTGGGTGGACGCGCAGGCGGAGCAGCAGCGCGACGTGAAGGCGCTGCTCGAAAAGCTGACGCGCGAACGCGAGCGGAGCTGAGCCAATGGCGGCATCGACGCGCCGCCGCTCGGGCGGACTCGATTACTGGCCGGGCTTCGTCGACGCGCTGTCGACGCTTCTCCTCGCGATCATTTTCGTGCTGTCGGTGTTCGTGATGGGGCAGTTCCTGCTCAGCCAGGAGATCGCCGGACGCGACACGCAGCTGCAACGGCTCAACCGCCAGGTGGCCGAACTCACCGACCAGCTTGCGAACGAGCGCGCCAGCAAGAAATCGCTCGAGGACACGCTATCTTCGGCGAGCGCAACGCTGAACGCGACGGATGCGGCCCGCCGGCGGCTCGAGGCGCTGCTCTCGACCAACAACGAAGCCGCCGTCGCGACGCAGACCGCGCGCAACGAACTGCTGAACGAGAAGGAGATCAGCGCGCGGGCGCTGGCGCAGATCGAAGCGCTCAACCAGCAGATCACGGCGCTGCGCCGGCAGATCGCGGCGCTGGAAGACGCGCTGGGCGCCAGCGAAAGCAAGGACCGCGAAAGCCAGACGCGAATCGCCGAGCTTGGCCAGCGCCTGAATGTCGCGCTGGCGCAGCGGGTGCAGGAGCTGACGCGCTACCGCTCCGAATTCTTCGGGCGCATGCGCGAGATCATCGGCGCGCGGCCGGACATCCGCGTCGTCGGCGACCGCTTCGTGGTGCCGTCGGAAATCTTCTTCGATCTCGGCCAGGCGCAGCTCAAATCGGCCGGCATGCCGGAGCTCGACAAGCTCGCCGCGACGATCGTCGATCTCTCGCGGGAAATCCCTCCCGACGTGAACTGGATCCTGCGCGTCGACGGCCACACCGACGCGCGTCCGCTCTCGGGGCAGGGGCAATTCAAGACGAACTGGGACCTGTCCACCGCGCGCGCCGTTTCCGTCGTGCAGTATCTGATCAGCAAGGGCATCCCGCCGAACCACATCGCCGCGACCGGCTTCGGCGAATTTCAGCCGCTCGAGCCCGGTGACAGCGACGAGGCGAACCGCCGCAACCGCCGCATCGAGTTCAAGCTGACGGAACGGTGATGTTTCGCCTCCGGCTTCATGGAGCGAGGCGGAGCCGAGCGAAATGGAAGCCGGAAAGCAGCGGAAGAATCGCGAGCGAAGCGAGCGCGAAATAGTCCGTAAAAAAGAAGCGCGCCTGCGGCGTGGTATTTTGCTCCGTCCCCGGATATGGTCCCGCTCGGCATGCGCCTCGCTTCGCCATTCCGGGAACGAAGAGTTATCAGAACGCCAGCCGCCGCGCGCGCTTCACCATCGGAATCGCCTCGATGTTCCGCAACAGTTCGTCGGTGACCACATCATCGACGGAGACGAAGCAGATGGCGTCGCCGCCGGGCGCGGCGCGGCCCATGTTGAAGATCGCGATGTTCACGCCGGCGTCGCCGAGCACAGTGCCGAAGCGGCCGACGAAGCCCGGCTTGTCGTCATTGCGGATATAGATCATGTGCGGCGCGAACTCCGCGTCCATCTGGATGCCGCGGATCTCCGTCACGCGCGGCTTGCCGTCCTGAAACACGGTTCCTGCGGCGTCGCGGTTCATATCCTCGGCGAGCACCTGCACCTTGATCAGGCTCTCGACGTTGCTGGGCGCCGAGCTCTTCACCTCCTCGATGAGGATGCCCTTCTCCTTGGCGACGAGCGGCGCGTTGACCATGTTGATGTCGGGCATGAAGGGCTGGAGCGCGCCCTTCACCGCCGCCGCCGTGAGCGCGCGCGTGTTCAGTTCGCCGACGGCGCCGGAATATTCGATGCGGACGCCCTTCACCGCCGCTTCCGTGAGCTGCCCGAGGAACGAGCCGAGCTTCTCGGCGAGCGACACGAACGGCTTCAGGCGCGGCGCCTCCTCGGCGGTGATCGACGGGAAATTCACCGCGTTGCTGATCGCGCCGCGCAGCAGATAATCCGACATCTGCTCGGCGACCTGCAGCGCGACATTCTCCTGCGCTTCGGTCGTGGCCGCTCCGAGATGCGGCGTGCAGACGACGTTGGGCAGGCCGAACAGCACGCTCGTCTCCGCGGGCTCGACCGTGAACACGTCGATCGCGGCGCCCGCGACATGGCCTGACTTCAGCGCCGCGGCCAGCGCCTCCTCGTCGATCAGGCCGCCGCGCGCGCAATTGATGATGCGCACGCCCTTCTTCGTCTTCGCGATGTTCTCGGCGGAGAGAATGTTCTTCGTCTGCTCGGTGAGCGGCGTGTGCAGCGTGATGAAATCGGCGCGATGCAAAAGATCTTCAAGTTCGACCTTCTCGACGCCGATCTGCACCGCGCGCTCCGGCGACAGGAAGGGATCATAGGCGATGACGCGCATCTTCAGACCGATGGCGCGCTCCGCGACAATGGTTCCGATGTTGCCGCAACCGATAAGGCCGAGAACCTTGTTGGTGATCTCGACGCCCATGAAGCGGTTCTTTTCCCACTTGCCGGCCTGCGTGGAGCGGTCGGCCTCGGGCAATTGCCGCGCGAGCGCGAACATCATGGCGATGGCGTGCTCGGCCGTCGTGATCGAGTTGCCGAACGGCGTGTTCATCACGATCACGCCCTTCGCGGTGGCCGCCGGAATGTCGACATTGTCGACGCCGATGCCGGCGCGGCCGATCACCTTCAGGTTCTTCGCGCTTTCGAGCAGCTTCGCCGTGACCTTCGTCGCGGAGCGGATCGCAAGGCCGTCATAGTCGCCGATGATCGCGGCGAGCTTGTCCTTGTCCTTGCCGAGTGACGGGTCGAAGGTCACGTCGACGCCGCGATCCTTGAAAATCTGCACGGCGGCCGGGGAAAGAGCGTCGGAAATGAGAACGCGGGGCTTGGTCATCACATGATCCTGTCATCGCCGGGCTTGACCCGGCGATCCGGGCCAAACGCATGTGGAGTGATTGGCTGGATGGCCGGGCCAAGCCCGGCCATGATGGCGAAAACGCCTGCGGGAGAGGTCTTACGCCGCTTTCGCGAGCCTGGCCTTCTCGGCGGCGAAGGCCCAGTCGAGCCACCCGGTCAGCGCCTGCACGTCGCTTTCATCGACGGTCGCGCCGCACCAGACGCGCAGGCCGGGAGGCGCGTCGCGATAGGCGCCGATGTCGTAGGCGACATTTTCTTTCTCGAGCGCGGCTGCGATTCCCTTCGCCACCGCCGCGACTGCTTCGGCGCCTTTCGAGACCACATCGGGATCGACGATCTTCAGGCACACCGACGTGTTGGAGCGCGTCTGCTCCTTCGCGGCGAGGAAGTCGGCCCAACCCGTCTTCTTCACCCAGTCGGCGATCGCTTTCGTGTTGGCGTCGGCGCGCGCCATCAGCGCGTTCAGGCCGCCGATCGACTGCGCCCATTCGAGAGCGTCGATATAGTCCTCGACGCACAGCATCGAGGGGGTGTTGATGGTCTCGCCTTCGAAGATTCCGGCGATCAGTTTTCCGTTTGATGTGAGGCGGAAAATCTTCGGCAGCGGCCAGGCGGGCTTGTAGGTTTCAAGCCGCTCAACCGCGCGCGGCGAGAGGATGAGCATGCCGTGCGCGGCCTCGCCGCCGAGCACCTTCTGCCAGGAGAAGGTGACGACATCGAGCTTCGCCCAGTCGAGCTTCTGCGCGAAAGCGGCCGAGGTCGCGTCGCAGATGGTCAGGCCCTCGCGGTCGGCGGGAATCCAGTCGGCGTCGGGAACGCGCACGCCGGAGGTCGTGCCGTTCCAGGTGAAGACGACGTCGCGCGTCTTCGCATCGACCTGGGAAAGATCGGGCAGTTCGCCGTAGCCGGCCTTGATGACGCGCGCGTCGGCGAGCTTCAACTGTTTGACGGCATCGGTGACCCAGCCCTCGCCAAAGGATTCCCAGGCCAGCATGTCGACGGGGCGCTGCCCCAGCAGCGACCAGAGCGCCATCTCGACAGCGCCGGTATCAGAGGCGGGCACGATGCCGACCCTGTAATCCTTTGGCACGCCGAGAATTTCAGCGGTCAAATCGATCGCGCGCTTCAGCCGCGCTTTGCCGATCTTGGCGCGGTGGGAGCGGCCCAGCGCAGTCGTATCGAGATTTGAGAGGGAGTATCCGGGGCGCTTCGCGCAGGGGCCGGAAGAAAAATGCGCGCGCGCGGGGCGCGTTGCGGGGGTCGTCATCGCGATGTCTCCATCCTTGCAGATGGGCGCTCCGCGTTGGGGCGGAGTGTCCCGCCGCCGGCATTACGCTTCGTTGTGCGGCGCGTCAATGTGGTTTTCGCGCAGGCTTCGGAACGAAATGCGGCGGCGCCTCATTACCGTCCTGCAATTTTCACAAACGGGAGACGGGTCGTGAATCGTCGCTTTCTTTTTCTGGGACTTGCCGCAGCGCCTCTTGCGGCCTGCGCGGGCACATCAACGACAGAGCAGAGAATCGGCGGCGCGGCCGTCGGCGCGGGCGCGGGCGCGGTGGTCGCCGGTCCTGTGGGCGCCGTGGTGGGCGGCGCAGCCGGGGCCGTGAGCGGCCCGAGCGTCGTGCGCCACGCGGACCCGCCGTCGTCGCCGGTATCGTTCGAATTGACGGGCTGAAAAAGAGAACGGCGAGGCTTTCGCCTCGCCGTTCGGTCGCCTCGAAGCGACGCTTTGCGCGTCACCTGAACATGTAGCGTAACCCAACCCGAATTTCATTGACTTTAACGTTCGCAAGTTTTGCAGAAACGCCAAATGCGTCGGTTTTTGTTTCAGCCGGGCCGAGATTGAGAAAGCGATAGCCGATATCGAGCGCGAGCTGATCGGAGAGCGCGATCGCCGTTCCCGCCATCAGCGCCCATGCGAATCCTGTTTTCGTGGAGTTCGGCAAGGTCAGCGTCGGAGCGCTCGGCGCGCACAGGGCGGTGAAGCAGACGACCTGAGTCGTCCAGTTCCTGATATCCTTCGCGCCGATGCCGACGCCGGCGCCGATATAAGGCGTGAATCCCGACCAGCTTCCGAGATCGATGTAACCGTTCGCCATGAAGGCCCGCGTCGAGAAGCGCGCGTCCTCGGCAGAGAATCCATTCACGTAATTGCTGCCGGAATTGGTGGCGTAGTAGTTCGCGGACTTCCGCCACTCGGCCGTGATGTCCGCGCGCAGCCACGAATTGAATTTATAGCCGACGCCGGCGCCGAGCGTCATCGATTTGCCGAAGCGCTCGTTCTCGAAGCTGCGGATGACTCCGCCTGGCAGCACGCCTTCTCCGGATGAGCGGATAGGCATGGCGTAGCCGATGTCGCCGCGCAGATACCAGCCGCCGGCGGCGGCCTCGACGGCGGGCCCGTAAGACGAGGGGGAGAGATCGGCTGCAAAAGCGGACGCCGTCATTGTCAGGCTCGCTGCTGCGATCGCGGCGGTGCGGCGCATGAAGGCTCCGTTGAATCGCGCGCCGATTCATGCGGCGCAACCACAGATCATCACGCTGCGGTAAAGGTTGGGTTAACCCTAACGGAGCGTTGACGCGCGGCTGTCATCTTCGACCCAGACATAAAAAAAGCGCGGCTTTCGCCGCGCTCTTTATGGGGATGAAACCCTCAGCCCTTTCG
>ERZ778027.3114-NODE-3114-length-17627-cov-4.346859_pt1 | contig 17627 bp, 19 predicted proteins | sample MGYA00375757_ERZ778027 | MGnify/ENA primary metagenome ERZ778027 (study PRJEB29350, sample SAMN05389817) | bioreactor metagenome | isolation source: Ammonium sulfate bioreactor | place: South Africa: University of Cape Town | collected 2014-02-18 ... | reverse complement strand
AGCAGCAGCTGGCTCGATGCCGTATTCGTCCTTGAGGATTGTCTTGAGTTCGTTAACTTCAAGTACAGTAAGACCAACGAGGGTCTCTGCAAATTTCTTTAGATCAGCCATTATAGCCTCCTTCAAATTCTATTAATAGTGATACTTGCGTATCGGGGTTGCCCACCTAGGCGGGCGAAAAATTAACTGGTTGCCTTAGCTTCAACACCGTCAAGAAGCGCGTGCAAGTTGCCCGAAAGCGCGTTGGTAACGTCGTGAACAGGTGAAAGCAATTGAGCAATAACCTCTGCAATGAGCTGAGACTTGCTTGGGAGTGCAGCGAGTGCTTTTACGTCGTCAGCAGACAAGAGTCCACCTTCGAGTGAAAGACCACCAGCAATAACCAAAGCGTCGTGTGTCTTTGCAAATTCGCTAAGTACCTTAGCAGGTGCTACTTCATCTTCTGAGCTAATTGCGTACAGCAATTGGCCGTTGAGTGAAGATGTGTCGATGTCCTTGTAGGTGTCGATACCGGCGAGGACGACGCGAACCAAACGGTTCTTGACGACCTTGATGGTAACACCATTCTCACGCGCTTGCGCACGGAGGGTCTGGAGTTGAGCCACAGTAATACCTTGGTAGCTAGCAAACGCAGTTGTTTTTGCGTTCGTGAGAAGCTCGGTAAATTCAGCAACCAATTCGTTCTTTTTATCGCGACTAATTGCCATAAAAATCTCCTTGGTTTTAGTTTATTCGGCCTGATTGTAAAGTTGCCGACATTGGCAGTGTAGCTCGAGAGCCGTAGGATCCTTTAGAAATTAAAATGAGTCTTTGGGCCTCGCACTGCCAAAGACTCAGAATTAGAAAAATGTATATTTTTCATTTCCTCGGTGGCAAATTAAGCATTTCTGCGGCCACTGTCTTTGGTATGTCGAATTCAATTTTACTAAAAAGGGGTGATTTTGTCAACCACCCCTGATGTGCATATCAGATTAACTTGCTTTTTAGCCATAAATACTTTATAATAAGATATTGCGTTCGACCTTCGGGCGCCCTAGAGACAGGAGTACTTACCCATGACGGCATCCACGTCGCAAACCACGCTCAAGCCCGTCGACACCCGGGTGGCCGCGCTCGCTTCGCTGAAGTCCAAGCCCAGCGATGAGCCTGAGCAGCCCACCCGTTCGACGCAGCCCAACTACGTCGAGATGGCCCTGGCTCACGCCAAGCAGCCCCCGCGCTACAGCAACTAACGCGCAAGGGGCTACCATGTCAAAAGACGAAATCGACGCCATGATTGAGGAAGGGTTCAACGCAACCCTCTCGTCTGAACGGCGTCGTCTGGCGGAGCTGGAGAGCACAGCACTCGAACAGATCAAGGAGGATCAACTCGATCTGCTCACCCGCGCCTGACTGCACGGGCGGCCCCTTCCCTTCTGGGATGTGTGGCCGCCCGCGTGGCCGGTTTTATGGATTGCCTCCTCTTGTCCTTTGTGACCCCACTTCGGTGGGGTCTTCGACTTTTTAAAGATATTATGATATAATTATAGTAATGGACCACGTGCAACAATTTGGGGAGTTTGCTCATTTGCAGGAACCAAAAGTTCCTGTTTTTTCACTTGAAGATGAGGTGCGCCTTGAAGCGATTCGTAAACTCCGTCGCGGGGAGCCGATGGGCTGGGGCGCTACCCCTCTTAACGCGTATCGTGCCGATGTGCGTGCGCAGCAACTTGAAGTTGAGGCTGCAAAAGACGCTTTATTTTACGAGGATCTTCCAGAGTGGATGCCGCCAGAGCTAGCCGAGTCAATCCACTTTACCTACATGAGTCGTCGAGAACATCGTCGCATTCGTAACTTCGAAAGCTTCAAACTTCGCGGTGTTCGCGATCTGCGGTCGGGCCCCGATGAGCTGATCGACATGGCAGACCGTACCTTTACTGGTCACGCGCACCCAGCTGAAATTCACTTGGTTGGAAAATATTTTGAGTTTGCGGCCCGCGAACTTGGCTGCGTGAGTGTTCCTTTTGGAAAATTTATCGATGACGAGGTGGATGGTTTGCCTGCGCTTCGCAACGCAATTAATGAATGCGTCGTGATTCATAATGGCGAGTTTCTTGAACTTATACCTGTCTATGAAGTGATTGGGTATGAGGAAACTAACTTTGTTGATTCTGACGGTACGAAAAAGAGCATTCCTCACCTCAAAATGACCCGTACCTATAAGTACGCACAAATGGATGAGGACTGTAGTATTTACGAACGTTCATCGTTTGACGTGCGACTCGATAAGATCAAAGAGTATAACCCAGCGGTCGCCGAACGTAGCCAGGGATTGCGACAACCTCGCACGATCGTGCCCGCTGAACACGTACTTGCAACGACGCTTACACAAGTGCTCGCCGATGACCGGTTTGACATCGCTTCGCCCGTCTCGGTGACTGCATGGGAAGTGGATGAGGTGCTGCGTGCTAAGTATCTTGATAACAAGGACTACCGAAAGGCCATCAACCTCAAGGATAGGTTTGGCGCTGGTGAAGCTGACGGATCTTATTTAAGGGCGCTCGTCGACGAAGTGCTCGATGCGCAGGAAGCGGCAAAGTACTCGTCAGAACGCTAGGCTGTGCGAATGCGCGGGTCTTCTTCCCACTTCGTGACAACTAAAGGTTTGCGCCGTGAGTCTTTCCAGGCGCGTGGCAGCATTTGTTTTGGCTCCCATGATGCAATGAGCTCGTCGAGGTTCGTACCTGAAGCATACTTACCACTGAGTTTATCGTAGCTGCCTTCGACTTCACCGGTATGCATAAAGACGATTTGCGCGATGCGCTCACCTACAGGGAGTACCACGCTGTGGCGTTCGTTGAGGTTGTAGATTTCCATTGTCCATCGGTTGACATAGCCCGGGTCACCCCAGCCAGCATCAAAACAGACTGCGACACCGTTTCGACCCCAAGTACTGCGCGACTGCATGCGTGTGGTGCCCGGTGGTAGAATGCCAATAAATTCCTGAGTATGCGCCAAGATGCGCTCACCTGGTTCAAGGACAATTACTGGGTGATCTTCTGGGATATTTTCCAACGGTTTGTTGCCAGTCTGCCTGCACCAATCTTTATGCAAGATAGCGCGCTGCGCCTCGCCAAAGTAGCGATCTACCTCCGCTTTATCGAAAGGGTTGTAGACGGATGCGGGGCTTTTGCGGTCGGTGCGGTAAAACCATTCGCCAAGTGTGACGTCGACGCTACTACCGTTAATATGCTCAGGTTGATACGGGTGGAAGATGATATGGCCTTCTTTGATGGCTTCTTCGATTTGCGTATTACTATAGACACCTGTTTGCATATTAATTTCCCCTTTCTTATGCGTGGTCTGGGCCAAATAGGATTGGGCGAGCTTGTCGCCACACTTCTTCTAATTGCTGCTCTGCATTAATAACGGTTGCGTGTGGAAGCGATTCAAGCGCAATATAGCCATCATGGACGGCGTCGGAATATTCAAGCGTTCGCTGTTCGATTTTATCGAGTCCTTGCGTCGCGGCTTTTGCTTTCATACGCGCCTGTCGTTCTTTTTTACTTAGTGACAGAAGTACGAGACCGTTTGGCTGCATGTAGTACGAAGGAAGTACACGGGCACCAATCTCAACGATGTCGTCGGTGCTTAAGCTGTCAAACTTACCCTTTGCCTTGGCGGTAATCGCCCCCGCCGCGCCGCCTTGCATTGCAATACTTGATTCAATGCCACGGTCGCTAATCACGATAGTGCCCTTTTCAAGTGCGGGCACAATAACGTCAGATACGAGATGGGTGCGATTTGCAGTCAAGAGTGCGTATTCGGTTTGAGGTGAAAGGTCATACTTTTTGTTATGAAGCAGTAAGTCACGCATCAACTCGCCAAACTCACCAGTGCCTGGCTCGCGAATAAAAAGCACTGGGATATTGTGTTCTTCTATACGGCTATACCAGCCCGTAAGCTTTTTTGCTGCTCCCATATTCCCCTCAGCTTCTTTTCTTGTAGTATACACAACTTGTAAGTGATAAAACCATAATCAGCATTTTTTACAACTGTTTTTGCTTTACAAAGCATAGTTTGCACGTCTACACTGAAGCTATCAACAGGGTGGTATTTGGAGGGGAAACAATGCCAGGGATAGAAAGAAACACAGCACCACTTGTGTCAAAAAATGAGCAGGGTCTACGCGAATTAACCGACGAGGGCCACATAGCTCTGTCGTCAATTGTCAGCGATACCGACGCACAGGTATATGCAATTAGAAAAGGTGAAAACTCACGCTACGCAGCGGGTGGTATGGCGCGACTTTCTCGCAGCCCAGACGACCTTCGCACAATTATTGCGGCTGAATTTTTAAATCGTGATACGGGGAGTGAAGATTTGCTTCGTCGCGTCATTACGCAATTTGGTGATGACTCGGTTGCGCAGCTCGATTTTGACCAAGTAGTCTTCGAGGGCGTCAGCAACGTTGCGACGAAGAAAATTGAGCATGGACGTCCGGCGATTGGATATCTTGAGCAGTCAACCCGTTACCTTCGCTTCGACTTTAAGGATGGCGAAGGCAACTATAAGTACGTCATTCCTTCAGAGTTCGACGACCAAACTGCCGAAGACTTCAAGACGAATCTTGATGAAATCTTTGATATTTATTCTGCGCTGTACCTTAAGGCCTTCGAGCATATTAAGAACACGAGCACGACGCCACTGAGCCAGCGTGATCGCGCGTGGGAAACGTCTTGCCACGCTCAAGCCTGTGATAGTGTGCGCGGCCTTTTGCCTGCGGCGACAAAGTCTACGGTTGGCGTTGCCGGTAGCTCACAGGCTATCTACAATATGATCCTTCGCCTTGAGTCTGAACCCCTCCCGGAGGTTAAGAGCCTTGGTGCCGCTGCGCTCGATGCGGTACGCGTGGTGAATCCAGTATTTTATGAGCGCGCCGATAACCCAAATCGTGGCGGGCTTATTAGTGCGAATAAAGCCGCGACTCGTGCGGCAAGTAAGGCGAACGCTAAGAAATTCGCTGAAAAATTCAACGAAAGTATCGAACAAGAATACGGTGCGTATGTACAGCTTCAATCTATTGATGGTACGAAGGATGAGCTTGTCGCAAAGATTATTACTGATGCCGGTAACCTTCCATATGCGAATGTGCTCGATAAGGTGCACGAACTGAGCGAAGAGGAAAAAGATGAAATCCTTGATGACTACGTGGGAACTCGCGATAATCGTCGTGTGAAACCTGGACGCGCGTTCGAAATGGTACGTTTTACCTACGAAGTGCAGTGCGATATTGGTGCATATCGTGACATTCAGCGTCACCGTATTGTCGACGGATTTAACTGGCAAAACTATCAGCCGTACCTTGGTCACGACCGTCCAAAGGTCATTGATGAGATTGGTGGCGCCGAACTTTATGAACGCGCCTTTAAGTTGAGCCAAAACACCTACGAACTCCTGCAAGAGCGCGGCTACGAAGAGCAGGCGCAGTATGCCGTACTCTTCGGGCACAATATCCGCTTTAGTTTTGCAATGAATGCGCGTGAACTATTCCACGCTGCGGAACTTCGCACCGCAGTACAGGGCCACCCTTCGTATCGTAAGGTCTACATGGATATGGTAGAGCAAGCTGAAGTCGATGCCCCATACATTACTCGACATATGAATTTCCTTAATACTGACGACAACGCGGAGCTCGCACGCCTCGATGCAGAACGCGCACAAGCTGCACGGCTTCAGGCGCTAGATGTAGCGCAGCAATAAAAAAGCGTAATAGGGGTTGTCTAGCGTAAGCACAAGGTTTATACTGCAAGCAAGAACGCGCATAACACCAACACGCTCTTAACAATAAAAACTAGTACAGTGGGAGTATCAAAGGCATGATACAGGCAGAAAATTTACACACGCAACGAGTAATCGATGGTGATGCCCTACCCCCGTACGTGCCTTCGCAGCAAAGCGAAGAGATCCACGTTCGTGGTCTTGAATCGACCGACCCTAGTACAACTGTTGAAGCGCAGGCAACCCCTGAAGTCCCTATTGCGGCGATGCTCGATAGCTTCTTCGACAACTACACCGCTTTCGTAAACGACCCTTCACCAAAGTATATATACGAACTGCCCGCAAAAAACCGCTTCGACACTGGAGTGTACCGCGAGTTTGATCGTGCCGAAGTGGCTGACCAAAAGCTTGCGGATCTACGGAGCTACATTAATGTTGCATTTCGAGAAGGCCACCTTGCGATCGACCCTGCAATCCTTCCAACACGCGGTATTGTGACGGTTGATTCAATTTGTGACGCAATTGTGACTGATTCGCTCATTCGTGCGCAAGTTCGTTTTGACGAGCAACACCCTGAGTGGCAGCAGCAAGCTCAACCTGGACACATTGTGGTCGAGGCCGAGGCGCAGCCAGACGCGGACAATAAGACTTTCTTCGATATGATGAAGGGGTTTGGTTCGAAGGCCATGCAGGCACTGAGTCTTCACTCTGGGGAGGTTACACTCCCGCCGACTAAGACACTCCCTACTGTTCCGGTCGAAGTACTGCACGCAAAATAAACATATAAAAATCCGCCCCATCACGAGGCGGATTTTTTATTTGAGCAATTCGTTATTAGCTAACGAAGTTTTCAACCTTAATACCAGGACCCATAGTGGTGCTGACAGTAATGCTCTTTACGAATCCACCCTTAAGGCTTGACGGCTTTTGGCTTTGGAGGCTATCGAAGAATGCCTTCGCGTTGTCTTGGAGCTTTTCAGCACCGAAGCTTACCTTACCAACACCAAGGTGTACGATAGCTTGCTTGTCGACGCGGTATTCAACCTTACCAGCCTTCGCTTCTTTTACAGCCTTTGCAACATCAGTCGCAACAGTACCACTCTTAGGGTTAGGCATGAGGCCACGTGGACCAAGAAGGCGTGCGTACTTACCAAGCTTTGGCATAAACTGTGGAGTTGCCACGAGGATGTCGAAGTTGATTTCTTCTTTTTCGAGTTGAGCGATGAAAGTCTCATCACCAACGATGTCTGCACCTGCGTCCTTTGCTGCCTTGTGGTCAGCTTCAGGGGCAAATACCGCAACGCGGATAGTCTTACCGGTACCGTGAGGAAGGCTCACAGTGGTACGGATGTTTTGGTCAGCTTGACGTGGGTCGACGTTAAGTCGTACGTGAATTTCAACGCTCGCGTCAAACTTAGCTGGGTTGGTTTCAGCAGCAAGCTTTACCGCTTCTTCGAGGGTGTAAAGCTTTGCGGCTTCAACCTTCTCGGCAACCTTGCGGTATGCCTTGCCACGGCGTTCGATAGTTGGGCGAGTCACTGGCTTTGGACCCTTTGCAACAACTTCTTCAGAACCGTCAACTGGTGAGGTATCACCTGCTTCTTTGCGTGCTTCTTTTTCGAGCTTTGCTTCAGTTTCAGCAGCGGCCTTTGCAGAACGCTTACCTGACTTTGCAAAAGTTTCTTCTTCGGTAGCTTCTACTACTTCAGCAACTTCAGTTGCTTCTGCAGGTGCAGCACCGGCGATTGCAGCTTCAATTTCTGCAATGGTGTTCTTTTCGCTTACTTCGAGGTTGAGCTTTGCAGCCTCGGCAAGCAAATCAGCTTTTTTAGCCATGTAGGTTATAAACCCTTTCTGTGGTACAAACGACTTTTGTCTCCCAACATTGATTTGTATACCCTTATTATAGCATTTTTGGATGGATTATTCAATCTTTAGGGGTTTACCCACACGCGCCAGTTCGGGGTCTCGCTGGCTGAGCGTCCATAGCGTGCGCTCGACGAGCCTACAAGGTCGCTGCAGATGTTTGCGTAGCTTGTAAGGCCCAAATGCACGATCTGTCGACTGTGCGTAGAGTACGCCATTTGTTCCGAGTGCCGTCAAAGCTGCGCGGCTGGTCGTGTTATTTACGCAGTAAAGGAAATTGCTGCCGGTTTCATCGTAATTCTTTGTATTGATGCGAATATTGGCCGCGGCAAGTTCGGTGTTTGTACCGGTCGAAGGATACAGGCCATTCTCGACTTTGTACTTTTCGATAGATTGCATCGCATTACGAAATTCCGTCTGTACGCTCGCGGTGTAGGCGCGACCGGTAATTCCGGTATAAGAAACGATTGTAATCGCAGCCAAGATGGCGATTACTACGACAACAATGAGGAGTTCAACAATCGTAAAACCCTTTGAAGATGTGCGCCCACGTACCATTGGCTTTATTGTACCATAGTGCTTACGCTTGAGTTCTTAGTAGGTCACGCTATCATGAGATGAAAATTTATGACCGAATTTGACGCTACGCCCGTACGAGGGACACTCGAAATCATTAGGCCCTTCGTAGACCTTATTTCCAACGACCCAGATGTCCAGATTATGGGCGGTGTCGGCACGGCTGCACTTGAGCATCCTGATGTCGAAATTAACATCGATCGCCAAGAGGTCATTGCACCAAAAAGCTTTTTTCAATCAAAATATCGCGACAATGGGTCTTTGCGCGACGTAGACGTATTCGTGGCTTCGAGTAACCCTGTGCGTATACAAGCTGTCGAGGCACAACTTGAAGCTACTGTGGGCGATGAGCTTGAGCGGCGCGTCTTTGGCATTCACCCGCACGAAACGCTCTCTGCTCAGTTGGCACGCCCAATGGGCACACGAGTAGTGCGGATGTTTACGTCGGATCGTTACGAGGTATTCCCTGACGTCTCAGGCGTGTATGTAAAGTCGCTCTTCCCTTTTGCGGTGCCTGTTGAGGACGAGTCAATTGAGCCCTGGATGCTCGTGACTGAAGGCGGCGAGGTGCCTATTCCTAATCCTGGTATCACTATCGCAAACTATACCAATCGAGACATCGTCGGATTGCGCTTCAAAGACACCCCTAAAGTAAACGAAATGACGCGCAATATCCTCGCAAAAGAACCGCTCCTTCGAGAATGGCTATATGATGGCCCCGGCAAATCGCAGCTCGAGCTGAGTACTCTTATCGCCTCACTCCGCCACCCAGATCAACGTCAGTTTGAATTAGTTGAAGGTATTGCAGTGGGCACTTTGAGCTACGGTGAGCTGTTGCATCACGAAAGACTCCTTATTCCTGATGCGCCCACTCCTCAAAAAATGGCAGTTCTTTCGCTTCAGATTGCAAAAGCCAATGCCTATGGGTGGATTCAATCATCAAAGTTCGTAAACGATACCTGGCAGCGTCTCAACCTCGAGCGCCGCGTTGATGGTATCGTGACTAATAATTAGCCCTTGTGGCGCTACTTGCGCTCCGCCTCTATTCGGCTTATGATTATATTCATGAAAGAGTTGAAAGAAAAACTACAAAATACAGGCTTTAAGGGAGAACTCGACGACAGCGCAGAAGCAAAGGAGCTTTACTCGCACGACGCATCGATGTTTGAAATTATGCCTGAAATCGTAGCGAAACCACAAAACGCCGACGACGTGACTCGTCTTGTAAAGTTTGTCGCAGATAATAAAAAGGCGAACCCTGAACTGTCTTTGACCGCTCGTAGCGCGGGTACTGACATGTCAGGTGCGGCTATCAACGATTCTATTATTGTTGATTTCAACGCACACCTTAATAAGCTCATTAAGATTGATGCGAAGAGCGCGGTCGTACAGCCGGGTATGTTCTTCCGTGACTTTGACGTCGAAACTATCAAGTTTGACGCAATGCTTCCGTCATACCCAGCTAGCCGCGACCTTTGTACCGTTGGCGGTATGGTCAACAACAACTCTGGTGGTGAAAAATCACTTGAGTTTGGTAAGACTGACCTGTATGTTCCTGAACTTAAATTCGTCTTCGCCGACGGCATCGAACGCGTCGTAAAGCCACTCACCAAGGCGCAGCTTGCGGCTAAGATGGGTCAGGGTGACTTTGAGGGTCGCGTATACAAAGAACTCTACGAACTTATTGAAGCGAACTACGACAAGATCCAAGCCGCGAAGCCACACGTCAGTAAGGACTCAACTGGCTATCACCTTTGGAACGTCTGGAATCGTGAAACTGAAATCTTTGACCTCACGCAAGCGATTATCGGCGCGCAAGGGACACTTGGCTTCGTCACCGAAACAAACTTCAAGCTTGTACCGCGCCCTGAACACTCGGGTCTGCTTGTACTCTTCTTGCGTGACATTGATGGCCTGGGTGAGCTTATTAAGACCGTCGTGGCGCACAATCCTGCGACCTTCGAGGGTTTCGACGACCAAACACTCATTCTTGCGATTAAGTTTATGCCAAGCTTCCTGAGCTTCCTTGGCCCTGTGAAGTTCATTCACCTGCTTCTGACCCTTATTCCTGAAGGCTTCCAGATGCTCAAGGGTATCCCGAAGCTTGTACTGATGGTCGAATTTACAGGTGCTACCGAAGAAGAAGTGCGCGCTAAGATTAAGGCGCTTCACAAAGAGCTTGGCCCACATCGTGCACGCTATGAGATCAACGGTTTTGAAGAAGACCCGACCGAAGGGTCGAGTGAGAAGTTCTGGATCCTTCGCCGTCGTAGCTTCCAACTGCTTCGTAGCAAGGTGAAGGACAAGCACACCGCGCCGTTTATTGACGACTTCATTATTAACCCAGAGCACTTGCCTGAGTTCCTTCCGAAGATCCGTACAATCATTAAAAAGTACAAGTTATTTGCAACAATCGCGGGACACATGGGTGACGGAAACTTCCATATCATTCCATTGATGAAGCTTGAAGACCCGAACGACCGTGCGAAGCTTGAGCCGGCTATGAAAGAAGTGAATAACCTCGTGCTTGAGTACGGCGGGTCTCTAAGTGGCGAACACAATGACGGACTCGTGCGTGGCCCATGGCTTCAAGCTCAGTATGGTAAAGAAATCGTCGACTTGTTCAAGAAGACAAAAGATATCTTTGACCCAGAGCACATCTTTAATCCAAACAAGAAGGCCTACGCAACTTGGGATTACTCATTCTCACATATTAGGGATCATTTCTAGGAGGTATATATGAGCGAAGATACTACTAAAGAAAAAGACACACCGGAAACCGACGCGCAAGTTGTCGCTGAGGCACCAGAAGAGCAAGTCGTGGTGGTGCAAGAAAGCGAAGCACGCCACTCACGTGCAACCACAATTCGTAAATGGTTCTTCTATATTCTTATCGGAGGACTCATTGTCTCGGCGGTCATTTCGATTTCTGCGGTCTTGGTTGGTGAAATCAACGATGTCGTTGCACGATCACTTTGGACGACATTCATTATGGTTATTCATTCGCTTATTGCCGTGGCGCTTATTGGCGCGGCAACAAACGAGCGTAATTCGACCGCCGATGAAGTTGCACTAAATGTGCTTGTGGGCTTAGCGATTACGAGCTTCATAACGGCAGCGCTCGGCATCTGGGAGGTGTTCTCTGGTGCGGTGGTTGGCGACCTGTATCGTTTGATGTTCTACGCACTCTTTGCTGACCTACTTATTTTTGGGCTACTTCACTCGCGATTTGCAGATACCGCAATCGCTCGTAGCGCGAAGGTTTCAATTGGAATTACGGTTGCGTTCTTCCTCTACCTCATTCCGAGTGTGTTCTCGAACAGTCTGAATTACACGCTTCCTGACATCTACGGTCGAGGTATCGCTGCGTTCTCGATTCTCCTTTCGACATCAGTAGTAATTACCGTCATCTTCCACTGGGTGTACGCGATGAAGCACCGTGATCGGCGCATCAAAGAGCGTGCTGAAGAGATTGCTGCCGCACAAGCAGCGGGCGTGCCTGTTGCGCAACCTATGCCAGTATGGCTTAAGGTACTCCTTATCGTGATCGTGGCGGTATTCGGACTTCCAATCGTACTTGGTATACTTGGAACTATCTTCATTACACTTGGACGAATGTTCTAATAAGAAGATGGCTCATAAAAATAACCCCACGAAGGGGTTATTTTTTATATGCAGGACGCACGGCAGTGTTAGTTGAGTACTTTCGCAGGGCCTACGGACTGGGATTCGTTGGGAGTTCCCTTCCACCACCATCCCTTAGAGTTACCATCACCAAATTCGTATTGGGTTGCACCTTCGGTAATCATGACAGAGTCAATTAAGACGTCGGGGTCGGTCGAGGTTCCCCAGTGGTCGGCTTGAAATATAACCCCAATCGTTCCCGTTGGAATGACTGAAGTCGTGGTAAGGCGCTGGTTGCCCGCTGCGTTAGGGAGTTGCGCAGAGACCGATCCGCCCGTCGCTCCATCAATACGAAGGCGAATCTTGCGCTGTGCGGCGTCGTTAAGCGCAAATACCCCAAGACTACGCATGTCGAGTGAGTAAGTGTAGGTGTTGCCAACTGTAGCGACACCCATGGTCGCAAAAGCACCTTGAATGAAACGCATTGCCTCGCCATTTGCCGTTCTTGTAGAGTGAAGCTGTAGCGAGCGGCTTCCACTGGTCGACCATGTTGTATTGTAGCTTGAGGTAGCGTTATAGTGCGTGCCTGAAGTTCCAATAGATTCATAGCTCGGGTTATTAGCAAGATTTGTGACGCACGTGCCCTCTACTGCGTCGATACTGGCGCTGGTAGAGGCATAGCTTTGTGCGAGCGTCCCTTCAGTGACGGATACGCAAAACTGAGCAGGGTTCAGGGAGTTATCAACGATATACCTATCATTCTCACCCAGTGTGACATTAAGGAAGGTCTGGAGCGCCGTGGTATCTGCCGGATACTGCCCACTATTCGTTTGGGCGTAGATGGCGAGCTTCTTACCAAATTGGCCTGCTGTCGCGGCTGCTGCTGAAGATTTGGCACGATTCTGTATGCCAGTGTAAGCAACGATCGTAATTGCAGCAAGAATAGCGATAACTACCACTACGATGAGAAGTTCAACAATAGTAAACCCTTGTGTGTGTTTTTGCCCACGAACCATTGTCATCATTGTAGCAGAGCTGCTAGAAATCAAAAAATCACCCCTTAGCGAGGTGATTTCTTGATATATAGGCGGTCTTATTCAGCGATTTCGACACCCATTGAACGTGCGGTTCCGGCGATAACCTTTACAGCACCTTCGAGGTCGATAGCGTTGAGTTGATCTTTCTTGATTTCAGCGATTTCTTCGAGCTGAGCACGAGTGATCTTTCCAACCTTCTCAGAGTGTGGCTTGGCACTTCCCTTTTTGATACCAATCTTTTCACGGATAAGGTCGTCAACGGGTTGACCAAGTGACTTCCATGCGAAAGTACGGTCTTCGAACACTTGGATGTGTACGATAACGTCCTTACCCTGGAGGTCTTTTGTTGCGTCGTTGAATGGGTTAATGAAGTCCATCATGTTAAGACCCCATTGACCGAGTGTTGAACCAACTGGAGGACCAGCGGTCGCACGACCAGCAGGGATACGGAGCTTCAAGTTACCAATTACTTGCTTTGCCATTTTTCTAAAATTCCTTTTGTACTAAATATTATGATCGCAATTTGTTGAAGCATTTGCGATATTTAGTGCGTAACTTGATTATTATAACAAAAAAGAGGCCGCTTGTCACGACCCCTCTCTGTTCATAAGCATAAACTATGAAACTTTCTTCACCTGCAATGCGTCGAGCTCGACTGAAGTGTCACGACCAAACATGCTGACCATGACCTTCACCTTACCCTTCACGTTGTCGATTTCAGAAATAGCACCGTCGAATCCCTTGAATGGGCCGTCGGTAATGCTGACCACTTCGCCTTCTGAGAAGTCGATTTGGTGCTTAGGGTCTTCAACGCCCATGCGCTTCTTAATCTTTGAGATTTCTTGATCAGAAACTGGGGTTGGCTGTGTGCTTGTGCCTACGAAGCCGGTTACACCAGGGGTGTTACGGACAATGTACCAAGTTTCGTCGGTGAGCTTCATCTCAACAAGTGCGTAGCCTTGGAAGATTTTTTTCTCTACTACCTTGCGCTTACCGTTCTTGATTTCAATTTGCTTTTCCTTCGGTACCATTACGTCGAAGATTTTGTCGGCCATATCAACCGCGTTAATACGCTGGCGAATGCTTTCAGCTACCTTCTCTTCGTATCCACTGTAGGTGTGGATCGCGTACCATTGTCGTGATGAGTCGTATCGATTCTTTGTCATTTACCTTTTCCTTTTACGCAATAATAAGTTCAAAAATCCATTTGAAGAACATGTCGAGGAGGACGATCAACGCCATGAAAAACAGGCTGAACAGAATAACCGCAACAGTCAGTGCCCAAGTTGCTTTACGGTTTGGCCAACGAACTTGACGAAGTTCTTGCCACGCACCTTTAAAGTAGCCGCCAATACGCGCCCATACACTTTTCTTTGTTGTTTCCTCGGTTGCTACTGCATCAGTCTTTTTAGTGACTTTGCGAGCTTTTACAGCCTTTGATGGAGTTGCTTTTGCGGGCTTTGCAGCCTTCGGAGCGTCGTCCTTGGCGGTAATGCGAGTGACTTTCTTACCTTCTGCCACTTTTTCCTCCCAAATAAAATAGTCTGCTTCTGCAGACTGTCAATATGTAGTGTAGCGTATCAGTGGTCAAACGTCAATATGACATCTGGCGCGCGGTAGTGTATGATGAGCACAGAAGATGCTTGAGGTTATTTTATACATCACCAATATAGTCCTGATCGCGGTGCTTGTGCTGATGTTCCGTCAGCTTCTACGCAGTATCACGCGTAGCACACCTCCCGCGTACCACTCAAAACTGGGTCGGGATACCGACCTTCCAAGTGTCACTGTATGTATACCGGCACGCAATGAAGCTCACGCGCTTATCGATTGCTTGCAGAAAGTCATTACATCTGACTATCAAAAACTTGAAATCATCGTACTCGACGACGTTTCCGGTGACGATACGTCGGCGCTTATTAAGTCATTCGCCAGCGAGGGCGTACGGTTCGTACAAGGGTCTGCACTGCCAAAGGGGTGGCTGGGTAAGAATCACGCACTCCAAGGCCTTTTAGAGGAAGCGAGTGGCACATATGTGCTCTTTATGGACGTTGACACACGCCTTTCGCCCGAAGCGATTGAGCACACGGTGCGCTATGCGCTCGTCCACCGAGCCTCAATGGTGTCAGTGCTGCCTCGTCGTGAAGATGGGTGGCGAGCGAGCATTATTATGTCGCCCCTGCGTTATTTCTGGGAACTTATCTTTAATCGTCGCTTGTGGCCGTCTACGGCAAGTAACGCATGGTTGATTCGACGAGAACTATTGCTAAGTCGTTTTGATGGCTTTAAGTCATTCAAGAATGCCGTGCAGCCCGAAGCGAAGATTGCCGCAGAGCTTGCAGCTACGAATGAATATCATTTTCTGCTTGGCTCGGCGCACTTCGGGGTCGCCTTTGAAAAGAAATGGCGTTCACAGCTTATTACCAGTGTTCGCCTTATCTATCCATTGCTTGGATCGCAGGTCGCGCTCTCTATTATTGCGTTTCTAGATCTTTTATTGCTACTCGTGCCTTTCGTGACGCTCGCTATCTTTCTTCCTGCGGGACTCATTTCGCCGCCACTCGCCCTCACTACCTTCATTGTTGCGCTCGGCTACTGTACGCTGTATGCACTATATACGCGTCGGGTCTGGCGTCATGGTTGGCTACTCGGCGCCTTGCTTTGGCCTGTTATCGTACTGCAAGAAGCTGTGCTCGTGATTGCAAGCGCGCTTCAATACACACGTCGTACGGTGAAGTGGAAAGGTCGACTTATTCGACCGGAAGTTCAAAACTAAACGACGATCCGTGGTTGATACGGCTCTTTAGCTCAATTTGGGTGTGAAGTTTGTGGGCGAGCTTGGTTGAAACGTAGAGGCCAAGGCCTGTACCATTTGTCTCGCGAATACGGTAGTCCTCGCTACGATAAAACTTATTAAATACCTTGTTTTGGTCGCTACGGCTAATACCAATACCCGTATCACTGACAGTAAACCTCACGATGCCCTTTGTGCGCTTTGCGATAATGGTCACACTTCCCTGGTGGGTGTACTTGATGGCATTAGTGATAAAGTTTTGAAGCAGCTCTTCAAGATAGAGCCGGCTGACATTTACCGTGCCGAGCCTAGCGCCTAAGTCAAGGTTCAGGTGCAGTTTGTTTGCTTCAGCTTCTTTCTCGTAGCGTTGATGCATGGTGTGGAGCAAGTCTTCGACGTCAATTTGCTCTGGGCTATCGGCAACGCCGCGCTCTGCACGCGAAAGTGTACTGAGGTCGTTCACCATTTTCGCTAGGTACAGTACCTGGTCGTGAGCGGTAGTAATGTTCGATCCAAGCAGTTTCGCGTCAGGTAGCTTTTGCTGGTGCATCAAGACGTCAAGGTTCGAGAGCGTTCCTTCGACGATTGTAATAGGCGTACGAAGTTCATGGCTTACGACACTAATAAACTCATCCCGCTCTTCCTCAAGGCTCTTTTGCTTCGTGACATCACGCATAATAAGGATGTAGCCACCCAATTCGTCGCGCTTCTTGCTAAGGCTATAGTTACTGCGAATTGGTGCGAAGGTTATCTCAAGACGAATTGACTCGCCGTCGCCGTAACTGTGATTGAGGTCGTCGCGCCGTGTGGTGCGGGTTGATTCTTTCAGCAAGTCCATGAGGCTCACCGATTCATTATCCTTGTCGGTCAGCTTAAAGAGCTCGCCGATATTCTTACTTTTGAGGCTGTCGTTTGTATCAAGCAGGTCAAGACAGGCTGCATTGTACATAAGAATTGCGCCTCTTTCGTCAGTGGTAAATGCGGCATCAGACAGGTTATTCATAATCGTAAGAATGCGGTCATACTGAAGGCGTTCGCGTTGCTGGCTGTGAAGAAGTGCGCGGCGCTTTGTTTCTTGGGCACTTACTACTGCGATGACTGCATATCCAAGGAAGATTGTCGCAAAAATTGCCAAAGCGTTTTCAGCGAAGATCGTAGGCAGTATTGAATGCCTAATAAAGCCATCAAGGATCCCGGCGGCAATTAATGCGAGGATGCTTAGGGTAAGGCCAGTGCGTCCGAAATAGAGGTTACTTGCCAGGAGTAATAAGACATACAGTGGGATAAATGGCTGCGCAAAACCTGTGACAAATACAAACATGAGAAGCGCAAAGAAGTGAATAAACGCGAGGCGAATTGCCTGATCGCTCGATTTAGTCACTGGCTTAAAGTAATACAAGACACTAATGAGTACCCAAAGTACTGAGATACTAATAGTAATAGGCGCATTCACAAAATGCGTACTTGGGAATACACCAAATAAGATTAATATCGCGGAGGCAGCCAAAATTGGCGTCACAATAACACCTACGACACGTATTGAACGCGCCGCCTCGTGGTTAAACTCGGCACTACCCACCTGCATAATTGCTTATGATTATAGCGTATGTGTCGGGCGCTGCCTATGGGCTAAATTGAAGGGGCTTCTCCTTTTAAGACTTTACGGTGCTGCTTATAGAGTGGATCGCCTATTGCAACAAGCTTCCAGAATTCTTCACTGTGGTTGAGCTCAACGGTGTGCGCGAGCTCATGAATTAATACGTAATCGATAAGTTCAAAGGGTAATTTCATCAAAGCGATATTAAGGCTAATCGTTCCTTCGCTACTACAACTCCCCCAGCGACTGCTCGCATGTGAAAAGCGCACCTTGTTGTAGCGAAACCCAAGTTGATTTGCAAGATATTGCAGTCGTTTCGGAAGATAGCTTTTTGCCTCAACACGCAGCGCAGTAAGGCTTGCATCGCGGACTT
>ERZ778027.3102-NODE-3102-length-17723-cov-6.253736_pt1 | contig 17723 bp, 21 predicted proteins | sample MGYA00375757_ERZ778027 | MGnify/ENA primary metagenome ERZ778027 (study PRJEB29350, sample SAMN05389817) | bioreactor metagenome | isolation source: Ammonium sulfate bioreactor | place: South Africa: University of Cape Town | collected 2014-02-18 ... | reverse complement strand
TTCGCGACGATGGCTGACGTGCGGCGCATCCTCGGCGAACTCGCAGACGACGTCGACGTGCACGCAACCGCCGATGAGCGTGGCAAATCAGTACCGGAAAGTCTCGCGCGGTTCGCGCGCGGCTTCGGTCGCGATGCCGACATCCGCCATCTGGCGACGTGGCGCGCGGCCGCCGCATATATCGCCGAGCGGCAGTTGCGCTCGATCCACGACGGCGTGCTGCAGGTTCTCTCGCGTCCCGGCCTCATGACGAATGCGGTCGTCTCTGCGGGTATCGGCGCGCCGGTTATCGCGCAAATCGCATCACGGCTGAATTTGCCCGTCACCGATTTCGGTACGTTGATCGATGCGCCTGAGGATCTTCGCATCTGGGCGACGCGGTGTGCGCCAGCCGTTTCCGTCGCATTGCTGCAAAGCAAGACCGGCTGAAAACAAAAACGGCCGCAGCAATGAATGCCGCGGCCGCCGATGAAGTCGCGCGAGCTTCGCTTAGTCGCGATCGCGCTTCAAGTGCACGATGTCGAACGTGCCGGCTTCCAGCTTCAGATCATAACGATGGCCGTTTTCACGGCGCGCATCTTCGATCTTCCAGTAGCCGTGGTCCCATTTGACGTAGCGCCAGGAAATGAATCCCATGCGATGCAGGCGTTCGGAAACGACACCCGGATCGTCCCGCACCACGTCGTGGCCCGCGAGAACGGGGGCCGACATCGCGAACGCCATGGCGGCGACTGCGAATGCCCGGCGCGCAAAGCGAGAGACTTCAATCATCAAACTCTACCTTCTTCTGGAAATTCTGGTCGGGAGGGCATGCTGACAACCGTTGCAGCGCAGCATGGTTCCCGAGTCATGACCCCAAGCGCGGCGTGAGACAATATCCCATCGGTACACTTGCGATCATTCGACACCCTTAAGTTGCGCCACCAAGTGCTGCGTTACGAAGCCCGTGGCGCGCTTCAGCTCCTGATACTGGCGCTTGGCGCGATCGCGATTGATGCTCGCCGATTTGGTCGCGGCAATGAGAATATTTTTTGCGGTGTGCTCGGTCGAGACAAACTCGATCACCTTGACCTTGTATCCTGACGCTTCGAGCAAAAGCGCGCGCGCCGCGTCGGTGACGAGATCGGCCTGACGCTGCTTCAGCAGCGGATACTTGATGATGCCCGCAAGTCCCGCATGCGCATCGTTGATCTGCGGCGCGAGTTCGTGCTGACAGCACGGCGCCACGAGGATCATTTTCGCGTCGGCGCCGATACCGAGCGCCAAGGCGTCGTCGGTCGCCGTATCGCAGGCATGCAACGCAATGACGACGTCCGCTGCGGCACGCTTCTGCTGCGCCTCGACCGCATCGAACGAAAGACCTGAAAACTTCAACGTACGCGCAAGCTCATTGCACAGCTTGACGAGATCGCTGCGCACCTCGATGCCGGTCATCCGGCAATCTTGTCCAAGCGCCGTCGTCAGGTGATCGTAAAGCGCAAACGTCAGGTAGCCTTTCCCCGATCCGATATCGAGGATCGATAACGGCGTCTGCGCGCCATCCTGTTTGCCTTCCTTCAGAAGCCCATCGAAGATTTCAATGAACCGGCAGATCTGGCGATACTTGCCCTGCATCGTCGGCTTGACGCGCCCTTCCGCGTCCGAAACCTGCAGCGCCTTGAGATAGGGCCGATCCGGCGGAACGAGATACGACTTACTCCGATCATGCGCGACGGGTTCGGTCGGCTTCAATGTCGGCTTGCCCGACGTCAGATGCGGTTCGCGCTTTTTGCTGTACGTCAGCGTCACGTCGCGTTCCGCCGAGAACAACGTCGCGCTGAGGTATGTTTCCCCGATGAGCGCCTTGACGGCATTGATACCGTCGTTGATCGAGAACGTCTTGGTATCGTCCTTGCGCGCGAAGCTTGTGACGAGCTTCAGATGCGGCACGTCCTTCAAGGCAACGAGCGTCGCGACGGCTTTGCTCGCCTCGCCCTCGCCGCGAAATTTTCCAAGCGTTAGCTTGATGAACGTCTTGCCATCGAGCGCTGCGGCAAGACCCGCGACGAACTCGGCTTTCTGGGGATCTTTGCGCGTCATCTGGGTTCGGGTGACTTATCGAAACGTGCCTGCCGCCAGGCATTGATTTTTTCCATCAGCCATTCCCAGGCCTCTTCCTCGCGTGGACCGGCGGTCTTCGCGATCGCGATTTCGAGATACTTGAGTTCGTTCTCGACTTTCTCGGGCGGCAGCATGTTGAGCCGCGTCGTCAGAACCGCCAATTCTAGAACCGCAGCCTGCGCGCGGTTGAATCCTTCCCAGACCTTATGGGTCTCTTGATGCACGATGGCGCACGCAAAGCGCGGCCGTTGCTCGTCTTCGATAAAGCGCTCGACCTTCATCTCCCAATGCGACACGCAATCGGCAAGACGATGCCCCTTGATCGTCGTCGCTGCTGTGAGCTGCCAGAGCTTCCGCCCTGTCACACCGCCGGCGAAAACGCGCACGTCATCCGTATGACTCGCAACCGCGAAGGGATGGGCTCTCAAATTCTCGAGCGTCCGCGACGGCTTGAACGGAGCGATGATCCAATGCGCCCCGTCCTCGATCAGCCCGAGCGGCGCGATATACGCTTCGCCAGATGCATCGGTTGTCGTGATGATCGTTTCGACGATGCGCGGCATCAGCGCTCTCCTTCGCCTGCGAGAAGCGCGCGGAACCGCGCCTCACCCGAAGGCCCGAAAATGGACCACGAAAGACTGCCGCGCGCAACGATCGAGGGCATCACCGGATCGATCACGCCGCGTGCGGCCAAGTCGTCGAGGCTGGCCCCCTCTTCAACGTCGACGGATTTGAGAAGTACGAGAGGCGCGCCGAGAAGCTCCGCAAGCCGGGCGGCGAGCGTATCCGACGTCGCCGTCCATCCCGCTGGAACGGCCGCATCGCCCGCAATCATGCGCAACGGAGCCCAGACGGGCACTTTACCACCGCGCACCGCATCGGAAATCTCAGCCAGCGATTGCACAACGGTGAAACGATCATTCTGCACGACGATCAGCTCGGCCATCTGATGCATCGCCAGCATCGCCAATCGATGCGCCAGCGCTTCGCCGAATTTCATCGTCGGCTGCAACGCACGAATGCTGTCGGCGAACGGACCACCACCCGGAACGACGACGACAGGAACGCGCGCCGCTGCGATCAAGGACAGCGCGGCAGGCATGCGGCCCGTTTCAGCGAGACTTCCACCCACTTTCACGACAAGCGGCGAGACAGTGTCCGCCGAGTTCTCAGCCACGGCCAAACTCGCGCGCCGCATCCCGTGTCGCGGGTCGGATGATCTCGACGCCGCGCAGCGGACCGCGCTCCAGCTTTTCGAGCATCACGCGCACCGCAACGATACGCTTGTCGGAAAGGACGTGCTCCGCAATGCGCTCGGCGAAGGTCTCGACGAGGTTGATGTGCCCCGCACGCGCCAACGCCACGATGAAGTCGATGATGTCGGCGTAAGACGGCACGTCGGCCATGTTGTCGTCGACCGTAAACACGTCGCGCGCCAATCGCGCGTCGACGGTGAAGCGAACGCGCTGCGTGACGCCCTGCTCCTCGGCGTAGACGCCCACATTGCAATCGACGATGAAGTCGCGCACGAAAATGCTGTCGCCGATCTGCCGCGTTTTGGCGGCCGCACGCTTGAGCTTTGCCGCCTTGTCGTCGCGCGCGGGCTTCACCGCTTTTTTCTTTTCCGTCATGCTACGGACTTCTCCCGTGCGGTTTCGATCGTGTGTACACGGTTGATTTCAAGCCGGACAGCAGTGACGCGCGCCGGATCGAGCTTGCTCGAACGGCCCGTTTCGCACAGCGCGCCACGGAAGCCCAGCACATCCGAACCGAGGCTTGCGAGCGGCGCGATGTCCTCCAGCCTGAGCGACCCGGCAAGGCCCGACATCAATCCCGATTTCCGCGCCAACAGAACGAACTTTGAAAGCTCATTGGCGGGCAACACCGTCGGCAAACGCCCGGCCGCCTTGTTCGCGGTGTCGAGCATCACGCCTGCAAAACCGTTCGCAGCGAAATGCGGAACGAGATCGAAGTCCGGAGCTTGATCAGCCATCAGCACCGCGACAAGCCTTGCGCGGCCGAGCTTCGCCTTCCCGAGAACCGAGATCGCCGGTCGCGCATCCTCATCGCCGAAAAATCCAACTTTCACGATCTCGACGCCGGTCGCGGCCATACGCTCAGCGGCGTCCACGAGAACGCTCGGCTGAGGCGGAAGATCGCCGACAGTCGCACTAACCGGCAGCCGGCCCGCGACGCCACCCACGATCTCACGAACCACGGCTTCGGGAAGCGCGCCCAACGCGCCCGCCGACGGATCCTTGCAATCGATCACGTCGGCGCCACCGGCAAGCACCAGGCTCGCCTCAGCGGCGCTCGTCACGCTCGCCAGAAAGGCGGGACGCCGCCCTTTCAAAATATCAATCATTCGATCGTCCGAGAGTATGAAATCGCAGATCCGAGGGAGATCAGATGGCGAAGATGCGGCTCTGCTCCTGGAGCACCGCAGCCCGGTCATGGCGCTGAGCATCCGTCAGGGTCACGGCCACATCCTGGGCGACACTCGCCTGTCCCGGCGCGAGGCGCAAGATGCGCGTCCCGAGTTGTATTGCCTCGGAGCGGTCATGGGTGACGAAAATGACCGTCGTCGGGTGCCGCCGCCAGAGATCCATTAACAGTTCCCTGAGGCTCGCCGCCGTCGGATCGTCGAGCGACACGAACGGCTCGTCCATCAGCAGGATCTTGGGCTCGAGAATGAACCCCCGCGCCAGCGCCGCGCGCCGCTGCATGCCGAGCGACAGCATCTCAGGATAAGCGTTCTGCGCCTCTCGCAGCCCGACGCGGTCCAGCATCGCGGGGATCTCCGCGTGCCGAGGATCGCCGTCCGGAAGCGCCAGCGCGATGTTCTCATAAAGCGTCCGCCAAGGCAGCAGCCGCGGCGTCTGAAAGATGAACGTCACACCGTCTTTCGCAGGCCCGAGATCGATCGCGCCTTCATAGTCCCTGTCGAGACCTGCGATGATGTTGAGCAGCGTCGACTTCCCGCAGCCCGACGGTCCCGTGATGACGAGGAACGAGCGCGGCGCAACCTCGAACGCGATATCCTGCAGCACGAGTTGCGCTTCGCGATCGCCGACCGCCGGAAAAATCTTGCGCTTGACCGCGACGCGGATTGCGCCGCTCGCATCTTGTCCGTTCATCGCCGCCATGCGCTCACCCGTGCTTGCAGCGGCTGCAAAATCGTAAACTCGATGATCTGCACGATCAGAATGAACGCCAGCGCATAGGCCAGGATCGTGCCGACGTCGAATTCCTGAAACGCGATCGCTAGCCGATAGCCGACGCCATTCGAACGCCCGAAGGCTTCGACGACCAGCACGATCTTCCAAACGAGCGACAAGCCCGATCGCGCGGCGGCCGCAAAGAACGGCGCCAGCTGCGGCAGCGTCACGTGCCTGAGCGTCTTCCAGCTTCCGAATTTGTACATTGCCGCCATCTCGGCGAGGTCTTTCGAAAGGCTGCGCGCACCTTCCCGCATGTTGACGGCGACGTTCGGGATCTTGTTCAACGCGACCGCGACGACGGCCGCGACATCCGTCAACCCGAACCAGATGTAGCAGAGCGTAATCGTGACGAGCGCCGGCAGGTTCAGAAACAGCGTCAGCCACGCGTCGAAAAACTTGTCCGCCGTTTTATATTTGCCGAGCGCGAGCCCGATCGCCGTTCCGATGAACATCGAAAAGATGAAGGCGATCGCGACACGCGCAAGCGTCGCCGACGTATGCTTCCAAAGCTCGCCGCTCTCCGCTTCCCGCATCATGATGTCGAAGACGGCGACAGGCGTCGGCAGATATCTGTTCTGAAGGACGACCGCGAGCACATGCCAGAAAAGACCGAGGACCAGCAGCGATCCCGCCATCCAGGCAAAGCGCTCGATTGTCGAATTGAAGCCGAGCGCGCGCGCCGGCCTAGGTATGGAAGAGGTGCTGGTCGAAACGGGTGCCATCGCCTACGAGTTCCGCATCTCCAAGTTCGATGAGAAGGTTGGTCAGCTTTTCGGCCGCCGCCGTCTCTTCCGGTCGCCATGCTCCGGTGATTCCGGACCTGTAGTAGTCGCGAATCGCAACGAGTTCGGCATCCGAGGCCGGCTTGATCAACGGCCGCAGTCGCTCCCACGCGGCGTCGGACTTTGCCAGTACCTCATTCGCATCGGCAACGGCGTTCAAAAGAACGTCAACGGGCACGCTCTTTTTCGCCACCGCCTTTTCAGACCAGATGAACCCGACAAGCGCGGGCGTCGGACTGATGCCCAAGCCTTTGACGACATCCGCCATCGAAAGAACTTCCCGCGCGCCATCGGCACGCAGACGTGCAGCATACGTCCAGAAGTTCAAGACAGCATCCAGCCGTCCACCTTTGAACTCAGCCGTGACGAGCGGCGCTGCACCAAAAACGGGCTCAGCGACGTTTGCGATATCCTTGCCGATCACCTTGCGCGAATAGGCGCGAAGTAAAATCCAGCTTTTGTCGATGCCCGTCCCCGCCACGCCGATCTTCTTCCCGACGAGATCGCCGAAGGACTTGATCGGGCTGTCCTTGGGCACCATCAGGCTGCCGAGCGCTGCGGAATAAGGGGCGAACTTCAGATCGTCGCCCTTGGCGCGCTGCCGCAACGCCCAAGTCCAATCGCTGACGATCACGTCGGCACTGCCGGAGAGAAGAGCAATCGGCGCTGCCGCATTGTTCGCGACTTCGACGACCTCGAGATCGAGCCCGTGCTTCTTGTCGATGCCTTCCGCGCGCAAGGTTTCGATGAGCCAGCTCACCGAGCCGAACTTGACCGATGTCAGCCGCACCGGCACCGCCGCCCGAGCCAGACGCGGAAACATCGAAGTCGCGGACAGCGCAAGCCCAGCGCCAAGAGCTTGACGGCGAGTGAGATCGATCATTTCTGTTCGGCCTCGGCGTTGAAACGGTTCTTCCAAAGGTAACGCACGCCGCGCAGCCACATATCGTCGGTGTTGCCGCTGATTGCCGCCGACATGGTTTTCGTCGGCTGCCCCGTCGCCGCGTCCCGCACGATGATCTGCAAATTGAGCGCGGCGCTCGAAAGCTTGTCGACGTAACCCGTCACCGCGATATCGGCGCCTGCGTCCCTGGCGATCGGCGCTTCGCAGCCGTCACACTTGTAGAACGGCGACGCGGCGTCGATTTCCTTTGCCTTCGATGACAGATCGACGACGTCGAAACGCTCATCCTTCTGCATCAACGATCTCAGCTCGTCGGATACGAGTTGTAGGCGCCGCAAGTCTTCGGGATCATTCTGCGGGAACATTTCGCCGTCCTGCTGCGCATCGTGGAAGTCGAACGGGAACACCGCAGCCTTGGTGGCAGCCTCCGCCGGGGTCGCCAGCAACACCACGGCGAAAGCAAACAGAATCCTCTGAAACATGGGCGTTTCGGTCCATTTCGATTTCGAGCCGGCGAGGATGCTAGCCCATGGAGTGAACAATTGCGCTCGGCCGAAGCGCGCCATCTCTTACGTGCTCGTTACCCCGACGATATTGCAAGAGGTTCCTTCGGACTTTGGCAAAAACGCCCGGTCACAAACGCGCGAGCCAAACGGCTCCGCCTTGACAAGCCGACGAGACACCCCCTTTTAAGGTAATACAGTAACACCTAGAACCACCGGGACCGGTCGGCCGTCCGGTCCGCGATTGCTTGTCCAAAAGCTATACTGGAGTTGGATCATTGCCCTTGCGCCCAGTCTGCTCTGCTCAACGGTCGCGTCCGTGGACAGCCGCTATCTCCAGCATGATCGTCGGATGCGCGGCGCTCGCGTCCCCCACCTTTGCTCAGGACGCCGCGCCGCAACCAGCCCCTTCGGCCGCCACACCAGCCGCGCAATCCGAACCCGCTAACACGAACGCTTCCGAGAAGAAAAAGATCACGATCTCCATCCTATACGCCAAGCAGGATCGCACGGAAGACGAACTGCCGCTTTCGATGCTCGACCTTCCGGCCGCCGACGACGGCGTTGCCGGCGCCAAGCTCGCGATCGCCGACAACAATACCACGGGCCGCTTCCTCAACCAGGCCTACAAACTCGACGTGCTGAACGGCAGCGTCGACGATCTGATCAAGGGCGCGACGGAGAAGATCGACGCCGGCGACAACTTCATCATCGCCGATATGGAGCCCGACGCTCTGCTGAAATTTGCCGATGCCTTGAAGGGCAAGAATGCCCTGATCTTCAACGTCGGCAATCCGGACGACCGGCTTCGCGAAGAGGATTGCCGCGCCAACGTCCTTCACATCGCACCGACGCGATCGATGCTGACCGACGCGCTCGCGCAATATCTCGTCTGGAAGCAATGGCGCAATTGGCTGCTCGTCTACGGACCAACGCCGGAAGACAAACTCCTGGCTGACGCCTACCGACGCTCGGCCAAGAAGTTTGGCGGCAAGATCGTCCAGGAACTCGAGTTCAAGCAGGACACCGGCAGCCGCCGCGCCGACGGTGGCTATGAGCAGGTCCAGCAACAGATCCCGACGTTCCTCCAGAACGCCAAGGATCACGACGTCATCATTATCGCCGACGAAAAGCATCTCTTCGCCGATTACTTTCCGTTCCGGACCTGGGTGCCGCGGCCCATCGCTGGCTCTGCCGGATTGACGGCGGCGAGTTGGCATCCGGCGCTCGAGTTCTGGGGCGGCACGCAATTCCAGCATCGCTTCCGCAAGCTGAACAGCCGCCTGATGCGCAACATCGACTACGATGCGTGGGTCGCGACACGTGCGATCGGCGAAGCCGCAACTCGCAAGCACGCCGGCGATTTCGACACGCTGCGCGCCTTCATCAAGTCGCCGGATTTCGAAGTTGCCGCATTCAAGGGCGTTGCGACAAGCTTCCGGACCTGGAACGGACAACTGCGCGAGCCGCTGATTATCGGTACGGCGAAGCTACCCGTCAGCGTCTCGCCGCAAGTCGGCTTCCTGCATCAGACGAGCGTCCTGGACACGCTCGGATACGATAAGCCGGAAAGCAAGTGCAAAGCCTACACGCAATGATGCCGATGCCAGCAGAACCCGGTAAGCAACGGCAGCTCAATCCCCCACGTAATCTTCGGAGACTAGCGATGTCGCGATCTTCAGCGATTTTTACGGCGTTCCTGTCGGCGGCCGCCATCGCCTCGGGCACGAGCACTGCAGACGCCTACACCGCCTACATCACGAATGAAAAAGACAACACGGTCAGCGTCATCGACACCGACAAGCTCGAAGTCATCAAGACGGTCAAGGTCGGCCAGCGCCCGCGCGGCATCGTGATGTCGAATGATGGCAAATGGATCATCATCTGCACGAGCGACGACAATGACGTGAAAGTCTACGACGCCAAGACGCTCGAATACGTCAAGTCGCTACCATCGGGCCCCGATCCGGAACTTCTGACCCTGCATCCGGACGGCAATCGCCTCTACGTTGCAAACGAGGACGACAATCTCGTTACCGTCGTCGACATCCACACCTCGCAGGTCATCACGGAGATCCCCGTCGGCGTCGAGCCGGAAGGCATGGGCATGAGCCCCGACGGCAAAGTGCTGGTCAACACGTCGGAAACGACGAACATGGCCCACTTCATCGACACGACGAAGCACGAGACGTTTGATAACGTCCTCGTCGATAGCCGCCCGCGCGTCGCGATATTCAATCATACGCAGACGCAGCTCTGGGTGTCCTCCGAGGTCGGCGGCACCGTCACGGTCATCAACCCGGCCGACCGCAAGATCATCGGCAAAGTCACGTTCGACATTCCCGGCATCACGAAAGAAGCCATCCAGCCGGTCGGCGTGCGCATCACCAAGGACGACAAAATCGCGTTCGTCGCGCTCGGCCCAGCCAACCGCGTGGCCGTCGTCGACACCGCCACTCTCAAAGTTTTGAAATATATTCTGGTAGGCCAACGCGTCTGGCAGATGTATTTCACGCCCGACGGGAAACAGCTGTTCACGACAAACGGTGCTTCGAACGATGTGACGGTGATCGACGTTGCCAATCAGAAGGCGATCAAGTCGATCAAGGTCGGGCGCTATCCCTGGGGCGTCGTGATATCGCCGGACTGATCGGGACTTTCAAACGGATTGCGAGAACAGATGACGACGACAACGGCAGATCCGAAACCGGCTTCGGCTGAAACCAGCCGGACGCCGGCGCTCGTCGTCGACGGCGTCAGCCATAGTTTCGGCGACAAGAAAGTCCTCGACAACGTCTCGCTGACCGTGGAGCCCGGCGCGTTCGTCATGCTTCTGGGGCTGAACGGCGCCGGAAAATCGACGCTGTTCTCGCTCATCACGCGCCTCTACGACAACGTCACCGGCGAGATCGAAATCTGCGGCTACGACGTGCGTCGCAAGCCCTCGCAGGCCTTGCAGCGCTTAGGCGTCGTCTTTCAAAGCCGCACGCTCGACATCGATCTGACGCTGACGCAGAATCTGAAATATCACGCCGCGCTGCACGGCTTTTCCAATCGCGAGGCAACGGAACGCGCGCGCCTCGCGCTCGAACTCGTCGGCCTCGCAGATCGCGGCAATGAAAAAGTCCGCGCACTCTCGGGCGGCCAGCTCCGCCGCGTCGAGATCGCCCGCTCGATGATGCATCGGCCTGACCTGCTCTTGCTCGACGAGCCGACCGTCGGCCTCGACCTCGGCTCGCGCGAGGGCGTCATCAAAATCGTCCGCGATCTCGTGGCCAGGGAACACCTCGGCGTACTATGGGCGACGCACCTCATGGACGAAGTCCTGCGCACGGACCAGGTCATCGTCCTGCATAAAGGCGTCGTTCTTTTCAGCGGTGGTGTTCCGCAACTTCTCTCGCAAACCGGCACCAGCAGCGTGCGCGAGGCGTTTCGCGCCATCACCGGTACCAAGGCTCCGGTCGAGGAGGCCGCTTGATGGCAACGTCCGCCTTTTCGACCGCAGCATCCGAAAGCCTCGCAGAGACGAACTTCGCCGCGCGCCGCCGCCTCGGCATCAGCGGCTATGTCGCCTGCTTCAAGGGCATCGTCTGGCGCGAAATCCTGCGCTACCTGCACCAGCGCGAACGCTTCCTCTCGGCGCTCGTGCGCCCGTTGATCTGGCTCTTTATTTTTGCGGCCGGGTTTCGCCAGACGCTCGGCGTCTCGATCATCCCACCCTATGAAACGTACGTCCTCTACGAGGAATTCATCGCGCCGGGTTTGATCGCGATGATCCTGCTTTTCAACGCGATGCAGTCGTCGCTATCGATGGTCTACGACCGCGAAACAGGCACGATGCGAACCCTGCTCGTCAGTCCGTTCCCGCGTTCGTTCTTGCTGCTGTCGAAGCTCCTCGGCGGTGTATCGGTCGCCTTGCTGCAAGCGTTTGCCTTCCTGTTCGTCGCCTATTGGTGGGGCATCCAGCCGCCGCCGATCACGGAAGTGAAGCTCTTCACCTTCTTCGATCCGCCAAGCTGGGCCGGCAACGTGATCCCGGCGATGGGCGACCCGATCGTCTACACGCTGTTCTCGGTTCCGGACTTCCTTCAGCCCGCCCTCGGCTACATCGCCGTCGTCCCGGCGATCGTGCTCGGAGGGTTGATGCTCGGCGCCCTGGCGCTGTTCATTTCATCGGTCATCAAGCAACTCGAAAACTTCGCTGGCGTGATGAACTTCGTCATCTTCCCGATGTTCTTCGCATCGTCCGCTCTTTACCCTCTTTGGCGCATTCGCGAAGCGAGCCCGCTTCTTTACGAAATCTGCCGCCTCAATCCGTTCACCTATGCGGTTGAACTGGTCCGCTTCGCGCTGTACGGACAGATCGACACGATTTCGCTCGCCATCGTCGTTGCCTGCACGGTGATTTTCCTCGGCGCGGCGGTGTTTGCCTACAATCCCTCGAAGGGCTTGATTGCTCGTCGGGGCGGACCGGGCGGTCCAGCATGATGAGGTGCGATATGATCACGAACTTCATTTCGAAATTGGCCGGATGGTCGTTGCCGGGCCTGGCCGCAATGGCGACTGTCGCTCTGATCTCCGCTCCGTCGTTTGCAGAGGATGCCAAACCCGAAGTCAAAAAAGATGAGTGGCCGTGCATCTATCGCAAGGTGCCGCAACTCACCGCGGCGATGATCTGGGACGGCCCCGAAATCACCGATACGACGAGCTGGCACAAGGACGACGCGATTAGAAAGCTCTCGCAGTTCGTCATTTCGCGCCGGGTGAAATCCGACGAAGTCGACACCGCGATCAAGAAATACGCGGCGGGACTTCCCGAGGATCAGCGCGATGCCAAGCTGACTGAATTGTTCTCCGCCGTACTGGCGCGCACGAACGACGACCGGAAGACCGTCATGAGCGGCATCGAGAAATTCCATAAGCGTCAGGTCGAGCGCTCAAAAGAGATCGAGAAAGAAGCGTTAGAGATTCAGCCGGAAGAGCAGGCCGCTGCGGAAGATCCGGGATCTGACGTTGGTGTTGCCGGTCGCGCGTCGGATGCGGTGGAAAAGTACAAGTGGGAAATCCGCACCTTCCAGGAAAAGCAGGCCAACATTCCGATCGCCTGCGAAATCCCGCAGTTGATCGATGAGCGTGCAGGCGAGATCGCCCGCGCCATCCGCGCCGAGATGAAGAGCTGACGCTTCATCTTTTCCCGCATGCCGCAACTCGTGCATCACACGACGCGGCTTGATCGCGCGTTCCCCATCAATGCCGTGGATGGCCGCCTGCGCGGCCATGACGATAAAGGCATCAGGTCTGCGGATAGACACGGCGCCAATGCCGACGGCATTACATTCGGATCAATCCCGTTCTTCGCAAAGACGTGATGACGGAGTCGGACAGCGTACTTCCACTTTCGTCATGGCCGCGCAGGCGGCCATCTACGCGACGTGACTATGCGCCGAGAGCCGACGCACACGCGGTCAATCCACACTCATCGACTCGGAAAAAAAATCTTCACGCCTCGTTAGCCTTAACGCGCCCTTAACCAAGGTTGACATACCTTGAATACATTCGATCCGCGCCTCTCCCGGCCCCCAGATCGAAACTGCAAGCGATGTGTCGTCTTCCCTGTTTCGCGTTTTGTGAGGTTGACAGATGCAATACGAAATTGTTTCGCGTGCCCTTGCCTACGTTTCCTGCCTCTCGACAATGAGCCTGTTGATGACGTCGATGGCGATTGCCGCCATCAACGTTGGAAAGTCCGCGCCGCTGCTCGCCTGCTCAGGCCATGCCTGCACCGCCGGCATCGTCGTCGCGAACAGTACGCAATTCGATGCCCTCACCAGCAAGTCTCAAGTCGACCGGCTGGCAATCAAGTTCTGGTCTGCGAAAATCTGAAGCCGAAGACTCGCGCCAGCCGTCGCGGCTTCACGCCGGTCACGACGACCTCCTACTGGCGCGAGGGAATTAGCGAAAGCATTCGTAGCGCTGCGAATGCTCGTCGATCCACGCCACGCTCTAAATCGCCTGTGCAGACGATCGCTCAGGCACGAAACAAGCGCGAGACCTCAAGCCTGGCTCGCGCTCTTTTTCTTCACGACCCGATCGATCGCCTGAAGCTCAGAGATGAGCGCTGCGAAATCCTTGAGCGGCACCATGTTGGGTCCATCGGACGGCGCGTGATCCGGATCCGGATGCGTCTCGATGAAAAGACCCGCGACGCCAGCCGCAACCGCCGCACGTGCCAGCACGGGCACGAACCGCCTGTCGCCGCCCGACGATGTCCCCTGCCCGCCCGGCTGCTGCACCGCATGCGTCGCATCGAAAATGACCGGCGCACCTGTCTCCGCCATTTGCGGCAACGCCCGCATGTCGACGACGAGCGTGTTGTAGCCGAAGCTCGAGCCGCGTTCGGTGACCAGCACGTTTGGATTTCCCGAACCGGTAACTTTCGCGACGACGTTCTTCATGTCCCACGGCGCGAGAAACTGACCCTTCTTGATCTTGATGACCCGGCCCGTCGTGGCGGCGGCGATCAGCAGATCGGTCTGCCGGCATAGGAACGCAGGGATCTGCAGAACATCGACGACTTCCGCAACGCGTGCGCATTGCTCCGTCTCATGCACGTCGGTCACGACCGGCAATCCGAAACGCTCGCGGATCTCGGCGAATATCGGCAGCGCCGCGTCCAAACCGATACCGCGCCGCCCCGAAAGCGAAGTCCGGTTCGCCTTGTCGAAGGATGATTTGTAGACGAGGCCGATCCCGAGGTTCTTTGCAGCTTCGGCCAGAGCCGCCGCTGTCTCCAGGGCATGCGCCCGGCTTTCCATCTGGCAGGGCCCGGCGAGCACCGAAATTGGAGCATCGTTGGCGAAGAGGACGTTGCCTGCGCGAACCTGCGACGCCGGCTTAAGCGTTTCATGATGAGTCATGGGAGGTTTATAGCGACCCGGACGCGGCGCCGCGAGCCCCGCCAGAACGTCATCCCACATAAACAAAAACGGCGGCCGATTAGGCCGCCGTTTTAGGAACCGTGTGGTTCGAATTCGTTAGATCAGATCGATCTCAGCCGGGAGATAGCTCGTGACTTCGAGACCAACTTCCTGCTCGCGAACTGCCGGTTTCGTCCAGACTTTCATGGTGTGTCCTCCTCGGTATTCGACAGGTTGTTCCTGTTGCGAATGTACTTAGTGAGCTAACCTATAAAACACCAATCTCTTTTCACTAACGGCGTTCAAACTTTTCGTGATCACGGAATCGCGAACTGTTATAGCATTTCATATAGTTAGATCGCACAAGCGATGAAGAGGGTGATGCGCCCCGCTATCGGCCCATGCTTCGCGTCACACACGGCGACCAGCGATCCCTGCCGCCCTATTGTGCAACGCCATAGGCCAAATTCCCCGCGCTATGCTATAGAAACGCTTGCAAGCCGCGACTCGGGAGGCGGCATAAACAAAAGGGACTTGGGGACTAGCATGCTTGAACAATATCCTTGGATTGAGCCTGTTCTGATAGGCGCCGTGATCGTGTTCGTTCTCGATCTGATCGGCAATCTGATCTCTTTCTCCAACCGCTTCTTGAACGCGCTGGTAACGGCACTCGTGTTCGCCGTCGTGTTCGGCGGACTGCTCTACTCGGGCGCGCTGCGCCTCGATGTCAAAACCGTTACGACGCCAGCTGAAACCAGCGCACCGGCCGCTGCTCCGGCAGAACCCGCCCCGACGACGCCATAACGTCGACGCCCGGCTCAGGAGATCAAAGACAAAATCCCGGCTTCGCAGCCGGGATTTTTCATTTGTGGAGTTCATTTGAACGATCGCCGAGCGCTGTCGGCGACCGTGACGATCTTAGACCAGCCGGCTCTGCTCCACGGCAGCTGCGATGAAACTCGCAAACAGCGGATGCGGATCGAACGGCCGCGACTTCAGCTCCGGGTGATACTGCACGCCGATGAACCACGGATGATCCGGATACTCGACCGTTTCAGGCAGCAATCCGTCCGGCGATAGACCGGCAAACCGCAAGCCCGCACGCTCCAGCGCTTCGCGATAGCGCATATTGACTTCATAGCGGTGGCGGTGGCGCTCGGAGATCGTCGTCGATCCATAGACCTTGGCGATATGACTGCCCGGTTGGAGTTCCGCCGCATACGCGCCGAGGCGCATCGTGCCGCCGAGTTCTCCGCCCTGGCGGCGCTCCTCGAGCTCATTACCGCGCATCCATTCCGTCATCATCGCAACAACCGGTTGGTTCGTTTCACCGAACTCAGTCGAGCTTGCGTCGTGGATGTTCGCCAGATTGCGCGCCGCTTCGAGGCACGCCATCTGCATTCCGAAGCAGATGCCGAAGTAGGGCACACCGCGCTCGCGCGCGAATTTCGCAGCCAGCACCTTGCCTTCCGACCCACGTTCGCCGAACCCGCCCGGCACGAGAATGCCGTTGAGCCCTTCGAGATAAGGCGCCGGATCTTCGCGCTCGAAGATCTCGCTTTCGATCCACTCGAGGTTGACCTTGACCCGGTTGGCGATGCCGCCGTGAACGAGCGCCTCGTTCAGCGACTTATAAGCGTCCTTGAGCCCGGTGTACTTGCCGACGATGGCGATCGTAACCTCGCCCTCGGGCTGCGCGATGCCGCGCGAAATCGTCTCCCACCGCACGAGATCGGGCTTCGGCGCACCTGTAATGCCGAACGCCGCGAGCACCTCGCGGTCGAGCCCTTCGCGGTGATATGCCAGCGGCACGTCATAGATGGACGCGACGTCGAGCGCCTGAATGACGGCCTCGGGGCGGACGTTGCAGAACAGCGCGATCTTCTTGCGCTCGCCGACCGGAATATCGCGATCGGAACGGCAGAGCAGAATGTCGGGCTGGATGCCGATCGAGCGCAGCTCCTTGACCGAATGCTGCGTCGGCTTGGTCTTCAACTCGCCCGCGGACGGAATGTAGGGCATCAGCGTCAGGTGGATGAAGACCGACGCGCCGCGCGGAAGCTCGTTACCGAGCTGGCGGATCGCTTCGAAGAACGGCAGGCCCTCGATGTCGCCGACCGTGCCGCCGATTTCGACAAGAACGAAATCAACGTCCTCGTTGCCCGAGAGCACGAAGCTTTTGATCGCGTCGGTGACGTGCGGAATGACCTGCACGGTGCCGCCGAGAAAATCGCCCCGCCGCTCCTTCGCGAGAATGTCCTGATAGATGCGCCCCGTCGTGACGTTATCCGACTTTTTGGCCGGAACGCCCGTGAACCGCTCATAATGGCCGAGGTCGAGGTCCGTCTCGGCACCGTCATCGGTGACGAAAACCTCCCCATGCTGATACGGGCTCATCGTGCCCGGATCGACATTCAAGTAGGGATCAAGCTTCTTGAGCCGGACCGAATAACCACGCGCCTGAAGAAGCGCGCCAAGGGCGGCGGAAGCGAGACCTTTTCCAAGGGAGGAGACCACGCCGCCGGTGATGAAGATATACCGTTGCATGGGCCTTGGTTCTCGCACAGCCTGACCCGGATTCGGAAGCGGCTTTTTTGCATCGTCACCAACCGAAAAGGTCGCAATCCCGGATCGTTGCCGAATTTGGCTGCGTTGCAGCTACCTACCGCAGTGCTGCGCGACTTCCTGGGCGGCCGCGGCCTGCGCTTCGGGCGGCACGGAATCGGATTGAAGCTCGGCCTTGAGCGCTGAGGCGGTCTGCCGGGTCGGGCGGACGTCGGCGCCCTGCTCCTTTGGATCGTAGGTCACATCGACCGCGACAGCCCTGTAATCCAGCGGCCGGACGTTGAGCTGCCCTTCCTTGGTCGCGATTTTCGTCTTGCCGCAGGTGATGCCGGTTTGCGGTGCCGACGCTTTGAAGGTCTTCGCGCGCTGCTCGTCGCCATATTCCGCCGCCCGCGCCAGCGCGATCTTTTCAAGCCGCGACGCAGGCGTGCCCGGAGATCCGGCGGCCGTAACATGCAAGCTGCCGTCGGCATTGGCGGAAACGCTGTAACCGTTCGGCGAAAACAGACTGGCGGGCTGATAGGTGGCGATAGATGCGGTCGCGCCGTCGGCCAGATTTGCGCTGCAGCCCCCGATCGCTGCGACGGCAATGGCCGCCGCTAAGATCACGACCGCCCGCTTTCCTCGCGAAATAGCGCTGTAGCCGCCATCCGCCTGCAAAACGCTCCAACCGCGCGTTGCCATGATCCCACGTCCCCCACCGTCGCCCGTAGCGATACTTGCAGGGAACG
>ERZ778027.3094-NODE-3094-length-17776-cov-11.125557_pt1 | contig 17776 bp, 15 predicted proteins | sample MGYA00375757_ERZ778027 | MGnify/ENA primary metagenome ERZ778027 (study PRJEB29350, sample SAMN05389817) | bioreactor metagenome | isolation source: Ammonium sulfate bioreactor | place: South Africa: University of Cape Town | collected 2014-02-18 ... | reverse complement strand
TGCCGAACCATTTCTTCCTGAACAACCAACTACACAACGAAAGCCATTAGGACCTGATCCAATTATTCGATGATTGCCATAATCTACTATGAATAAAAACCCATCAGCATCGAGAACGATTCCAGTAGGAAATGATAGTTCGATGTGTTCATATGATCCATTTGTTACTATTGTTGTTCCACTTCGACTCCCGTGTTTAAATAATTGAATTCTATGGTTTCCAAAATCTGCTACATATAAATCAAACTTATCAGTAACAAAGATTCCAAATGGATATACCAATCTAATGTTATCTGATCCTTCCGTTCCAGTACCTGCAGCAGTGACGGATAATAGATCATTATGGTTTCCTAGAAACTTTTTCATAACAAGATGACTATATGTCAATGAGCAGTAAATAGTATTATTTTTGTCCACAAAAAGACTAAAGCACGATTCATTAACCGTTGCTACTGACTGTAACTTGTTTGCAATTGAATCCCACTTATGAATTACTTTATTAATAGTTTCTGATTTCGTTTGTGGCGAACTGGTAGTCGAGCACTTACACCCAAAACACATGAAAACACAAATAAAACATTTACACGTCTCTTTATCTAATGCTGTGGTAACAGTACTGCTTTGAGTATTCTCGCTGACATCAATACAGCACACATTTATATCATTATCGGTATCAGCAAAAACACTGACTATCCTCTCCGGAATTGTTTCAATGTTAGTAAGTTCCCATGGTAATTTATCAATATTCATTTTATAAAGACCATCGTAAGAAATTGTTACGTACATCGTATTATTAGTATTAACAAAAATATTGAAAAATCTATCTTTGAATTCATCAAGTGGTACGAGCGTCTCTGCATCAGGATCCCATGACGTCATCGGACAAAATTTCGGCATATTATATGAAACATCTAAAGACCGAACACATAACAAGTTCGTTCAGTATCAGGTACACTTGTTTTTTTTCCTTACCTGACGATACTTTATTGATGATAATTAGAAAAACAATCCAACTGTCTAGCATAGTGTTAATCTTTATTTTAAAGGAAACAATAGAACATGTTTTTTTTCCTCATATTGATAATCGTGACAATTAGATAGTTTGATTTCTTTTTCAAATATCTTCCTACCTAAGAAAAATCCACATAGGCAAAAAAAAATATATTTTAACTTGGAAATTTCTTTTTTGTCGATAAAAACACATAACCATGTGCTTTTTTATTCTGTTCTGTGTGTCGAATTTTGTCCCATGACGTCATGTTTTTATTCTTATCGTTGGATTTTTCCCCCGTAACGTTAACGTCTTTTTATATACCATCGAAACGATTCATTTTCTTCACATATTTCTTGTAGTTTAATTTAATTTTTATCTATAAAAAAAATAATGGCAACTGCCGATATTATTCCATTGACTGATTATACAAAAGTACAATGTTCACATGACGAATGTTCAAAAGTTAATAATAAATCTCAGGAACAAACACGAACGAACATTTCGACAAAACAAGAACAATCAACTGAATCATCATCATCATCATCATCATTAATTCCATTCGTAGAATTAGAATCAACACGTCAAGCTCGTATTAACAGTCTTTCACATTGGCCACATCAATCACCTCGTAGTCAACTGATGGCTGACGCTGGCTGGTTTTCATGTAACGTATCCGATCGTGTCATTTGTATATATTGCAATACAATTTGTCAGCAATGGTCTCGAAAAGACGATCCCATCGAAGTTCATATCCGACTCAATCCTAAATGTCCATTTGCTATCCATCTTTCATCACGTACTTATTCTCGACAAACCATCAATGATAATCTCCCATTCAAACTCGATCCTATTCATTCGGGCATGTCTGAACCATCTCGTCGTGAAGCTACATTTACTTCATCGAATTGGACAAATGAATCTCCTAGTATAGAAAGTTTAGTTCGTGCTGGTTTCTTCTGTTCAAGTGTTTCAAATACAGTCACATGTTTTTATTGCAATGGTTCATTACATAAATGGAGTGCAAATGATAATCCAATGATTGAACATGCTCGTTGGTTTCCTCAATGTCGTTATGCAAAAGATTTATGCGGAAATGAGTTGTACGAAAAAATTCAAGCATCAAAAAAACGTTTACAAACATCAGATAAACAAGTACAACAACCACGACCAGAAGATGTCAACCGTTTTATTTCGTCGAGAATTGATCTTCCCATTGTTCAACAATTACTTTCGAAATATAAACTTGCTGTTATCAAACGATGTTTAGAAGATCAATATCGAATAAAACAAGATGATTTTAAAACTGATAATGACTTTCGAATGGCCTGTTTAATTCTTCAACGACAGATCGATCATATTCAAGGTTGTTCAGATAAAATCATCGTTCCATCTGCAAATCTACCGAAATCTAGTCATGAAAATCTTTCAACAAACAACAATAACAATACTGGTGAATGTTTCATTTGTCTCACGGAACAAAAACAAGTAGCATGTATGCCTTGTGGACATCTATGTGCATGTGTACCATGCGGATACGCTCTCAAATCATGTCCAATTTGTCGAGAAAAAATTCAATCTTTTATGAGAATAAATTATTAAATTCAATTGTTTTTTTATTTTTGTAAATAAATAAAAAATAGAATTTATTGTATCCATATACGTATAACTGATGTTTCATTTTCATCTCGATTGATTGAATAAGTTTTTGATAAATGTTCTCGAAGCCAAATAAGTAATTCATCGATCGAATCATCTGTTTCATCATAATCATCATCTTGACATTGAATGATTAATGTTCGCAGATTAGTAAATCTCGAAATGATGTCAACAATCATTTCTCGTTGTTCAATATTAATTAATAAAACTTCACATTGATTTTCTAAGAAATTCTCAATTAAATTTAAACATTCATTTCCATAGAAATGTCCATCATTCACCATTAAATCTAATCGACGTATCGAACAATTTTTTACTGTTCGTCGATTGACTGTTGCTAACTGAGATAAAATTAAATAATCGATTGTTAACGAATAAAGATGACTGGCTTTTTCGAGAACAATATGTAGATTATCAATAGCACGTTCGAATTCATTCGAATGAACAAAAGAATTGATTTCTAACGATTTCAAACGATCAAGATTTGTTAAACTCGACCAAAATCGTTCATGAAATGGTATAGCTAATTCTAAATGTTCGATTCGTGGAAATTCGAATGAAAATTTCGAAAGATAATTTTTAAATATCATATCTTTAACCAATGAAAATCTTCGCATTGATTCATTCGCTGTCGTTCTTGTTTGATCATAATCGTAATGATGAAATTTTCGAAAACAATACGGAAGAGTAAATAAATAAATTCGACGTGATTCACTGTGACAATCACATCGAATAAACCATCGATGTTCATCAAGCCAAAAACTTGTTCGATACGATTCGAATAATTCATCGTATTCAATCGATTCATCACATTGATAAACATTGAAATAATGAAATGTTCGTAAGTTTATCAATGAATTACTTATTAAATCTTCCCATTGATACCCGGTGACACAGCAATCGAACAATTCAAGTTTTAATTTGACTAAATTTGGAAGATATTCAAAGAAATTTTTCAATGTATTCCATTGTCCTCGAAAATTAATTGTCAAATTTGTTAATGTCAACATAGGAAATGAGAAATAATCTTCATCAATTGATGAATCACGTATTTGAACTGTTAAATATTGAATATTTGGTACAAAGGAAAATAATGAAAGTAAACAATCAAATGACAATGGATGATTATCAATCGAAAGAAAGATCATTGATAATGAAATTTGATTTAATAAATGAATAAAAAATTCATTTAAATAACACGATTGAAGTTGTTGAAGAGACCAAATCGTATTCAAACAGGATTGAATTGAATTCATATGAACATCGAAATAACATCGAACAAGATTAAGATAGATCAATTGAGGACAATGAGAGAGAATATTGTTGAGAAGTTCACCTGAATTTATCGATTCTAATGTCAAAGATTTTAAATTCGTAAATTGTCGAAAATCAAGTTTGGATAAATAGAAAATATTTAATTGATCGAATGTTTCATCTTCATTGGATATGTACATTGAACTAATTTCATTTGTAATCAATGGTAATTTCGTTTGACAGAGAGAAAGAAATCGTTCTTTCGATATCGAACAAAAATCAAGTGGACATTGATGAAAATATTCAAATAGAAGATTATTCAAACGACTGTTCAATAAACAAAAACTTTCAATAAGTTCAATCGATGTTAAATATTCGAATATATCGAAAATTAATTCATTTGCTAGACTTTCGAAATTCATTACTATTTTTCACAATGAATGATTTTTTCTTTCTTTACATAATATTGTTGGACTACGTTATCAAGCAATATTAAATCAGACGAATGAGGGGGTTAGTATCCGACATTACATTGAATAACAACTTAATTTCATTTTCGACACAAATCAAGATAAATAATTACGCGTATATCTGTCGTGATGACACATCCAATTTATAGAGAAAAACAAGAAAAAAATAAATAAACATTTCAGTCTACATATATTACGAGACACAATGAGATTATACATTGTTGTTATTCTTTATTGTTATACTGTCATTAATTTCATATGTGAGTTTATTCACAAAACTTCGAGGAAAAACTAGAAAATAAGATATTACAGATGCTGGTCATGAGCAACGGCGTTTATTGAAATATCTTCTTGTTGATCGACAATACGATGCACTCGAACGACCCGTTCGAAATGACTCTGAAACATTATCTGTTAGTATTAATCTAGCTTTACAACAGATCATTGAATTTGTAAGTGTTTAAATGAAAATAATTCAAATTATGATTCTTGATTAGGATGGAAAAAATGAAGTGATTATCATCAGTGGTTGGATGGTTCTCGTATGTTGTGAAGAATTGAATTTTAAAACAATTTATCTTTCTCGAATATGTTCAGATGTGGAATGATTATAATCTTGTTTGGAAACCTGAAGAATACGGACAAATTCAAACATTACGCATTCCAAGTGCAAAAATTTGGACACCTGATGTTCTTCTCTATAATAGGTAGAATAGAAATGAGAAATAATTTTGAAAGGTCAATTTCCATTGATGATTTATATAGTGCTGATGAAAAATTTGATAGCACGATGAAGGTCAATGCTGTGGTTCAACACAACGGTGATGTTCTTTATGCACCACCGGGCATATTCAAATCGATTTGTCCATTTGATATCGCTGCTTTTCCATTTGTAATTCAATTGAAATCAAATAAAATTATTCAATATTTTGTTTTTAAGGATACACAAACTTGTACATTAAAATTCGGCTCATGGACATTCGATGATTCTGGTACGTGTTCAAATGTTTTTTTTCTGTTCTGTCAGATGATTTTATAATAATCTATTTAGGAGTTAATCTAACATCAGAAAATAATAAAGGACAATTGGATGCGTACATTAAGAGTGCTGAATGGGATCTCGAAGATTTCTCGGCATCAAGTAATGCATCAAAATATGATTGTTGTCCGACGTTGTATCCCTATGTATTATTTACTATTCGAATGCGTCGACGTTCACTTTATTATTTTACTAATATCGTTGGTAAAATGAAAAGAAAAATGAGTCCAATAGATTTTCTTTTTTATCTTTTGTTTCTAGTTCCATGTTTTCTTATCAGTTGTATGACACTCGTAGGATTTCTAGTAGCACCTGATACTGGCGAAAAAGTTACTTTACGTATAATAACTGAAAATTTCATTTTTGAAATTCATGAATTCGATTTCTTATATAGAAATAACCATTCTTCTGTCGGTGATTATGTTTAGTTTAATCATGTCAGACATTATGCCACCGAGTTCAACAGCTATTCCGATAATAACACTCTATTTCCTTAGTGTTATGATCATGTCAGCTATATCCGTTGTTGCATCAGTCATTGTCATTTCATTACATTTTCGAAATGCAAAAAATTATACATTACCTAGATGGGTATAAATAACCAATTTGGACGTCGAAAAAAAAAAGTTTTCATTTTTAGGTTCAAAAATATATTTGTTCCTATTTAGCTTGGTTATTACGTATGGAACGTCCTCGACGGGTCTGCACCTATCCTATTGCACAACACGCGATTAACAAACGAAACAGTCGTCTATCAACATCATTCTATGAGTTCGATTCGATACATTCACAATTGACAACAATTGTCAATCATTTAACTGCACTAACACAGCATCAGCAACAAGAAGAAGAATATGATGATGAAACACAAGATTGGAAATTTGTAGCTATGGTTATTGATCGACTTTGTTTAATTATTTTTACGCTTTCAATGATACTTTTTACTTTTCTAACACTTGTTCGACATACTAATTTTCTAAAACTTCAATAAAGAAAAACATCCCAAACAGACTTCATCGGTATCTTTTGAAACGAGTCGGATTCTTGATCGGGAATATCATAATCGAACGCTTTTAAACCAACATATTTCAGTGCTTGAGATGTGGTTAATGGTGCAGGTGCTGGAAGAACAAGTACGGAAACACGAAGACCATATTTAATGATTTCTGTTGCTAATGGTTCAGCTGAATCTTGTTCGACCAATGTAATTAAATCAGGTACACGAGCAATAATCTCTCCGTCCTTATATCGAGCAATAAGATTTTCATTTTGAAAATCAATAATCAGCAGTTTACCATCAGTTTCAATCGTTACATGACCTCGAACAAATCCACCAGCTGTATTTCGTTCGACACTAATGATTTTTCCATCGGAAACAACTACTCGGCCGTGACCAACACGTGCAACAGCTTCGATGGCATTGCTCGGATTGTTAAATTTAGCTTCACCAAGAAACCATGCACGTGAAAGACTATGATGTATGGTATATTTCTGTAATTGTTCGTTGTTCAACGGTGGTAAACAAACGCCAACGACGAGACCACGTTCAGTACATTCTTTTCGGCAAATATCTTCTAATTTTGCCGATGTTAAATCAGTTTCATCTGTAATTAAAACTGTTTCTCCTCGAATATCACATAGACAAACCGGTGTCAGCGGTTGATCATGTATAAAATTCAAGAATTGATTTAAACAAGGAAAAGCTCGACCCATTTCATCACAATCGATGCATGGCACTTGTTTACTTGCAGCAACAAGCAAACCCATCAAACCATTCGAACCACCAATTTCCACACTAAAAATCCCATTGATTTTCTTTCCAAGATATTCTTCGATTTTGTTAACTGCTTGTAAACATTCATGATCATTGGAGAGTAGTTCATGTGAAACAGTTGGTGCACCCATAAAACCAATGCCAATGACTAAATCCGATGACGAAGCAAAATACGATGGTGGTGCAACACGCATCGAATGTTTGTCTCGACGAAGAACTTCAAGACACCAGAGTTTACAATGATACGATTCTCCACCACCGCCACAACCTAAAATTCCTGTTCCGTAGGCAATATATTCGATATCAATCGCGTCAATACACCAGAAACCTTTGTCATCGAATGCCGGTTGTTTCTTTTTCAAATTAAGTTGAATCGGTGGTTTGATATTCGCCGGTGGTTGTTTTTCGATTGGTATTCGAGATAGTTTCTTCTTCGATTTGATTTGTTGTTCATTATGTTTAAATTTCTGAAAATTAAGTTGACCGATGGCAGTTAATTGAACACGATGCTTATGCCCGTCTGTATGATAAGCTAAAGGCATTTGTTCGAGTTCACTGATTTGAATTGAATCAAGTCGAGCACCATTCTGTTCGCATTGCTCGTAAGCTTGACGAGTTAATTTATCGAGTTCACGTTTACGTTGTTCACCACCATCGATAATCGTTGGAACTAGATCAACAACAACATCAATCGAAGCACTGACAGCACAAAGAGCAGCACCCACGGCATTGCAAACAGAATAATGGTTTGGTCGTATGATCTAAATTAATTTATATTTCTTTTTTGTTTTTGTTGAAAGATTAGAGGTAGATCTACTTGAGAAACGCCTGCAAATGTTCGATTCGTATCGAGAAGAATCGATCCACCACCACATAATATTACAGGAATATCTTCTTGACTTGTTTTCATTCGATCAATACCTCGTGCGACCGATTCATGAACATAATCAAGCACTTTCGCAACAATATCACCCTCAATTTTCACTGTTGTATTGCCAATCTAGTTTTTTTTATATACTTTTTCATAAAAAAAATACAATTAACTGCTTACTCCTGTAGCTAATCCAGCTGCTAGTGCAATATCCGTCCCAGTCATTGTTCGACCACCGAATGCAAGTGCTTCTTGATCTAATCGATAGGCAACACTATCGGGTCCGACTTGTACCGACGCATTACTTTCGTCAGTAATACGAACGACGGTACCACCACCGAGTGGCAACGAAAACGTATCCGGTACAGTGACATTGACTCGAATATCATCGATCAAACGTACATTCTACATAAAATTGAAACGAGTAAATGAAATACAAATACAATTTTAACTAAATCATGAAATCTACTGCATGTGTTTGTCTTGGTCGTCCATCGATGATAACACCAATATCAATCGATGTTCCGCCAACATCAATGACAATGCCATTTTTCACTCCACTCAAATAAGCTGCACCTATCATTGAATTCGTTGGACCACTAGCAAATGTAAAAACTGGCCAACGTGATGAATCTTCCGATGATAATAATGTACCGGTGTTTTTCGTAAGAAAAAAAGGTACGTTCGGTGGAAGTGCATCTTGTAATGCAGCAATAGTTCGTGTTGCTAATGGCCGAAGACTTGCATTGAGAATCGATGCATTCTCACGTTCCGATAGACCCAATCCAGCAATTTCATAGGATAGAGTAATGTAAGTTGTCGGTGATTCTTCATGAATAATTTCTCCAACACGTTTCTCTTGATCCGATCGACACGGTGAAAAAACACCGGTGACACAAAATGTGCAAATATCAAGTGATAAAGCTTGCCGAACAACAGATCTTATCTCATCTTCATCTAATGCATTTATTTCTGATCCATTGAAAAAATAACCACCTGATACAAATACAGTTAAACCATCGATCTAAACAACACAATTAGCCCGTGTCAAACGTTCATAATTCTAAAAATTCACATACTGCAGTTTTTAAATCCTCCGGCCAATTACTCATTGGAGGAATTGCACGTGTAGCTGGTCCACAAATACGTATCGTGCATACTTTAGCTAGTTCTCGTCGTTGAAGTAATGCATTAATAAAATGTGTTGTTCCGACCATAATAGCTGTAATTTCATTTTCACCAATAACTTTTTGAACAGCATCGACCATACCAGAAAAAACATCGGCACTTGTCACTGTTTTCACTGTATTCACAACTTTTGGTACGCAATTCGAAATCTCACATTGTTCAGTTTCGATTTGCAGAAGAACAGCATCTAAATTAAGAGATTTATTTCATTGATGAAAACAACAAAAAGAAAACAACATGCCTGTGTTTGTTCCTCCGACATCAACACCGACGATATACATTCTTTTCTTTTCTTCTGATTTTTTCACCCTCAAGATAGTTATAAAAAAAACAAACTAAACTACCAATCGAATGCGTGAAGAGAACAAACACATATGTGTGTTTTTTTCTTCGCTTTGCATCACTAATTAATTAGTCAAGCATTCCATATGTGATATCGATTTAATCAATTAGATAAGCGAGGCAGGTATATATAGAAGAGAGAACACAACAGTTGATGATGTGTGCATCTACAATGCTTAAATACAAGTATCGGTATGTTCTATTGCTGTGCTTCATTAATTCGATCGATTCGTTATATATTCCTCGAGCTCAAGTCGATCAATTGTATGTCGTTCCATTTTCGATATCGCTGAATAATAGTGATGGTTCACATACACAACCATTTACTTCGATTCAACAAGCATTGAATCATGTTCGTGATCAACGTTCTCGTCCGATAACTATCAATTTATATCCGACATATTATTTCGTTGGTTCACTTCGTTTGACACAGATTCACAGTCATTTACATATAACAACAATGACTCGTGAAGATGCCGATTACTATGACAGAATAGCTGTTACAGGACAAGACTATCAACGATTGACAATGGCAAGTATTAGTGGCGGAATACCGATCGATAATTGGAAACAAACTCAAGGAAATATCTATGCAGCAACTGTTTCTCAACCGATCTATATCAATCAATTGTTTATCGACGATCAACGAATCGTTCGTACACGTGTACCTCGAAATTTTTCCAATTATCTTCAATATGCTGCAGCATTATCAGATAAGAATCAAGCACGATACGGTTTTCAATTCGCATCGGGACAATTTGAATATGAAAACATCAGTGATGCTATGGTTGTTATCTATCATAGTTGGTCGGCATCACATCATTATGTCAAAGAAATCGATCGAATTAATAGAACGGTCTATTTTTCAAATCCATCGGATCGTCCAATCGGTGCATTTGAAGCTCAAAGTTATCGACGATTTCATATTGAAAACATTTGTCAAGCACTCATTCCCGAATCGTTCTGTTTTAATAACAAAACGAAAACGATCTATTTGATGACAAATGGTACCTACGATCCGAATAAAGCACAAATTATCGCACCAATCAATGAATTCGTTCTTGTTATTGCTGGAGAAAGTGCCAATGAAACCGTTGATGATGTTAATATTACCAATGTTGCTATACAACATGGCGCATGGAATATCAATCGTACCGAACAAGCTGACTATCAAGCTGCTACTTTTCTTCAATCGGCAACCGTCTACATTGCGAATGCGACATCAATCCATCTTTCGACAGTTGAAATTAGTCATACGGGATCGTACGGTGTTTGGATCAAAGAAGGAACGACGAATATTAGTTTAGTCGATTCAGTAGTTACGGATACAGGTGCAGGCGGCATTCGTATAGGTCAAACGATTTCACCTGTACGATCACCAACGGTTTTCATAAATATTAGCTCGAATGTTGTGAGTTATGGTGGTAACGTTTTTCCAAGTGGTGTTGGTATATTAAGTCATCGTGCTCGTTCTATTACAATTGCTGATAATGCTGTTCATCATCATCGATATTCAGGTATATCAATTGGATGGGAATGGGGTTATGCACCATCGGAAACAAGCAATGTCGTTGTTAGTCGTAATTATATTCACAATATAGGACAACATTTTTTGAATGATAAAGGTGGTATTTATACGTTAGGTGTTCAACAAGGCACAATAATTACGAATAATGTTATTAAGAATGTGTATGGCTTTGCAGGTTTAATGTGGGGCATTTATCTCGATGAAGGTTCATCGCAGATTATTGTTTCGAACAATGTCGTCTATAATACAGGATGGGCATCGATTTTTCAACATTACGGTGCTAATAATACGATTGTGAATAATGTTCTTGCTCGTGCATCACTCGCTCCACCAACACAACCAGATGCGAGTGGACCCGATGGTTGTACTCATATTGCTCGAACAGAAAATCATACGTCTTGGACATTTACTCGTAATATCGTCTATAGTATCTATCAAGGCGCAAGTCATTCAGCATTTAAAGCTGATAAACCGAATGCTACGATTGTGTCCGATGAAAATGTGTATTATAATCCGTATAATACGTCTTTTGTATTTGGTGATAGAGAATTATCGTTTACTGAATGGCAAAAAACTGGACAAGATAAGAAAAGTGTTATTGCTGATCCGTTATTTGTGGGTGATGTTGAACAATGTGACTTTTTCACGATTCGTGCGGATAGTCCTGCTGCAAAATTCGGTTTTACAAATATTACCAAGCCTACAAAGTGGACTCCAGGATGTAGTACAAATTATGAAATGAAAGACTATCAGTACTATCATTGGTAATTAAATCACATTCATATTGTTGTCTTTTTGTTTGTTATTCAATAAAGAAAAGTGTTGAAATTGTTGAAATGTTTTCTTTCTTTTTTTTATCAATGTACGATAAGAAAGGCTTATTTGCTTGCACCTTTTCTTTAGTTAAAATGAAGATTTTCATATCACCATTATTGTTCCTATTGTGCATTTCTGGTGTACTAAGTCATCATTTATATGTTGTTCCTTTTCAAACATCGTCGTTTTTTGGTGACAATGATGGATCACTCTTGCAACCTTATTCATCAATTCAGCAAGCACTCGATCATATCGAACGAAATTCTTTACGGACAACTACGATTCATTTATATCCAACACATTACTTTACTGATACAATTTGTTTAACACAAATGCACAGTCATACAAGATTGACGACAATGTCAATGATGTATAGTGATTTCTATGAAGACAACGCACTTGACACACTTTCATTTCAACGATTAACAAAAGCTGTTATTAGTGGTGGAATGCCAATTACGAATTGGACGCCACTTGGTAACAATACTTTCAGTGCTACTGTTCCATCTTTATCATATGTTAATCAATTATTTATTAATGATCAACGTATCGTTCGTACTCGCGTTCCCACAAATTATTCCGAATACCTTCATTATGCGGCACCACTCAATGATTCTGTTATGGCTCGATATGGTTTTCAATACGTTGAAGGACAATTTAATTATAAATCATTAGTAGATGCTATGGTTGTTATTTATCATAGTTGGACTGAATCACATCATTATGTGGATCATTTAATTCCTGAAAATAACACGATCATATTTAGTAATCCATCGGATCGTCCTATTGGTTCGCCAATGTTTATCAATCAAGCACAACGACGATTTCACATCGAAAATCTATGTGAAGCTCTCGTACCTAATTCATTCTGTTTTGTCAACGAAACGAAAACAGTGTATCTAATGACAAATGGATCGTATAATCCCAATGAAGTACAAGTTATAACTCCAGTTCACGAAATTGTTGTTCTATTAGCTGGTGATAGTGTATACAATCCTATTGAAGGTATTGTTGTGAATAATGTGGCTATACAACATGCAGCTTGGGATCTTGGCCGTACGCAACAAGCCGATGCAGCTGCCGCAGCATTTCTTCGTTTTGGTGCATTTATTGTAGCCAATGCATCGAATATTGTTATGTCAGATATTGAAATTAGTCATACCGGTGCTTATGGACTATGGATTAATAGTGGTACGGAAAAAGTCAATTTTCTTAATTCGTTGATTACAGATACTGGTGCTGGTGGCATTTGGATTGGTCGTTCATTAGCACCTATGCCAAAAGCTGCAAATTCAGTGAAAATTATTTCGAACGAAATTAGTTATGGAGGAAATGTTTTTCCCAGTGGTGTTGGTATTGTTGATGGTACATCGTTCGATGTTATTATAGCTAGTAATACGATTCATCATCAACGATACAATGGCATCTCAATTGGTTCATCATTAGGCTATGGTCCATCTGGAACAAGAGACATATTAGTTGAAGGAAACTATATTCACAATACTGGACAACATATTCTATGCGATCAGGGTGGTATTTATACAGTTGGTGTACTTCATAATACTGTGATTCATGGAAATGTGATTAAGAATGTTTTTAGTTATTCGTTATTGATGTGGGGTATCTATTTAGATGAAGGCACATCACAAGTTATTGTCTCGAATAATGTTGTCTACAATACTGGTTGGGCTTCTCTATTTCAACACTATGGTGCAAATAATACGATTATCAATAATGTATTTGCTCGTGCATCCATCAATACACCGCCACATCCGGGTGATCCACAGCCAGATGGTGATATTCGAGTACAACTAGCAGAAAATCATACGTCATGGATATTTACACGTAACATTGTTTATGATGTTTCTCAAAAAGTAAATCATACTGTCTATCGACCAGCAAACGGTACAATTACATTGTTCAGTGATAATGTTTACTTCAATCCATATGGTGCTCAACTCCTATTTGACTACAATGAAATATCATTTGTTGATTGGCAAAAAAGTGGTCAAGACAATAATAGTGTTATTGCTGATCCATTGTTTGCGGGTGATATCAGTCAATGTGATTTTTTCACAGTTCGATCGGAGAGTCCCGCTGTGAAACTAGGATTTGTGAACATAACCAAGCCATCTATGTGGACACCTGGTTGTGCTACAGATGATGTATCCAATCGTGATCAATTCTATCATTGGTGATCAAATAAAAATACACAATCTTAGGTGCATGCACTTCATTATCTATCTCTTAGATAAACAATGTATCAGTCATAAAAAGATAGATAAGAGTTTTTTTTCTATTACACACATACGAAATGAATATTGTTCTATCAAAGATATTTTTCATAAACGTTGTTTTATTGAACTCATTCTCGTTTGCTTCGCCGTTATATGTAGTTCCATTTGTGTCCTCAAATGAAAATGAAAATGACGGTTCTATTCTTCATCCATTTTCATCGATACAACAAGCTCTAGATCATGTTCAACAAGAAACAATCTACTTGTATCCAACCTACTATTTTCTCACTAATATTCGACTTCATCAAGCACATAGTTACATGCAATTAACGACAATGAATTCAGCTGATGCTGACTTTTACGATACATTCCTCGATCATCATCATACGTATCCACGGTTAACCAAGGCAGTTATTAGTGGTGGAATGCCAATTACGAATTGGACGTCACTTGGTAACAATACTTTCAGTGCTACTGTTCCATCTTTATCATATGTTAATCAATTATTTATTAATGATCAACGTATCGTTCGTACTCGCGTTCCCACAAATTATTCCGAATACCTTCATTATGCGGCACCACTCAATGATTCTGTTATGGCTCGATATGGTTTTCAATACGTTGAAGGACAATTTAATTATAAATCATTAGTAGATGCTATGGTTGTTATTTATCATAGTTGGACTGAATCACATCATTATGTGGATCATTTAATTCCTGAAAATAACACGATCATATTTAGTAATCCATCGGATCGTCCTATTGGTTCGCCAATGTTTATCAATCAAGCACAACGACGATTTCACATCGAAAATCTATGTGAAGCTCTCGTACCTAATTCATTCTGTTTTGTTAATGAAACGAAAACAGTGTATCTAATGACAAATGGTTCATATAATCCCAATGAAGTACAAGTGATAACACCAGTCCATGAAAATGTTGTTAATTTCGACAGTGGTGATGTTTATAATCCAGTCAAAGATGTTATTATTAGTAATGTTGCCATTCAACATAGTGGATGGCATATAGGTCGTACACAACAAGCTGATGGTGCTGCAGCATCATTTCTTCAAAATGCAACAGTTTTCCTAGCTAATGCTTCATCGATTGTATTTTCAGACACTGAAATTAGTCATACTGGAGCATATGCTGTTTGGATAAATATAGGAACATCTGAAATTACCGTGATTAATTCGTTAATTACGGATACAGGTGCCGGTGGTATATGGATGGGTCGTGATATTGTACCGTTGCCCATGTCAGCAGCTCTAGTAAAAGTCATATCCAATGAAATTAGTTATGGTGGTAATGTTTTTCCTTGTGGTGTTGGTATCGTTGTTAATAGTGCTCATGATGCTCGAATTATTGGAAATAAAATTCATCATCACCGTTATAATGGTATCTCCGTTGGTTCGTCGTTGGGTTATGGACATTCATGGACTAGTAGTCCATTAATTATGGGTAATTATATTTACGACATTGGTCAGCATATACTCTGTGATCAGGGTGGTATTTATAGTGTAGGTGTTATGCCAGGTGCAGTCATTCATGGAAATGTTGTCAAAAATGTGTTTAGCTATAATATATTTGTGTGGGGTATTTATTTAGATGAAGGATCATCGGATATAATTGTATCGAACAATGTCGTCTACAACACAGGATGGGCTTCATTATTTCAACATTATGGTGCTAATAATACCATCATTAATAATGTTTTTGCACGTGCAGCATTACACACACCACCCGAAGCTATTGGTCATGATCCTGATGGCGATGTACACATTCAACTCGCTGAGAATCACACTTCATGGACGTTTACTCGAAATATTATTTATGATACTTTTCAAGGTGTCAATCATACTGCATACAAAGCCAATGTAAATGTCACTGCATGGTTCAATAATAATGTCTACTTCAATCTATATGGTACTCCATTATTGTTTGGTTCGGAACAAATGTCATTTGCTGATTGGCAAAAGACAGGACAAGACAACAACAGTATCATTGCTGATCCATTGTTTGTGGGTGATGTTAATCAATGTGATTTCTTTACGGTTCGATCGGACAGTCCAGCAGTTAAATTAGGATTTGTCAATATAACCAAACCATCTATGTGGACACCTGGTTGTGCTACAGCTACAGAAGATATTGTTGGTCCTCCTCAATTTTATCATTGGTGATCTTTTTTTTTCTTATTTTAAAATAAAATTATATACGCGTACAGTACGATAGCGACACCCTACCATATATATATTAATAATAGGGGTTTACTCGTTGTAATAGCATTGATAATGTTTCGATTTGACATTGAAAAAAATTCAAAATAAAATAAATGCATCGATCGAAGAAGAAACCCGTTTCAAATGACACTGCCGCTATCATCGAAAACAAACCTCAGACTGTTGAATCATCATCAGTCTCTGGTCAACGTATTCTATTCGGTGTCGTTGCTGTTTCATTACTTTCGGTTCCAATTACTTACATATTATCCTATATGAAACAAATGAAAGATTCATTGAATGTATTTCTCTATGCGATTGTAATTTGTATATCAGTTGCACCATTAACATATTTTCTCTTAATCAAACATTTATTATATGTTAAACGTGAAACTTATTTTTATGTGTTTACAATTTTTTCATTTACGGCTGTCGCTGATTTTCTCTTAGCATTGACCATTCTTGATTATTCATCAGCATTTCATTTCTATTTGGAACAAGGTGAAGTCTATTTAAAAACAGCACACGGTTTATTTATCAATATTTGGGATGGAACAACACATTTTCTTCTGTATCTAACGATGTTATATTGCATGTTAATCAAACGAACTGAAACGAAATTCTATCGATTTGTGTCGTTATTTTGGTGTGGTTCAATTATTAATTCATTGATTGTTTTAGTTGGTGGTGCTGCTGTTGGACAATTCGGTAGACATATTAAACCATCGTGTTTATTGAATGTACCCTATATGCTCTTCCCGACGATCTATCTCTTTCAACAATTAAATTCACGAACAAATTTTCTTCGACAAGAAATCAAAGACAAAGAGAAAAAACGTGTTATTCGAAAATCATTTCTTCTCTGTCTCATCGATATGTTCTTTATTATTTATTTCATATTTGGTATTGCTTTTGCAATATTTCGTGTTTTTCACGTTTTAAAAGTACCTTTAACAAGCAAAAGTATTTACTTCGAATATGAACCCTACCTATTGAATACGTCAGGTTTTCCATTAGTTCAATTATTAATTTATGCCTTCTATTTCGTTCCATATTATTGTGCTGGTATAATTGCATTATTTTTCTATCATCAACAATTATCACAATTTTCTTGGCTACCTGATTGGACAATGATTCATGCTGGTGCAGCAGCTCAAGCACAATTTTCTTATCTCTGTTCGTCATTACACAATCCACCGTTATTTCCTGATGCATCATGGTCGCCCATATCCAATGATTATTGGTCGATAACTGTTACTTTGAATGTAGTTTTAGCTATTGTACCGCAATTATTAGCTTTTCGTGTTTGTTTTGCAAATCGTGATCGAGATTTTTACTAAATTGAAAATAGACGCTGTGAAAAAACTTAGAATTCACTAGTGGAATGA
>ERZ778027.3091-NODE-3091-length-17802-cov-11.198512_pt1 | contig 17802 bp, 10 predicted proteins | sample MGYA00375757_ERZ778027 | MGnify/ENA primary metagenome ERZ778027 (study PRJEB29350, sample SAMN05389817) | bioreactor metagenome | isolation source: Ammonium sulfate bioreactor | place: South Africa: University of Cape Town | collected 2014-02-18 ... | reverse complement strand
ATATTACACATCATTACATTGTTGATAGTACGGCATTGTCGATGAAAGATAACGATAAACATCATGACTATACTGATTGAAATGCATATTAACGAAGCAACAATTGATGTTGAAAAACAAACAATATAAAATAGATCTGACGGCATAGGATCTTGAAATAATTTGAAAATGGTTGTAGAGACATCGGTGCAATATATATATATTTATATGCTTATCATATGACAAAAACGTATCAAGTCAAAACCATAGGACATATTTTACATTCATGTATTCAATTTTGACAGATTTATTGAACATAAAAATGATCTCATTCTGTCTTTCATATGAAATGAGAATGTTATAGATCTTTATAATTAGATTTCTATCTGAATATGACAACGGATATCTCAGAAGTTTTTCTTGTCATTCCACTCTGTGCTTTTCCGTTGATTAATAGCGTTCTATTATTTCTATATTCGTAACATGATTTATAACTATCTCGTGGCGTTTGTCATTAAATATAGAACTATAATTTCAATGTTAATCTCATCCAGGATAATATTCTTTAAAAGCTTTGTTCGAAATCCTATTAAAATCACTAATTGAATACGTTGAATGAAAGAGTAGAGGAAAATGACACGAGAGTATTACGCACAACAATTAAATGTGAATTGATTTCTGTCTTCGTTTTTTATTTGTTTCTCACTGCTGTTGCTATAAGCGTATGTGTTTGAAATATTTCAACTCCAATTTGACGATGTGGAAAAATTAATTTCATCAATTTTTTAACGAATATTTTTCGAAATAAATGTGATGTTAGTAATGAAATATAAAATGCTTTGACATTATTCAAATAGAAAACATTCAAACTTATTGTTGAAACAAATTGAATAATGATGTATTGATCATCAGTCTTAATTTCATTCGATGTAAATGTAACATACATATAAAATATAATCCATTGTAAAGAAAAAAATGTTGTAATACAAATTTGTCCAAATATCATTACAACAAATTGAGTTCGATATTGTGACTTTCTTCCATTCGCTCCTCTCTATTAAACAAATAGTATTTGTTTTATTGAAATAAATTTTCTGAAAAACTATACTTACGACTCGTTGATTGCTTCGACGAAGATTTCGATAAGTTAATAGAACGAAAATGATCATTAATATTGGTTGAAATAAACCATTTAAAATAATATACGTTAGATTTGTTAGCAATGGAATTCTTGATGCGCACCAGAACATTGTTTTTTCAAAGAATAATGTGCCTGTAATTGATAGAAGAAAAGTGGTAATTATGCCAAGAGCGAGCATTATTGGTACGAATTTGAGTTGAAGAATTCGTCGAATTGGTGATGCAAGATCACATGTTGCAGCAAATCGATCAATAATTGCAAGAAGTAAACAGTTGATTGAGAGTTGTGGCAAGAATACAAGAAGAAATGCATTCAATTGACACATTAAAGTTGAATCATACCATGGCAACATGATGTTATATTTGAAACTGAGATAATTTGGAAATAAACTAATCATCAGATTCAGAATGTCGACGACTGAACCAGTCAATGAATAGATACAACAAGTATTCGAACGAAGTTCATGTTGAAGATAAGTAAATAGATTACCAACAAAACCAATGATACCCAAAATGCAGAGAACTAATGATAAATAGACACTCAGCTGCATGGCTAGTTGACTTAGTTCGTCGTATGTTAATTTGGATGTTTGAAAATTATTCATGCTCTATGTCAGATTGCTATCAAATCAAATGCGCAGAAAAAATGATGAGGAAATCTTTTTTTTTAATATTCTCATAATCACTAATTTCAATTAATATGGCTTAAAATAATCTTCAACAAAGGTGACATTGATATGGAAGTGCAATAGCTCGTAGCAGAAAATTGACAGGGCTTTCGTAATGGTCATTTGATTGAAATTGTGCAAACGAAATATTTCCAACTAGATGACGCTTTTTCACATTCGATAACCAATGACATTAATTCAACTTACCTTTTGACTAATCAGTGTCACTGGGTATTTAAATTCGTCAAAGGAAGAAACGCGTTATACGTTTACTTTTTTTATAGATAAAATTATGACCAACGAACTTCAGCAAATAAAAAATGAAATAGCATTTGGCCGAGTCATTGTATTTATTGGTACGGGAGTGTCAGTTTATACAACCAATGATGAACAGCCAGTTGCCAATCTAAAAGGATTACTAATGAATGGATTGCAAGAATGTTATCATGCTGGTTGGATGACCGAAAATGTTTTCAGTGATTTATTTAGTAAATTCAAAAGTAATTTAGCTGAAGTTAATGATTATCTAGTTGCTGCTGATCAGATCAAAACGTGTTTTGAGAGAGTTGATTCGTTCGAACTTTGGCTGACTGAAACAATTGGAAAATTATCAGCAAAAAAGTCAAGTCTCATTGATGCTATTAAACATTTCGAATGTCCTATTGTGACAACAAATTATGACTTATTACTTGAACAAATATTACATAAGAAGCCATCGACTTGGTTCGACTACGATGAAGTCAATTCTAAGACTGATATTTTACATATGTATGGATATTATGAAAAACCTGATACTATGATTTTTACGAATAAAGATTATGTACATATCCGTGAAAATAAATCTATTTTATCGAAATTAAATGAACTTATTCAAGATAAAATCTTGCTGTTCATAGGATATGGCTCCGATATGTCAGATCCAAATTTCTCAAATCTATTAAAATGTTTGTCATTATGCGGTGATAGGAAATCATTGTCAGCTTACAAATTAGTTCAATCGAATAAAGTCAAAGTTTTAAATCGATCTGCAGATGTATCATTCTTAGAAAACATTCACGAAATTCCCTATGGTGAAACATTTGATGATCTCGTCACATTCATGAGAAATTTGAAATCATTTGCACCATTTCTTCGTGATAGTTCAATATTTACATTAGAAAAAGATATGATTCGTAAGAAATATTTACATTATCTTCTCAATGAATACGCACATGTCTCAATATTGGGCTCGTCAAATACAAATATGAGTTTACCATTGCAAAGTGTTTATGTTGAATTAAAATTCGATCCAACACATCCATCAATAAAAGCCATGAAAACTCTTGAAATCAATGAACAATTCAAACGTAAACTGTTATCTCCTGGTTTTTTCAGCGAAACTGAACGAATTAAAATCAATCGAGCTATAATGGAAAAAAATTCATTGAGTCCTGAAACAATCTATCGAGATTTTATGGTTGAACAATGGTTAAATGTTCTATTGAGTAATAGAAATATATTTACTGATCAAGAAGCAAATGCAATTAAAGATAAAATCAATCGATTGAAACAAACAATTACAGCAAATAATAGTTTAAAAGATGCTAAACAATATCAAATTCAACAAGCATATAGTGAATTCAAACATTTTGTTATTTTAGGTCATCCCGGTTCGGGTAAAACAACTCTATCAAAATGGTTGATTACAAATATGGCTCGACAATGTCTCGGTGAGAGTAATATGCTATTCAATGAGACGAGTTCTTACAAAGAAAAACTACCAATTTTAATTCCGATTTGGAAATATGTTGATCAATTAAAACAAACTCAAACTGAACAGAAAAAAACTCTATTGCAATTTATCTATGAAAATCCAACATTTAATTCAACATATTTTCAAGATGATGAACGAAAACAATTGTCATTATTAGTTATCGAATCGTTAATACAGGGAAATGTGTTAGTTATTTTCGAAGGATTAGATGAAGTACCTGTTCATGTTGATCGATCTGATCTAATGAAAGAAATGAATTCATTATTACAACGTGGTATTGATTATGATGTTAAATCTGGTAAACTTTCCTATTCACTTTTCGAACAAAAGGAAATCTACAATACCAACAATCCTGACATGGGCAATCGTTTTTTAATAACAAGTCGAATTGAAGGCAATTATTTCGAAGAAATTAATTTCTATATTCCACGATTAACTATCGAAGATATGTCGAATGATGCACTTCGATTATTCTGCAATTCTTATATGGAATGTATTCAAGAGAAAGATAATCAAATCGAATATGAAATTGATCAATTGTACGATGATATCACAAAGAATAAGGATATTTTTCAGTTAGCTATTAATCCTCAAATAGCTAGTGTCATAGCTGCAGTTTATAATCAATGTCATGGAGAATTACCCGATAAACGAATTGATCTGTATGAACAAGCTATTCAAAGTATGATCGAAAGATTAGTCAGCTCAAGCGATTTCATTTTCAGTGAACGTCAACAAAATATTTGTTTATTATGGTCGATTTTACAAGAAATAGCTGAATATCTACATAGTAAAGTTGAAGGACTTTCAGAGAATCATCTCAAGAAAATCATTAGGAAATATTTGTCATCCGTTAATGTAGTACAAACAATTGATGAATCCATTGAATTCTTAGTAGATATTTTTAAATATAAAGCTGGCCTATTAAATGAATTTGGTCATGATAGTTTTCGATTTATTCATCGAACATTTCAAGAATATCTAGCAGCGAAAAGTATCATCTATTTCAATGGTCAACAACGATCCAATGATTCAATTTATGAAAATATTAAAAGTAAAATCGATATACCCAATTGGCGAGTTCCTCTCAATATGACATTCGGTATTTTAAGTACAACAATATCTCAACAAATACTCATAAGATTATTAACAAATGAAATGAAACAAGACGATGACAAATATTCGAATATTCTAATCTCATTTGTGATGATTGATTCATTGAATGATATGTATTTCTCATCGAAACATACTGAATATGATCTCGTTCAAAAATTAGCTGATACATTACTTATTGACTATAGAAATCTATCAGGTTTTTCACGATTAAAAGAACATCAAGAATTAATTCATTCATATTTCTTCAAATTAAAACTTAAACAAGAAAATATTTTAAAGCAATGGTTTCTTATGAAACTTCAATGTGAAGAAAATATTGCCGCATGCTGTCATATAATCTATCAATTGAAATGGTATCTTTCGGAATTTCATGAAATTTTTCTCAATCATTTACATAATGATTCATCCGTTTGGAATTGGCCGATTGATAATCTTTTGAGATTCTATTCGACTAAAATTCACGATCAAACAGTATTACAACAATTGAAATTCAAAAATGCTATGATACATACACCGGCATTGAAAGAATTTCTTATTCATAATAGTGATTGGCTACGTTTGATTGTTGCTCTCTATGGAGGATATAAAAATTATAATACACCATCGACAATATCCGAGTATTACGAAATAGTTCAATTTCTTGAATTAGAAAATGCTGAACGAGCTCCATTTATTTTCTATTATCAGGATATATGGGGACAAGACGATCCCGCCTATAACATGGCAGTACATCTCGATAATTTTGAACCAAAACAACATTGGAACGAACAACCGATATTTGATGAAAATGAAATCTATAAAGAAACATATTTGACAAGAAAAATTCTCCGATTATTAACTGAGAAACGATCAACAAATGAATTACTCGAAGAATTACGTGTACAAGCAGTTAATAAACGATTAAAAATCAATGAACAATTAGACACATTAATTGCTTTAACTGTCCTAACTGATTCTGATGATATGTTGAATAGTGTAATGAAAATAGAACAAAATGAATATTTTCAACATCGTATCGAACAAATTATTTATACGCTCAAAGATCCAATTGCAAGATGCTCAGAATATATATCGGAGCATTCCACTGAGATGAATCTATCATACAAAATCTATTTATCGTTAATAGCTGATAGCGGAGGACTGCCAATAAATACGAGTACAGTAGCTCAGACAGTTTCAAATATTGAACATAAAACTAAACTTTATGCTGAACATTTTGCTTCACAATTTACGGGGGCTAAAGACGATTTACGATATCAAATTGCTGTCATACTTGATACAACGATGGGTACGTTAGGATCCGATTGTATTATAAAATCATTTTTAAAATTGAGTGATGCAATTCAACTCTATCAGCCAATTCGATCATATCCATGGTGTACAGATCAATTCATTTTTAAATATGATCTTGCATATGATGTACCAATAGCGTTTTTCAATTGTCTTGAAAATCTTCATTCAAATATTGCATTTGCAGTTGAAGGCGTTTGTGATGTTCTGATGAAAGATGAACGTACGAAAAACAATCCTGATCTAATTCCATTAATTATCTTGTTATATTTTGGAGTGATGTCGAAAGATGTTACTGGATCAGATATTTACGAACGTTGGCTACCTGAATTAGCCGGAATAACAAATATAAAAAAGGCTCTTTTTAAAAAGATCAAAGCCATAAGCAATCCATACTATAGATCACGAGGATTATGTCAATTTGCTCAATTTTACGATAAGCTTAGTTATGAGATTTTAGATGAAGCTTTCATTGTGGCAAAAACAATCTCTGATCCATCGTTAGAATTTCAAGTTCTCGAGAAAATCTATAATATTATGAATTATAAAAATACGACACATACAAAATTTATTGAACAAATTCGAAATGAATTGATTTCAACATGTAATTCTATTCGAGATGATTACAATCGAATAATTGCATCGATACGATTGTCATTTTATGATTGCGGATCATTTCGTAAGAAATATTTAACAAAAGCTTTGGAATTATTGAATACAATGAAAGAAACTGATGAGAAAATTCAATTAATTATTAAACTAAAACCGATCGTTTTTCTCTACAATGATTTAGAAATGAAATGGAATACAATCGTCAAAAATCTGACAAATATCAATCATATTCATTTTATCAATAGACATTATGGAAAAATTTTGTTTGCCGATCAGGCTCCTGTACAACCTTTATTCTTATTATTTGCACAAATGAATGATATGAAATCAATAGTTACCAAGAAGCAAAATGCAGAACAATTATGGAAAAATTTATTTCAAGATCCTGATAATCAATCGAATGTAAAACTATTAGTTGAAAATAATCTCAAGGCTGAGATCTTTCTAACACCTTCAGTCGCCATTGTTATTGATGAATTAATTGCACAAGGCAAAGAGCAGAGTGTTTCACTTCTATTTCCTTATCTTAGACGGCCATCACATGAAGTCATGCCAATAGTTCAGAAATGGTTTACTGATCTTCATCATCTTAAACTTCGACAATTAGCAGCAGTACTCCTCTGTGAAGCAAAATATATTTTTAAATCTGCAGTTAACACAATCGTTGATCTACTCGAAACGGATAATGATCAAATGCGATATCGAGCTCAACGTATTTTTCAACATCCTGAACGAGATGTTACTAATCCAACTAAACGAGCATCGATTATCGGAGAAAAAACACTTCTGAAAATCGTAGAAAATTTAGCTTTGAAAAGACATCCACCTCGAATTCGTGCCTATCTCGTGACATTTTTCTATGATTTACTATGGGATGATGCAAAAGTATTTAAAAATCTATATGAACAAGTTCTTGCATTATTCGAAAGATATCCGGAAAAAGACAAATTATTTTTTTTCAATAGAATCTATTTTTCTAATGAGAGTACATGGAATACGATGCTGAAGTATTTAGAACAACCAACATATTCAACCTATGCGGAAGAAATCTTTTTTTCAACTATGTTCCAAGCAAAACGAGATCAGATTAGTGATAATCAATGGAGAGATTTCGTTCGTATTATATCAATGATTGATACAAGTCAGTTTAAAGAAAAAATCTATTTCATCGATACAGATGTTGGAATTATTACGTTTGTTCTCGATGAAATCTGCGCTTCGACAAGTCTTAATGATGATATGCATTTCGAAATTCTTCAAACAAAACTAAACAGTTCGATAACATGTACTGTCGATGATATTTTTCGAGGTCCATTGAATGAAGTCAATCATGTAAGTAGATGTAATTTTAATGCTTCATATGAATTAAATCGAACAGTATTGAATTTAATCAATAATATTGTCATTAATGTTGTCGTGATGGAAAATCTAATCAATTGGTTAATTTATCAAATGAAATTATTCAAAGATAGCGATAGTACACTATTCTCATTGATGATGTGCGATTGTTTGTTAACATTGGTTTCAGCATGTGCACAAAAAGAAGATTATGTCTATAGAAAAATAACGAATTCACCTAATTTTGATAAATTACAAATGATTGATCTTTTACAACGAATGATCAATGCACATCCGTATTTTCCAGCACGTGGTAGTGCGTTCATATTACTTGTCATTATGGATGAAGTTGACCATCAAATTATTATTCATGCTTTAAATACATTATTTGATGAAAATCTTGTCAAAGAGTATGCTGTCATTGGTATTCCATTGATACATTTGTCACCTAATGAATTCATTGATGATCTTTTGAAATCATTGAAAAATGAAAGTGCTATTAAAGCCTATCAAATCTTGAAAATTTTGACACAATTTGCATTGGATGAAAAAATTGACGCAAAAAGTAAAACAAAAATATTAAATTACTTAGCAAAAGAGATTGGACAATTGAAATCGAAGAAACCTGTTAGTTATTATTATACGGATATTAAAATTCCATTTACAACAACGTTAGAAAATGAATTATACAAAGCCTGGATTAAAATTCAAGGTCTTTCAGGCAAAACACAATATACTGCTATTAAAGATAATAACTAAACATTTTTTTCTCTCTTTTATGTTTTAATCACGAAAATGAACTATATAATTTCTAACATATAATTATTTCTTTGTTGAAGATTTATTTCCATTTGACAATTAGCAAACAATAATGCTGTCTAATTTGGTACAAAACATTCCATGATCTGTCATACAACCAGATGCAAAAAACAATGATGAATCATTATCTCTCACAATACATTGATAAGGTTTCGTTTGATTTTGTATACGAAACAGCTTTGCCAATTGGTTGGTTAGCTGTTGCCACTGGTGCTGTAACGGCTGCAGTAAGAATAATGATAAGACCTAATAATGTAAATATCTATAATAAATTTTCCTAAAGGGATTATATTATATGAGCTATAAAACTAAAGCCAATCGTATATGAATATACACCGTACTTGAAGCATTGGGAGCGAGCATGGGATTGATATTTGAATATGCAGCAGTTAGAGATCTTGGTGTAAGAGTATCTCTTACGGATGAAATAAAATTTAGTCTACAACAGTTCGTAGTTTGGTATGTTTTGATGAGTATACTGTATTGATATATCATCGTTCGATTATTTTTAATTTTAAAAGGAAAGCACTTTCGAACAACATTGCAGCTGAACAAATGGAAGCACAGATTTGTGAATTATTTACACAAGTTGCTGCATTGAACGGTCCTAAGATTTCAAAGCATGCATTTCTAGGCTTAGGTGGATTTTGTGCTGTAACAGTCATATATATTATGAGTAGAAAATCTGCCAATCCCAAGTACCTGACCAAAGCAGACAAAGGCACACACATAGTACTTTGGATTCTGGTTAGTTATATTTTTTTTGTCAATATGTTTAATATAGAATATTTCAATAGGGAGGAAACTTGTTTGTTACTACGCTGTTCAAGACACTGATTCAACGAGAAGTTATCTTCAAAACGATTATTCGTATTTAACTCTGTATAAATCCCATAAGTTCGAACAACTCCTATTATAATAATGATTTCTCCTGTATGGTTCAATATCGAGAACAAGATCGTTATCAGCCGTGATAGAAAAAGCATCCCAATAAGTTAAACTTCCTTGAAAATTTGGATTTGAAGAATAAATGAAATTCGCCCAATAAAGCATCATATTTGTTGAAAGTTGCTGTTCTTCTCTAGTAAAATTGACATTAAGTCCAGAACCATCCAAAAAAGATAGAAAAAACATTAAAACATCGCCTCCATGAAATGCAGAATAGCAAGGCGGTAGAACACGTAAAGGATGATTGTATGTAAAGAAATAAGTCGATAGATTATAGTGTGAGAATTTTGCAGCAAGACGTCTTGCTCCACAATGTGCCCATGAATCACTGTAAACATTATTCAAATATGATAAAGGATTGTCCACAGTTGAAATAGGTCCATAAACATCTGGAATTTTATCGATGATAGTAGCATTGTATATTCTATTAAAAAATGCTTCAACTTGTGAAATTGTTGCTGTATCATTGAAAATTCGGCATGTAAATATACTTGTTTCGTTTCCGGTGGATCCGACGAGGACAGGCACTCGTTTGAAATTTCCTTTTGCAATATTATTTTCCATGGTATCATCAAGAGCATAACCATCGATAGCTGGAGAAGCAGCCATGGTCACAATACTTTTTGAAGCAACTATATTCTGAACCGTAAGAATTTGTTGAACATTTAAATTACGAAGACAGTCGGCTGTAGTTGTAGTACAATTAATAGCAGTTCTCAAAATATTTCCAGAGTTATTGATGGCGTCTTGAAGACTACTGGAAAAACTAGGCCATAAATTGCCACTTTGAATAATTGCTCGCTGAACAGTATTGTTCTTTACTAATGGTGATGTAAGAAGCATTGTTATAGAAACACCACCAGCACTTTCACCACCAATCGTAATCTGCTCGGGATCGCCACCAAAACCACGAATATTCTCTTTAATCCAATCTAATGCCATCATTTGATCTAAGATTCCATAGGTGCCCGTCGTACTTCTATTATTGACACCTGATTTTTCATCATATAATGCTTGATCCGCAAGAAATCCTAGGAAACCAAGTCGATAATTAATCGTAACAATAATGATAGGATGTGAGTGAATGGCAGTTGTAGCTACAAATGGAGTGGCATTATATACCATACCGGCTCCAACAGTGAAACTACCTCCATGAATCCAAATAAATACTGGTAAATTAGTTTCATTTGCAGGTGTATAGACATTCAATGAGAGACACGCCTCAGTAAATGGAGGTTCGAAATTGTGTCCCTGAGGGCAAGCATTAGCTGTATATGCAAAACTAGTCTCGTTACCAACTGAAAGAGGTTGTGGGGGCTTCCATCTCAAATTACCAACAGGTTGTTGTGCATAAGGTATGCCTAGCCAAAAATTCACATTCGTATCGTTGACTTTTGTTTGTCGACCAATATAAACACCTTGTTGTGTTTGAGCACTCGGTGGACTAGCATCCGTTAGAATAATAAAACAAACTAATAACGTCAACAAAATTTGTGTAAAAACATTTATTATCATTGTGCGTGTATATTCTTTATTCTTATAGTAGATGACACATGTATTTATATAAATATGTTATCATCTTCAAAAACAAAAACCTTTGTTTTTCTCTCTCGCTACGTAGATTAAAAGAATATACTTTCAGTTCTATTTGTAACTGCATATAGATCCCAAAAACCCGAACAAGTTGTATTGTAGAAGCCATTTCTCAATTGTGGTTGAAGATCAAGAGCAAGATCACTGTCAGATATAATCGAATAAGCTTCCCAATTGGCAAAACTTCCTTGAAAATTTGGATTTCCTGTACGAATAAAATTAGTCCAATAGAGCATCATATTCTTCGAAAGTTCTTCTTCTTCTACGGTCAACTTATATTTCCCGTCAAGAATCGATGGAAATAGCATAACAAGATCAGTTCCATGAGCCGTTGAATCGCAAGCTGATGCAATAGGCAATGCATGATTATATGTAAAGAGATAAGAAGGTAAATTAGAACTCGCAAATGTTGAAGCAATTCGTCGGGAAGCACAATGTGCCCATGAATCGCTGTAAACAATATTTAAATACGTTAGTGGGTTGTCTGCACTTGAAAGAGATCCATAAAAATCAGGAATTTTACTAATAATTGTAGCATTATACAATGTATTGAGAAACGCTTGAACTTGTGCAACCGTCGCTGAATTCTTAAAATGTCCACATGTGAATGGATTCGTCTCATTCCGAGTGGTTCCAACAAGAACTGGTACTTTCTTGAAATGTCCTCTCGCATAATTATTTTCCATGATATCATCAATAGCATAAGCATCAATGACTGGAGGAGCAGCAAGCCCAAAAATATTCTTCGAAGCCACCACATTTTGAACTGCAAGAATTTGTTTCACTGATAAATTACGAAGACATTCCACCGTTGAACAACTGACTGCGGTTCGTAATATGTTACCACTATTGTTAATAGCATCTTCGAGTTTACTGGCATAGTTCGGCCATAGACCACCACTTTGAATAATTGCTCGTTGGAAAGCATTATCCTTCATCAGTGGTGATGTAAGTAACATGGTGACTGAAATACCACCAGCACTTTCACCGCCGATCGTAATCTGTTCGGGATTGCCACCAAAACCACGAATATTTTCTTTAAGCCAATATAATGCCATCATTTGATCTAGGATTCCATAATTGCCTGTCGTACTTCTATTATTGGCACCTGATCTTTCATCATATAATCCTTGATCTGCAATAAATCCTAGGAAACCAAGTCGATAATTAATCGTAACAACAACAATAGGAGAGGAATGAGCGACGCTTGTAGCTATTAATAGATCGGGATTATATACCAGACCAGCTCCTCCAGTGAAACTACCTCCATGAATCCATACGAATACAGGTAAATTAGTTAAATGCTCGGGTGCGTAAACATTCAACGAAAGACAAGCTTCAGTAAATGGAGGTTCGAAGTTGTTTCCTTGCGGACAAGCATTTGGTATAAATGCAGGTTTAATACCACTTTCGTGTGGAAGAGGTTGTGGAGGCTTCCATCTCAAGTTACCAACAGGGTGTTGTGCATAAGGCACACCTACCCAAAAGTTCACAGTCGTATCGTTGACTTTCGTTTGTCGACCTACATAAATTCCTTGTTGTGTTTGAGCTGTCGGGTCGCCATTACCGATTGCAACAATAAACTTAATCGACAGAGTTAATAGCAATATGAATTCCAGCTTCATTTTTTTTTTCTATTTATGCTCGCCATTTTCATCTGTATATATACTCTCTCTCGTTTTCTCATTCATTTGAGAGACACCTGTTTTTTTTCACAATACTATGCGATTATATTTAAATATAGAAAAGAGAAGAGCGAAACGAAGATTAATGAAAAAAAATGTTTTGCCTGACAATCCTTTTATTATCGATTGTAATAAAAAATGGGAGTGCCTTGATTTCGATTGGTGTTAATATGCCAAGTTTGGTTGACTGGGGTCGAACTCAACCGTACATTAATCTAATTCGACAAGCACGTCCTTGGGATGGCAATGCAACATTTGATCCTGTAACTGGATGGCCAACCAGTGATTTTGGAACGATTATTGCTACGTATAATGCTGACTTGGGCGGAGCATATCTTTTATACGCCAAAGGTAATGCACAAATTTCGATCGATGATGATTCATATTCATATATTACGAATCAATCATACGATTCGTCCACGAATACTCTATCAGCTATTGTCAATATTCAAGAAGGTACTATGAATTTGGCGCTAAGTTTTCGTAATACTAGTGGGCCTGGTCTACAAGATATAGTTCTCTTACAACCTGGCTATAATTTAACATCACAGTTCAATTTCACTGATTTATTAATAGCACATCTATCACGTTTTAGTTTAATTCGTTTTATGGAATGGACAAGTACAAATGGTAATTCGGACCGAGATTGGAATCAAACAACGCCTGTCGATTGGCCAATGTATCGATATTCTCATCATGTTCCCTGGGAAACAATTCCTCGTCTTACGAATCAATTCGATAAACCAATTGATATTTGGATAAACATTCCTTTGAACGCCTCAGATGATTATATTCTTCATGTTGCTCGTATCATGTTCAATGATTTAAATCCAACAAATAATATCTATGTTGAATATTCAAATGAACTTTGGAATTTCGGATTTGTACAAGCTCATGATAACAATGTCGCAGCAAATTATTCAGTCTATTATGAACACGATCCGTATCATTTTAACTATGATAATATTTCGAATGTTCATACATGGGCATTTCGTCGAACAGCTTATCAAATAAAACATATTTCTGATTTGTTTAAGACAATTTTTGGTGAAGAAAATGTCGGACCATGGAAACGTGTTCGACCAATCCTAGCTGGTCAATCATCTCAACCATCGGTAATCGAAACTGGTCTCAACTATTTGAATTCTGTTTTTGGTTCACCATCATCATTTCTTCATGGCATTGCTATTGCTCCGTATTTTGATCTCGATAAATATCGAACATGGTCAAATTTGACTGTTGATCAAGTCCTCGATGCATTAAATACGAGTGTTCGACATTTACTACCAGAACAAGGCTGGAGTCAACGTCATCATCTTGGCGTCCATGCGACATTAGCTGCCTGGTACAATTTAAGTGTACACGCGTACGAAAGTGGTCCAAATACAGTCGCTGGATGTGGTGATTGTTCGCTGGAAGCTAAAATTCAAGCTACTCATCATCCTCGTATGACTGATATTTGCGTGAGTTATTTGAAAGGTTGGTATCGATTTGGATTTCAAACAATCAATTGGTATGCAGCTGGAGCAGATGGCATCAGTAAATATGGTTCGTGGACATTGCTAGAAGATATGAGACAAGAAACTCGAATAGATACAACACATATGTTCAATACTTCATCACCTGTTGCACAACTTCCACGACCACCACCGAAATTAAAAGCTATCGATCAAGTGATTGGTGAAGGTTCAATTCAAATGAATTTCGGTATTGTAATTCCATCGAAAAATTTCAATGCAACTAATTTTATGAATCATCAAGTACCATATCCTGATCCTGATCTAAGACATTTAAATGACAATCAAACATTTTATTATCCAATAAAAATTCTTCAATCACCTATCGGAATAAAACTAACTGTTTATGTCGCTGGTAGTTCTGGAATATTAGAAGCTGGAATTAATAATAAGCAACAATTTTTTCAAATTCAAACGCCTGCAACTACCAATTCAACAACATTTGTAGCTTGCCCTATTATACATTTGAATATTTCACAAGCAATAGTTCCATCAGTTGCTACACTACGTCTACGAATTGTTGCCAATGGTTATGCAATTCGTAGTTTTGACGTTGAATTCTAAATACGAAATTTGTTCTTTTCTTTCTCAATCATTTTGCAACATGACTGAATCGAACTCGTCGAAGAAATTTTTTCTTGATTTTCTTCCTAGCATTCTGATAGAACAAACAACTACTAGCCGATCGAAACGTATTATTGTTGTAGTTCACGATGATACTGATATGCTTAAATCATTTCAAGAGATAGCTGTTGAATTTCCTGATATTATAAAAGTCTTTGATAATGTCGAAGATTCTTGGAACTTTATCGGCAATTTATCACATATTAATGAAAGAGATAGAAAAGAAGTTGAAGCAATAGTTTTTGTTGGTGGTGGATTCGTACATGAACTTGTGGATGAAATCCATGTATTCGAACCAGTGAAACGAATTATGATTTTAAATAAACCTCCATTCGATGAAGAAGAACGAAAAGCAATGAAACAATTTTCTAAAGTAAATAAAAAAAACACAGTAGAAAATAATTAAATTTTTTCGTTATTTCATAATTTATTCAAAACAAGGTTGTGTATGCTGCCGATATAGGATCAACACAAGAATCACGATTTGATGAAGCATTAGGATTGAATTATACGTATGATAAAAAAAATCTAGAATATATCGAACCTATCGATCGTTCATTCAAACAATTTGACGAAGATTTTGTACTTCGTTATTGGACATTCACTTGTCTTCTCAATACTCCATCATCTCCATCTGCTAAAGATAATTTCATTAAGTTTCTACAAGAGAAAAACGTGACGAGTTCCCGCAACATTGAAGAATTCAAACGGACTTACGTATCTGATAAAGCATTACATTTTTATACAACAGATGGGTATATCTTTCAAGAAATCAATCGAGCACTACGAACAACAGATATTAGTTATTTGTTGTCGTATCAATTTATAATTCAGGATGTACTTAATCAACTTCGTGAAGTAATGAATCAACAAACGAATTGGAACGTATTCACTGTCTATCGTGGTCAACAAACTACCATTTATGAATTAGCTGATTTACAAACAGCTTATCGGACCAATCGACCTATTGCAATCAATAGTTTCTTTTCGGCATCATTAAGCAGAGAGACTGCAATGACTTTTCTTCGTAGTGCAAATCCAACTTTATTTGATCAAGAAAGAAAACCGGTTTTATTCAAAATTACGATTGATAAAAAAAATCCACCAGCATCAACTCTTTTTCCATTTGCTGATGTTTCAAAAATCAGTACAAAGCCTGAAGAAGAAGAAGTTTTATTTGGACCAGAACAAATATTTACAATTAATAACATTGAACTTATTCATGAAAATGAAATAAACATATTTATATTTGAAATGACAATAGATAACAACAGTGAAGACTATCGTACCATCTTAGATAATCAATTGAAATCTCTGTTGGATATGAATATGAACGAACAATGGCTTTGTTTTGGCTCATTACTTATCGATCACAAACGTTTTGATGAAGCAAAAAAACTATACAACCAATTATTAACAGAATATAATGATACAGAGAGAAAAGCTGTTTGTTATCAAAGTTTACAACGAATTGCAACGGCTGAGAACAATGAACATGAAGCAGAAGCTATGCATAAAAAAGTGATTGAAATGCGACTTGGTAGTCAACATGTTCCAATAGATTCCACTATACCAATTCGCAAATCAGATGCTGACCAGATGAATGCAAATATGAGCGAATTGATGAATCTAATTTCACAATTTTCATTAGATGGATCAGTCAATCCATCCCAAGATACAATGGCACAAATGCTTACTATGTGCTTTACATTATCTAATACACTCATGCAAAATGGAGCTTATGAAATGGCTGTCATGTATTTTGAAGTAACACTTTTTCTTATGAATGCATCTGGTTGTAGTCAAGCAGATCCTTTGTTGAAACCTCGATGCTACATGAAAACAGGTGATTGCTATCGAAAGCTACAATTAAATGACAAAGCTTTACAGAATTATACTTGGGCTATTGAACAAAATCCTCGTTTACCACTTGATGAATATGTTGATGTTCTACTCAATATGAGTGCTACATTGGAGACAATGAATAAACATGAAGAAGCATTACATAAATATATTGAAGTAGCTGAAATTTATCGAGATAATTCAACAGTAGGCGGTCCCGACGAACATCGTCATATTGAAGAAGCTATCAAACGGCTAACGTCGCATCTTAGTCCAAACTAGAACACTAGTGTGATAGAAAGAAGAAAAATAATATTGTTTTGTGATGTTGTTTTTTATTGATATATAATAAACTGTGAGAAAAAAAACACGCGCTAAAAATTGACAAAAAAATAGACAAAGCATGAATACAGTGTAAGGATAATATTATTTCGGAGAGGGACATGTCATTTCTCTAATTAAATCTGTTTCAGAGTGAGAACGTTGTTTAATACTGATGGGATCAGAGAAACTGTAGGATTTTTTTAATGCGAGTTCTTTTGAATGACTTTCTATCGCAGGAATTTGATTTTTGCTTCTATCAAAACTCGCTTTCGCGTGTGAGCCTTTAAGTTCGAGAATCTGAATATTTTTATTTTTATCTATAGCATCTATCAGTCGCTGGAGGGACACTTCACATTTGTTACATACTAATTCTAATCCTAGGGTATGAATTGATGTTGTCTCAAAGAAATCTTCACAAATTTTAATAATATCTTGTTCAATTAGACATTTTGAAAGTTTTAAAACTTGAATATTAGAACTTCCTGAAAGAAAAAACCAAATATAATTGAATGGAATTAAATAATCATCACATGTTAAATTTAATTCAATAATAC
>ERZ778027.3056-NODE-3056-length-18044-cov-6.026183_pt1 | contig 18044 bp, 13 predicted proteins | sample MGYA00375757_ERZ778027 | MGnify/ENA primary metagenome ERZ778027 (study PRJEB29350, sample SAMN05389817) | bioreactor metagenome | isolation source: Ammonium sulfate bioreactor | place: South Africa: University of Cape Town | collected 2014-02-18 ... | reverse complement strand
GATCGGCGGTTCTGTCGAGCCAGACGCCGGACGCATTGTGCCACATCGATTGCGCCGCTGACACAAGGCTCGGAAGCTCGACGAATGTCCGGTTCGGCGCGCTCGCAAGCACCCACTCGTTTGCATCATTGAGATACAGATCGTAGTCGAAAAGACCGGTGTCGATCGGCCCATGTATCAGCGCAAAATTCTGCGCCGATATTTGTCCGGTGGCGCGGACAACTTCGATCCCGAGAGGATTGTACGAGCCGAAACCGGGATTGACGTTATTCACCTCGATCAGCGTCTGTCCCGAGACGTCGCCGTTGATGATCAACTGATCGGAACTCGAATTCGACGAGGAACCGAGGAAGCTGTCGACTTTCAGATAGCTGTGCCCCGTCGCGCCATTGAACGCCAAGGTGCCGCCGTCCGTCGGCGTGAGTGTCGTCACGTCGCCGGTAAAGCCATCCTGCAGATCGATCGTCCCGTTCGTATTCGAACTTCCGTTGTTGAAAATTTCGACGCCGGCAAGCTCGGTATAATCATTGTTTTCCGGCGCATCGGGATCGGTCGTGAACACGGTGCCCGTGTTGTTGAAGACGTCCGCCAGACCATCGCCGAGGTTACTGGTTCCGATGAACGTCCAGCTGTGGTCACTCGTGTTGTTGAAGACGTTCCCCAGCTCGGTATCGCCTGCATTGGAGAGATCAATTCGGCCGAGCATCGTGCCGGCGTTGTTGATCGTGACGGCTCCGCCCTCCGCCTTGACGATCAAGTCCGTCGGATCGTAGTGGCGCCCGACGATCCGGCCGCGGCGCTCGTTATTGATCGTCGCGCCGTCCTTTGTCTTCAGCTTGATCGTTGCATCGCCGACGCCCGATCCACGGATCAACCCCGATGAGTTGATTTCTGCGGATTGCGCATCGATCTGGATGGCGCTGTCGCCACCCGTGATGCGGCCGCGCCGGCCATTGTTGACGGTGACGTTGCCGTTCGCGGAAACATCGATGCCATCGCCTCTGCGGCCGCGGATCGAGCCGCTGCCGTTATCGATGGTGACGTTGCCAGCGACGTCATCGGCATGCACGCCGTCATTGCGGCCGGAAATCGAGCCGCCGGCCCGATTGTCGATCCGAACGTTACCTTCGACGTCATCGATATCGACGCCATTGTCACGGTCGCCGCGAATTGTCCCGCCGAAGCTGTTGGAGATCCTGACGCCGCCATCGACATCGCGAATTTTCAGGCCGTTGTCTTCACCAGAAATGCGCCCGCCGAACCGATTGTCGACCCGCACGCTGCCTTCGACGTCGCGTATATCGACCCCGTCGTCATCGCGACCGGTTATCGTTCCGCCGAAGCGGTTATCGATCCTGACGTTGTCATCGACATTGGAGACGTGAATTCCGTCGTCATCGCCAGTGATTTTGCCGCCGAAGCTGTTTCGGATGGAAACCGATCCGTCAGCATCTTCGATACGCACGCCATCGCCGCGCAGGCCAGTGATAGCTCCTCCAAAACGGTTGTCGATTCTCACATCGTCGCCGATGTCTTCGGTCTGAATGCCGTTGTCTCGTCCCGTGATTTTTCCACCGAAACGATTGAGGATTTCGACGTCCCGGCTGACGTCGCTGATATCAACGCCGTCGTCACGGAAGCCTTCGATCAGCCCCCCGAAGCTATTGTCCACTGTGACGTTATCTCGAACATCTTCGATATGAACGCCGTCATCGTGACCTTTGATTTCGCCCTTGCCGCGATTGTCGACGCGGACATCGTCGCGAACGTCTTCGATTTTGACGCCATCGCCGTTTCGGCCAGAGATCCGACCGCCGAGTGCGTTGCTGACGGTGACGTCGCCGCGGACATCCTTGATATCGACGCCATCTTTGCCGCCCGAGATGCGACCGCCTAGTCCATTCGACACCGTCACGTCGCCGCGAACATCGCGCACATGGACGCCGTCATCGCGGCGGCCGGATATGCTGCCGCCGAAGCGATTGTCGATGCTGACATCGTCGCGCACGTCATCGACGACAATGCCGTTATCGCGGCCGGAAACCCGTCCGCCGAAGGTGTTCGTAATCGAGACATCGTCGCGGACGTCGCTGACCGTGATACCGTCACCTCTACGACCCGAGATCGAGCCGCCAAAGCTGTTGCGGATGACGACATCGTCGCCCGCATCTCTGATGTCGACGCCGTCATCGCCTCCGCGAATGCTGCCGAGGAATGAGTTATCGACCGTGATCCGCTCGTCAACGTCGCGGACATGAACGCCGTCGCCGCTGCGACCTGTAATTTTTCCTCCGAAGCGGTTGTCGACCGACGCGCGTCCGTCAACATCGCTTATGGATACGCCGTGGTCCGAACCCGTTATCCGGGCCGCACCCCAACTCGAAAAGCCGAACCGGTTCTGCACCGTCACGTTGTCGTCGATATCTTCGATACGAACACCGTCGCCGTTGTGGCCGATAATGCGACCACGATCGTTGTCGACGATGGCGTCATCGACGTCGTGCACATAGACGCCATCGGTTGCGCCCTCGATCGTGCGCGAGCTGCTGTTGCTGATTTTGACAGTGTCGCCATCGGCGACTTCGACACCGGCTTTCGATCTGCCTTCGATATGGCCGCGGTTCGTGATCGTCACGTCGCCGTCTGCCTCGACGCGGATGCCTTGTGTGGCGCCGCTGATTTCTCCGCGCCGGCTGTTCTCGATGTCGACATCGCCGTCACCGAAAACGGTGATGCCCTGACCGCCCGCGATGCCCGCATTTCCGGTGCCCGTAATCGTGCCGTGATTTTCGATGGTAACGCCGCGCGAGGCTATCCGCGTGCCGTTGCCGACGTTGATGCCCTCGCCTCCGGTCGTCGGCTGGCCGGTCCCGCCCTCGAGAATGCCGTAGTTTTTGAGCAGCAAGCTCCGGGCACCCGTTACGATGACCGCGTCGTCGCCATCTCCGCCGCCGATGTGCGCGTTCCGCCCGAAGTTGACATCGAAGATGGAACGGTTCGTTCCTTCGAGGCGCACTGCGTCGCCGCTCGAGTCCGCCGATGCGATCGAGCCGTCGATATCGATCGTGAACGTCTTGTTGCTGCCGGAAGCGGCGCTTGAGACAACGAGACCATGCCGGTCAGAGCCCGATCCCGATTGCACCTGGATCGACGATCCGTTGGTCATCGTGATCGAGCCACCGTAGTTTCCGGCATTGATCTTGATGCCCGGAGCATTCGTGCTCCGCGTGATGCTCGTCGGAGATACTGTCGGATAGGTCGTGCCGAGGTGAACCGCAAACGCCGACGTCGCCGTAAATGCGGTCGGGTTGCTGACCGAACCCGTGCAGGTCAAGTCGACTCCGGCGACGGATGATGTGCAGCTTCCAGGCAGAGCATCCACGACGCCACCGCCGATGACCAGGCCCAGTGCCAATGTCGAGATAAAACAAGCCGGCGGCGCAAACGATGGCAATCGCGCTTGCGGCGCGTCGCGGTGTTCAGCAGAGTTCGGCTTGGCAAAGTGACGGCGGGTCGAAAGATCCCTGCGGTCCATGTATGTATTCCCCCGTTGGATGCAGCACACGCAAGGTCACGATCGGAAAAGCGGGTGCTCTCCGTTGAAGTCGTCACGACACGGCATGACACTAGAATCGCGCCTTATGATCCTTGAGTATCATAGTACTAGTTCTTCAGAAAAGCCGCTTGCGCGCCCAGAAGGGCTGTGACTTCACAGAAATCGGGCTGTAGTGTCGGAAAATCTTCAATGTGATGCTAAATATCTACACTCAACGTCCGACTGCGCTTCGCGCGCATAAATGAAGAGACATGCAATTGGGAAGGCGCGCACAGCAACGCTCCGCGCCCCAAACGCCAGCCCGAGTCAGCTGCCAAAGATTGAGAGGTTGCTATCGTCCGCGCCGCGCGCTGGTGCTGTGATAGGGCAACAACAATACGGCGCTGGTAATTGCATCGTAAACCGATGTCAGCGCCTGCCCGGCATCGGATGCCGGCGTCAATTGTGCGTCGCCCGCGCTCTCCGCCGCGCCAGCAATTTCGCGCGACATACTCCAGACGCGATCACAAAAGGAAACACCCAGCATCCGTTGACGGAGGGAATCAAGATCCCTTACAAAAGCCTCGAACCGCAACGCATCATCGCATTCTTCTGTGATCGCATCTTCACGCTCGTCATGAAGAGTAGTACCGGCAGAAACGCCACAACCTTCGTCATCCCGCAAATCGCGCGGCCGCCGCGATGAGCCAGAATGACCCGAAAAACTTGAAGTATTTGTGCGCCGTGCCACAGCCCGAGTTTGAGCGCTTACTGTGCCGTCGCGAGATGTCTCAGCCGTCAGCTTCGTCGCTATATCCGCGCAAATATCGGTGATGCGCCCCAGATAGTTCGATCGCATCGCACCGCTCCCAAAGTTTTTAGAGACGAGTCCGCGCACGTGGGCGCAACATCCATCGAACGAGGCGAACCACGCGAAGTCATTCGCCCGCCGCGGCGACTACATTTGCCGAACGGGCTGCTGGAAATCATACCGCGCGATCTCATCGGAACCCTGCCGGTAGTCTCGCTCCTCGGCGAGCTTCACGGTATGGCGATTGACGACCTGCGAAATCTCCTGAACCGTCCTCTTGCGCGCCGCACCGGTCACCGCCAGCACCGTCAGAATGTCCTGAATCAGTTGCTCTTCGAGCGCCGCATCCTGCCGATAAGCTTCCAGCACAGCCTCAAGTTCAGATCGCATCTCGTCCTCCTACGAATCGATAGAATTAATACATAGTTACTAGTCATTACATGGAACTCAAGATGCTTTGCGTACCGATAGAGCCGAGTCTTAACTCAAAAATAGCGCTTTATGATCATACATGCCGTTCAGTATTCAGTCGTGCGCGACCGAACCTGGGGAATGCTGATGCGCGATACAGTCATGCAAGGCCAATTTCTGCGCCGGAAGGATCAACGGCGAAGGGTTCAATTCAGCGCCATCGCGGAATGTCACGGCATTGCGCGGGCGATCGAGGTCGTGGATTTCTCGAATGCCGGACTAAGGATCGACAAGGTGTCGGGACTGGCCGCAGGCGACCGACTGAAGATTTCGTTCACGCCGGACATCAGCGTCGAAGGCACGATTGTCTGGCTGGTCTGGCACAAGGCCGGCGTACAATTCACCAAGCCCTTGAAGCAGGACGCGCCCGCCTACCAGTACCTGATGGAACGCGCGGCATTCATCGAGCAGGCGCACGTCCGCGCCATCAGCAGCCTCGCGCAGCGGGAGGCGCAGAAGCTGCACGAGACCGATCAAACCTAGGGTTCGCGTGCCGAGCGCGTTCGGCGGTTGCAACCGTCTTGCATTGACTGGCGGGCATGTCTGGCCCGGCAATCTCGCAGCTTGCAACCCGTGACCGTTTTGATAGGCCTCCTGGCGGGAACCGAAGGGCATCGAGCATTCCGTTTCGACTGTGCTTTGCGACCCTAGACCGGCCGAATATCGTTCGGCGAAGGCTCAGGAGGCTGGCGCGGCTTGGACGCTCTCAAGTTCAACACCGACATGGCGTTCACGTATGGCGTCGCTTCGCCGATGGGTCCGGGCGTCGTGCGGGTCGTTGCAAACAATCCGGGGCCTTTTACGTTCAAGGGCACCAATACGTATCTCGTCGGCTCGACCACGCTCGCGGTCATCGATCCAGGCCCCGACGACGACGCGCACCGCGACGCGATCCTGGCCGCCGCCGGCACGCGTCCGATTACGCACATCCTGTCGACGCATGCACACCGCGATCATGTCGACGGAATCGCCAAGCTGAAGGCTGCGACCGGCGCGCTCGTCGGCGCTTATCCACGCGATCCGGAAGCCGGGCATATCGCGTTGCAGGACAGCCCGTCAGGCAAGCTGTTCGTCGACTATGATTTTCAGCCAGACCTCGCGCTTCAAGGCGGCGACACGATCGAGGGCAAAGATTGGGCGCTGACCGCCATCCATACGCCGGGTCACGCGCCGGACCATTTGTGCTTCGCGCTCGACGGCCGCCCGCTCGTCTTCTCCGGCGATCATGTCATGGCGTGGAACACGACGGTCATTGCGCCGCCGGAGGGCCGCATGGCGGACTACGTCGCATCCCTCGAAATCCTGCTCGACCGGCGCGACGACGTTTTCCTGCCCGGTCACGGCGGACGCATTCGCGAGCCCCAGCGCACCGTCAAAGCGTACCTGCTGCATAGAAACTGGCGCGAAAGATCAATTCTCGACGCGCTTGCGAAGGGCATGACGACTATTCGTCAAATCGTTCCGGAGGTCTACCGGGGACTCGACCCGCGTATGATCCCTGCGGCGACTCTTTCCGTCCAAGCCCACGTCGAATATCTGATCGAGAAAGGTCAGGTCGCCGGCGATTGGCCTTTGACACCGGACCGCGCACTTTCGCCGGCTTGAGCGTGACTTTGTCGTCCTTTTTCGCGACCTGCGGGCTGGCGACATTCGGCGCCGAGGCTTCGAATCGCGCCGCGACTTCCTTCAGGATCGCGCGCACGCGCTCTGCGTTGCGGCCAAAGTCCGCTTGCCCGTAGCGTGACGCCGAGCGCACATCGACGCGCGCCGACTGATCCTCGGCAAGCACGCGGATCACGACATCATCGACCAATCCAAGAATGAGTGAATGATCGGAAAGCTCGATGAACCCGGGAGAACTCTCATCATTTTCCGGCGGCAGCTCGAGTGTCGTCTTGTACTTCAACTTCGCCAGCGCCTGCAGCACAAGCTCGTAGGCGTCATCCGCGCTTCGCGGCAGGACGAGGCTTTTGAGATCGGGATAGCCCGCACGCTGGATCGTCGCGAAACGCTCGCCCGGATACTCGACGGAATTTGCGTCCGGCGCGCGCTCGTCCTTTGCTTCCGTGAAGTCCGGCGGCTCGACGAGATCCGTCGACACGTCATCGATCTGCGGCCAGCGCAGGCTCAGCGCCCAGGTTCCGGCGGGGATCGCGAGCAACCCCAGCGCCACCACAGAGCCGCACAGCACCCGAGCCGCGCCCTGCCGTCCGGTGAACCAGATGTCGAGCCCGGCGATGGTCGCCATCACGAGCGCCAGCATCGCGCCTGCAATGACGGTGATCGCGATGGTCATCGCAACCGACGTCGGCAACAGATGCAGGCGGTGCAGAACGGCCGTCACGACCGCCGCGATGGCGACAAAGACCGCAAGCCGGCTTGTCCACTTCGCCAGGAACGACGGCGGCTGGCCGCCAGCGTAATAGATGCGTGACGACCGCCGGCGATCCCGCAGCCGTCGCGGTGCGCGCTGAACCCCTATGCCGTCGTTCGTCGCCATGCCCGGCGTCATCTCGCTTTGCCGCTTCCCGAAACGCCAGCCCGGTCTCTGCGCCACGACTGGCGCGTTTTTAAGATATCCAAGTTCCAGCGGCGCCGAGGCCGCCTCGCCTCATGGATAGAGGCGTGTCTTGTGCCAGGAATCGTGCGGCGCGTCGCGGCGAAAAACGATCCTGTCGTGCAGTCGGAATGGCCGCGCCGCCCAGAACTCGATCTCGCTCGGAACAACGCGAAAGCCGGACCAGTAAGCCGGACGCGGAATTACGCCGTCGGCGAACTTTTGCTCGTAATGCTGGATCTTGGCCTCGAACACGTCGCGCGAAGACAGCGGCCGCGATTGCTGCGAAGCCCAGGCGCCGATGCGGCTCAACACCGGCCGCGTCGCGTAGTAGGCGTCGGCCTCTTCATGCGATGCGAGCGAAACCGCACCGCGGATGCGGACCTGCCGCTCGAGCGACTTCCAGTGAAACAGCAGCGCCGCCTTCGGTGTGGCGAGCAGTTCCTGCCCCTTCGCACTTTCGAAGTTCGTATAGAAGACGAAGCCGCGCTCGGCGCTCGACGCGTCGTCCACGCCCTTCAGCAGAAGCGTTCGCACGTTCGGCAATCCCGACTGATCGACGGTCGCGACCGACATCGCATTCGGATCGTTGACCTCGGATTTCTCGGCCTCAGCCATCCAGGCATGAAACAGCGCGAACGGATCCTCCGCTGTGCTGAAATCCGGTGTGCTGCTGCCTGCGGGGACGTTCGTCGCTTCACTCATGTTGCATGCTCAATGTTTGCTTTTCGGCGCTGGACGTCTTGCTTTGAGTCTTCGCGACCCAGCTCTTCAGCACCCTTTAACCATAGCAGGGCAAAATTGCCTTATCGCCTTGTATGGCCGTTCGAATGTTTTCGTCGCGTAGAAAGTAGCGTCATGTCGGATAATGCGTCTCTTTTCCCCTTTGCCGCAGTCGGCCTGACGGCCTTCGCGCTCGTCACCACGCTGTTTTTCGTTCCCGAGCTCGCGCACGCCCGAGACGCGACCGCCGCCGCCGACTGTCTCTGCCTCAAAGGCACCGATAGCGATCTGAAGCCCGCCGCCATCGAACGTCCCAGCCTGAACGAAAGCGATGAGATCGCCGCGCTCGAAAGCGTGCAACTGGCGCTGACCGAGATCGCAGACGGCTCGAGCTACGTCTGGCACCGCAATCACGGCCGCCTGTCGGGCATCGTACAGCCGGTCTCCTCATTCAAGTCCGTCAACGGATCTGTGTGCCGCTACGCCGTCGTGGTGCTCAGCAGCCTCGACGTCACGAAGCGCACCGAGATCGTGGCCTGCCGCCTTCCGACCGGCATCTGGCAAGTCGAAAGCTAATTTCCCCGACTATTCATTTTTCCGATCCCACAAAACGAGAAAAGGCGGCCGCATTGGCCGCCTTTTTTCCGAATGATCCGGGCCCGCTAGAATTCGAGCTTCGCGGCTCGACTGCCTCTCACCGGGCGGCTGTATCTCACCGCCGGCTGCCGGAAAAATGGCTTCCGGGCATGAAATGAGAGCGCCCGTTGCCGACGACGGCATTGGCGATCACGGTGCCGATGACGGTCACGATGACCCCGATCACGATTTGTGAAAAAACGCCTCGCATGAGCCGATGACTATCCCGCTTGAACGGCGAAAATGTGGGGTGGCCCCGGCGCTGAGAACTGCCGGAAAAGCTCAATCCGTCGATTTTCCACACCGCTGAAGGCTCCGCGCGACATGGAAAGCGCTCGCGTCTTGACCGGCGCGCGAAATCCAACGGATGAATTGAGGGCCTTGCACTGCGTCGAAACGTTGGTTTCGATCCGGCCGCGGTGCGAAGGCCGTATTTTATCGATGTTGGAGATCTGATGGCTCACTACGCGATCAGCTTTGAAGTCCGCGACTCGCGTCACAGCCCCCACATTCGGGCGAAATTGGAGGGCATGGGCGCGGCGCGGCTGCTGGAGTCCTTGTGGGTTCTGACGTCGCCGAGGTCAGCGCCGCAAATCCGCGACGAACTGCAGAAGATGATCGACCTCGACGATGCCCTCGCGGTGATCGAGCTGAAAGCCGGTTCCTATTGGTCGTGCCTCAGGGCGAAACATGCCGGCGTCATGTGGCTGAAGCGATGCATCGCGTACTGACGGCGACTGCAAGAACTATCGTCCGCTTCGGGCGTTAAACGCAAAACGAGCTTTGGGACCCGCGCGATCATGGACGACATCGAGAAGCATGCGCGGCAGTACCTCAAAGCCCTGTACGGCATCGGCGAGTCGTCCGACACGGTGCTTCCGGCGCAGAATCTCCCCGCCATTCTCGCATTCGCCCGGCAGGAAGGCTGGATCGTCGAAAGCCCGGAAGGCGGCCACGGCCTGACTCCGCTCGGCGTGAAAGAAATCAGCAAATAACGCGCGGTGATCCGACGGCGCGATGCTGCAAGCAGCTTAACGCTTGCGGAACGAGACGAGAACGTGTAGCGTACATACACGATTTGTACTTGGCGTCCGGCATTTGAAGTCACTCCGATCGGCAGCGTTCGCGCCGCACGTGCCTTCAGCCGAACGACAGCCAAAGGGGGCTTGAGACCTACGCTATGCTGACGGAAAAACAGAAAGACCTGCTGATGTTCATTCACGAACGCATGCAGGAGCGCGGCGTGCCGCCGTCCTTCGATGAAATGAAGGACGCTCTCGATCTCCGTTCCAAATCCGGCATTCACCGGCTGATCACGGCGCTTGTGGAGCGCGGCTTCATTCGCCGCCTGCCGCATCGGGCCCGCGCCATCGAAGTGATCAAGCTTCCGGAAAACCAGATCGCTGCGGCGACTTCCGCGACGCCTGCCGCGCCGCGAGGGTTCCAGCCGAGTGTCATTACGGGAACCGGCCCAAAACAAAATGTGACGCCGCCGCCATCGCACGTCATCGACGCGCGCACCGTTTCCGTTCCGGTCATGGGCCGCATCGCCGCCGGCACGCCGATCAGCGCCATTCAGAACCATACGCACGATATTGCCGTGTCACCCGACATCCTGACCAACGGCGAGCACTTCGCGCTTGAGGTCAAAGGCGATTCGATGATCGAGGCCGGTATTCACGACGGCGATACGGTCATCGTGCGCCGCTGCAATACGGCCGAGAACGGCGACATCATCGTGGCCCTCGTCGAAGGCGAGGAAGCGACGTTGAAGCGGCTTCGCAAGAAGGGCTCGACGATCGCGCTCGAGGCCGCCAATCCGGAATTCAAGACTCGCATCTTCGGTCCCGATCAGGTCGATATTCAAGGACGGCTCGTCGGCTTGCTGCGGCGCTACTGAGCGTCCTGGCCGTCATCCAAACCGGCGAGTTCGCCGGGGTCGTCGTCATGCAACGCTCGGGGTTCCGGCGGGACGTTGTCAGTGCTTGGCGTCGATGGGTCGCCGCGTTTGGCCGCGACGGTTCCTGCCGCATCCAGGATACGCGGCTTCGGTAACGTCGCAGGCGGATCGGCAGCGCCCGCAGCATTCAAAGACCTACGCTGCGGAAGAACACTCCACGGCCGTTCGCCGCGATGCGCCGCGACCGTCTCCAATCGAACACGCGGCTCGGGGCTCGCCTCGTCGCGCGCGAGATAAAGCGCGTAGGCGCCGTTGCGCCAGCGATCGAACACGTCGATCACGGTTCCCGGGACAGCGCAGTCGGCCGGCTTCGGGTCGTCCAGGATGAGGATATCGGCGTTGAGGCAATCGTCGGCCACAGCTGCGGGGTGCCGCGCAACGGCGACGGTCGCGCCCTTGACATGCGCGATGCATCCAACCGCGTCGCAACTGAACGCGCCGCCTGCCTGAGCGTCGCGCGCCGATCGTCCGTCGCCGTCGTATTCGAGCCAGCGTTCGAGATCGTACTTCGCCCCGTGCGCGGGCAGCGACGAGAGCTTGCCCGACGCGTCGCGCACAGCGACCAGCATCCCCTTCTGCGCGACGAGCACGTCCGGCCGCGGCATCCACGGCGTCGCGACGAGCCCGAGCAGCGCAAGGCCCGCGCCGACAAGCCGGATGCGCGTCCGCCAGAGCATCAACCACAGCCCGCCGATGAGCATCAAGGCAAACGCGATGGTGGGAATCTCCGGCAGGTGTCCGACCGCGCCCGGAAGAGCACCCACCATGTTCGCGCACCAGGCCATGCCCTCGATGCCCCAGGCCATCGGCTTCAGCGCGATCCACTCCAGCCCGAACGGCATCAGAATCATGGCGCCGAGCGCCGCCGGCATCACGATGATGTTGCAGATCGGTATGGCGATCATGTTCGCCAGCACCGCGTACTGCTGACTTTGATGAAAGTTGTAGGCGGCGAACGGCGCAACGGCGACGCTGGCGATCAGCGTGGATGCGATGATCTCGCCAAAGAATTTCACGACGCGCGCGACCGGATGCGGCCGTGAGTTCGTTCCGAGGAAACGCGTCAGCAGTTCATGCGCCGCGACGAGCGCCGTCACGGCCGCGAACGACATCTGGAAGCCCGCGTCGAGGAGGCTTTCGGGAAAGACGACAAGAATCAAGAATGCGGCGAGCGCGATGTTTCTGAGCGCCATCGCCGGACGATCGATCAGCACCGCGCCGAAGATGATGAGGATCATCAACGCCGAGCGGACCGTCGCGAACGCGCCCCCCGAGATGGCGAGATAGCCCAGCGCGCCGAGAATTCCGATCGCAGCGGCAATCTTTTTGATCGGCAGCCGTAAAGCAAAAAACGGAATCGCGGCGAGGAGCAGTCGAACGGAATAGAAGAGCGCGCCCGCCATGATCACCATGTGCAGGCCCGAGATCGACAGGATGTGAAACAACCCGGAATTCTTGAAGGCGTTGTTGGTCTCGGCGCTGATGCCGCCGCGCTCGCCGGTGATCAGCGCCAACGCGATCTCGCCCGTTTCGCCAGGAAGCACGGCGCGAATGCGCGTGGCGATCAGTTGGCGGAGCGTTTCGATGCCACGCCGGTACTGCGCCGTCAGCGTGCCGCCGTCGGCATGCGCTTCGATCGCGGGCGGCGCGAAGGCATAGCCGACCGCTCCGACCTGATCGAACCATGCCGTGCGCGCGTAATCGAAACCTCCCGGCAGCGCTGGCTTCGCGGGCGGCGACAGGTTTGCTTTCAAGCGGACACGGTCACCCGGCTTGGCCTTTGACTGAGAGGACATCGTCCGAACACGGACGACCGCGGGCGTCGCTTCCGGCGCGAGGCCTGCAATCGATGGCGATGCGATGGTCAACCTCTGGCCGCGCGGATATTTGACCTCGACGAGCGTCACGGTGCCGGTGATCTCGGCATTGCGCAACGTCTTCGTCAGCACAGGTGCGCGAACCGTTTCGACGCGCAGCTTGGTGACGGCGAACCCCAGTCCCGCGAGAAGGAGTCCGGCCAGGATGGCCGACGGCAGCGAACCGCGTGTCGACGCCAACCGCAAAATGATCGCCAGAGCCAACGGCACGAACGCGACGATGAGTTGCGGCTCGACGGGCAGCGCGAAGTAGGCCGCGATGCCGGCTCCGAAGCAAACTGGCGACCAGAGAAAGAATTGCTCACGCTCCCTCTCGAGCGCGAGCGCAAGACTTCGCGTCCCATGCGAGGGCGCGGCAATCAGCGCAGCATCGAGGTCGCCCGCGTTGACGGACATTTCCGGGACCGAATGCGAATGGTGGGAGGTTCCCCGCCCCCTTAACTTGTCGTGGTCGCCATGCTACGAGCGGAGCTTCATTCCCTCAAGGCCGATAAGCGAAAAGGTCCGATGACTGAGACCGCGACTTCCAGTGCGCCCGTCGTTCGATTTGCGCCCTCCCCTACCGGATATCTTCACATCGGCGGCGCGCGCACGGCGCTGTTCAACTGGCTTTACGCGCGGTGCCGTAACGGAAAATTCCTGCTCCGCATCGAGGACACCGACCGCGAGCGCAACAACGAGCAGGCAATTGCCGCCATTCTCGACGGCTTGGCCTGGCTCGGTCTCTCCTGGGACGGCGAGGCCGTGTCGCAGTTTGCCCGTGCCGACCGGCATCGCGACGTCGCAGCCGAATTGCTGAAGCGCGGCGCGGCCTATCACTGCTACGCCTCGCCCGCCGAGATCGATGCCGCGCGCGAAAAGGCGAAGGCGGAAGGACGCCCGCTGATCTTTCTGTCGCCGTGGCGCGACCGCGATCCGAAAGATGCGCCGAAGGACGTCAAGCCGGTGGTGCGTCTCAAGGCGCCGCGCGAGGGCGAGACTGTCGTCGAAGATCACGTGCAGGGGCACGTCGTGTTTCCGAACAAGGATCTCGACGATCTCATCATCCTGCGGTCGGACGGCAATCCGACGTACAATCTCGCCGTCGTCGTCGACGATCATGACATGGGCATCACGCACGTCGTGCGCGGCGCCGATCATCTGACCAACGCCGCACGCCAGACGCAGATCTATCAAGGCATGGGCTGGGCGGTTCCCGAGTTCGCGCACGTGCCGCTGATCCACGGAGCGGACGGCGCCAAGCTCTCTAAGCGACACGGCGCGCAAGGCGTCGAAGAATTCCGCGCGATGGGATATTTGCCCGAAGCGTTGCGCAACTATCTCGTGCGTCTCGGGTGGAGCCACGGCGATGATGAGATCATCTCGGCGGAAAATCTCCTCCGCTGGTTCGACATCGACGGCATCAACAAGGCTCCGGCGCGGCTCGACTTCAAGAAGCTCGACGATCTCAATGGTCACTATATTCGCGCTGCATCCGACGAGGATCTCGCTCGTCAGGTTCGCGAGATGCTGCCGCATCTCGATTTCAAAGCGCTGAGCGATATCGCGATCGATCCGAAGGCGCCCGCGCGCTCCGACATCGCGCTCGCGCGAGAAGTCTTGCGTCAGCTGCCGCACGTCGCAACCGGAACCGAGCTTGCGAATTTATTTGCAGCGAAAGGGTGGGATGTTTTCCTTCGCGCAATCCCCGCACTGAAGGAGCGTTCGAAAACTCTGACCGAGCTTATTGCCGGCGCGCTATTCATCGTCGCCGAGCGGCCTATCCGCTTTGAGGATAAGGCGGCGAAGCTGCTGAACGGCGAGGGCCGGGCATCGAACGCAGCGGCGCTCAAAATTCTTTCCGCCATTCCCGAAAACGATTGGAAAGCGCCGACGTTGGAGGCCGCCGTTAAAGCTCACGCGGAAGCAACGGGCGCGAAACTCGGCAGCATCGCGCAACCGTTACGCGCGGCGCTCACCGGGCGCGCCGTTTCTCCGCCGGTGTTCGATGTGCTGGAACTTCTTGGCCGGAACGAGGTTCTTGCCCGGATTTCGGACGCGTCCGTCGTATGACTAATGCACAATGCTGCTGCCGAACGAGGCTGGTTGCCGCACCGCAAAAAGATCGCTAAACCCGTTGCTGTGCAATCGCTTTTACGGCGACGGGAATGGCATCTCCCAGTCGTTGACTGCGTGCCGTTACGGACGAAGAAAACAACATAAGTTTTCTCGGCAGTGGCGGCCATTGATCCTCGGGCGAGGTGGCAAACCATGAACATTCACGACAGCAACGCGGCCAAGGGCGGAGAAGGCCCTAACAAACCGAACGCGACGATGACGGTCGACAACAAGCAGGTCGAACTCGCCGTTCGCACCGGCTCGATCGGGCCGGACGTTATCGACGTCGGCAATCTCTTCAAGCAGACCGGTTGCTTCACGTACGATCCGGGCTTCACGTCGACGGCGAATTGCAAGAGCGCCATCACGTATATCGATGGCGACAAGGGCGAGCTGCTGTATCGCGGCTACCCCATTGATCAGCTTGCTGAGAATACGAACTTCCTCGCGGTGTGCTATCTGCTGCTTTACGGAGAGCTGCCGAACAACACCGAGTTCATCAACTTCCGCCGCACCATCACCAGTCATACGATGGTGCACGAGCAGATGACCCGCTTCTTCACCGGCTACCGGCGTGACTCGCATCCGATGTCCGTGATGGTCGGCACCGTCGGCGCGCTGTCGTCGTTCTATCACGACTCGACCGACATCTCGGATCCGACCCAGCGCGAGATCGCCAGCCATCGCATGATTGCGAAGATGCCGACGATCGCGGCGATGACGTACAAATACGCGATGGGTCAGCCGTTCATCTATCCGCGCAACGATCTCGACTACACATCGAACTTTCTGCAGATGTGCTTCGCGGTACCGTGCGAGCCGTATGTCGTCAATCCGATCATCTCGCGCGCGCTCGATCGCATCTTCATCCTGCACGCCGACCATGAGCAGAACGCTTCGACCTCGACCGTGCGCCTTGCAGGTTCGTCGGGCGCCAACCCGTTCGCGTGTATTGCCTCGGGCATCGCGTGCCTCTGGGGACCGGCTCACGGCGGCGCCAACGAAGCCGCACTGAACATGCTGAAGGAGATCGGCTCGGTCGATCGCATTCCGGAGTTTGTCAAGAAGGCGAAGGACAAGAACTCCGGCTTCCGGCTGATGGGCTTCGGCCACCGCGTCTACAAGAACTACGATCCGCGCGCCAAGGTGATGCAGAAGACCTGCCACGAGGTGCTCGACGCGCTCGGCCACGGCGACGATCCGCTGCTGAAGATCGCACTCGAACTCGAACGCATCGCGCTGCAGGACGAGTATTTTATCGAGAAGAAGCTTTATCCGAATATCGATTTCTATTCGGGCATCACGCTTCGGGCGATGGGCTTCCCGGTCGAGCTGTTCACGGTGCTGTTCGCGGTTGCGCGCACCGTCGGCTGGATCGCGCAGTGGAAAGAAATGATCGAAGATCCGGAGCAGCGCATCGGGCGTCCGCGCCAGCTCTATATCGGTCCGCCGCGCCGCGATTTCCCCGCTCCCGGCTGAGCGGAGACGACGGCCAGAACCGTATCGGCGGCGGCAATGCTGGGGCTCGAGGAGGCAAGACGAAGCTTCCCGGGCGTCCCGGCGAGCGCTTCGAGCTGCGCGCGCCGCTCGGGCGTGTCGCCGAGCAACGGCAGGATGGCGGCGCTGAGCGCTTCGGCCGTGCACGCCTCCTGCAGATATTCCGGATAGACGTTTTTTCCGAGAACGAGGTTCGCCAGCACGACGCTCGGCACCTTGAGTAGGAAACGCAGATTGGCGATCAGCTTGTCGACGCGGTAGGCGACGACGCTCGGCGTCTGAGCCAGCGCCAGTTCGAGCGTAACCGTGCCGGAGGCCGCGAGCGCGGCACGCGCGAGCCGCATCGCCGCGTATTTGTCGGCCGATGCCGCATCGACGATGTGGGGTCGCTGTGCCCAGTTTGCGGTCTTCGCGACAATGAGATCGCGGACATGGCGCACTGCCGGAATGACGACCTCGATCGGCTGTTGTGCCGAAACCCGCGCCACGGCGTCGCCGAAAACATCGATGAGGCGCGTGACCTCGGATGTGCGGCTGCCGGGTAGAACGAGCAGCACGGGCTTTTCCGGTGCGAGGCCGAGCCGCCGTGATAGCGCCGCGCCGTCCGCGCCTTCGATCGCATCGAGCTTCTCGATCAGCGGATGACCGACATACGTGCACGCCGGTCCGCCAAGGCGCGCGTGGGCATCGGGCTCGAACGGCAGCAGCGCCAAGACATGATCGATGTACCGGCGCATGCGCTTGGCGCGACCCGGACGCCATGCCCAGACGCTCGGGCTCACGTAATCGATGATCGGGATATCGGGCGCGCGCTTGCGGATGCGCTTTGCGATCGGATGCGTGAACTCCGGACTGTCGATGATGACGACGGCATCGGGCTTGAACGCGAGCGCCGCGTCGACGGTTTGATAAACGCGCCGCATGATGCGCGGCAGGCGCGGAAGGATCGACATCGGCCCCATCACGGCGACGTCTTCGATCGGAAACAGCGAGGCGAAGCCTTCGTGAGCCATATCCTCGCCGCCGACGCCCGCGAGCGTCAGCGTGCCGTCGTACCGTTGCTTCAGCGCTGCGATCAGTTTGCCGCCGAGCGCATCGCCCGAGTGCTCGCCTGCGACCAGAAAAAGTCGCAACTGCTTCTTGGAATCTTGGTTTTGTGAAGCGTCAGCCACGGGCAAGCGCTCCCGTTTCGCAAATGAAAAGGCCGAGATCGTCCGCCAGCCGCACGATTGAGCCGTCGATTGCGCTGCTCATCGTTTCTCCCATTTTCGCGACGCCTGCGAACCTATACTTCGCTGCCGTGCGTAGCAGCGCTTCGTCGAGTTTCTGTGACGGCGCGACGACAATGACGCCGCGACGCCGGTCTCTTTTTCGAAACGACGCAACGCGCTCGATGACGCCGACCGGCGACTCCGATGTGCCCACCGCGATGACGCGTCCACGATCGATGATGGCTGCGGTGCCGGTCTCGAACTTGCCGCACGCTGCGAGGATGCCTGCGCCACGGCGAATGTCAGGCATCGCACGCGCATCGATCGCGACGGAACCGAGCCAGCCCAGCGCTCGCGTGTTCGGCTCGTCAGACGACGCCGCATGCTCCGGCGCTTGCGAAATTCCGGCGACGAACACGCTGCGCGTTCCAGCGAGCGCGATCATCCGCTCGCGCTCGGCTGCGAGCACATGCCCGGTCATCACCGCGACACCCGCGAGCCCTGCCGCTGCAATGTTCTCGATCGTATTCGGTCCAATCGCAGGCAGATCGACGCGAAGATCCTGTCCCGGCTTCGGCCGCTTAACGAGGACGCCGCCTTGCTTGGAATTGCCTGCCGCGCGGCGCGCTTCGGCCACGCGCTTCAGCATGCGATCCGTGCCTTCCGCGC
>ERZ778027.3051-NODE-3051-length-18072-cov-3.944552_pt1 | contig 18072 bp, 21 predicted proteins | sample MGYA00375757_ERZ778027 | MGnify/ENA primary metagenome ERZ778027 (study PRJEB29350, sample SAMN05389817) | bioreactor metagenome | isolation source: Ammonium sulfate bioreactor | place: South Africa: University of Cape Town | collected 2014-02-18 ... | reverse complement strand
CGAGGACGCGTTGGATGTCGCGGAGATCAAGGCCTTCCTCCGGCAGCGCCTGAGCGGCTTCAAGCTGCCGCGGCATGTCGAGATCCGAACGGACTTGCCGCGGCAGGATTCCGGCAAGATCCTGAAGCGGCTGCTGCGCGCGCCCTACTGGCAGCAAGCCGGCCGGCAGATCTAGCGGCCGGCGGTTTCCACCCTCGGCTTCCGCAAGATGGCGCGGTCTGGTTCGTCCCTGCGTCCTGTGCCAGCCTTGCGCCATGTCGCAGGCCCAACCGCCGTCATGAAGATCACGCAGCTCAGGTACTTCCTGGTCCTTGCCGAGGAGCTTCATTTCATCAAAGCCGCCGCCCGGCTGAACGTCTCCCAGCCGCCGCTCAGCCGGCAGATCCAGGCCCTGGAGCAGGAGCTGGGGTTCGCGCTGTTCGTCCGCGGCCATCAGCGCGTGCGCCTGACCGAGGCCGGCGCCGCCTTCCATCGCGACGTGCAGGAGATGTTCGCGGCTCTCGACCGCGCCGTCACGCATGCCAAGGGCGTCGCCCGCGGCGAGGTCGGTCGGATCGTACTGGGCATGACGGGATCAGTCTCCTTCGGGGTCCTGCCGCGCATCCTCGAGCAATTCCATCGCGAGTTCCCGCAGGTCCGCATGGAGATGCAGCACCTGATCAAGGCGGAGCAGATCGAGGCGCTGGCCGGCGGGAAGATCACCCTGGGGCTCACCCGCTCGCCGGTCCGCGAGCGCGGCATGGCGTCGGAGGCGATCCATCAGGAGCCGTTCATCGTGGCGCTGCACGAGCGCCATCGACTGGCCAAGCTCAAGGTCGTCCCGCTGGAGAAGCTCGAGGGCGACAAGTTCGTGCTCTATCGCGGCAATTCCTCGCCGAGCGTCGCCGACGAGATCATCGATCTCTGCGGCACGGCCGGCTACTACCCGCAGATCGACCAGGACGCGGGCGAGATGCAGACGGCGGTCAGCCTGGTGGCGGCCGGCCTCGGCGTCGCCGTGGTGGCCGACTGCATCCGCAGCCTCCACTTGCCGAGGGTCGTCTACCGCCCCCTGACCGTACGCGGCAGGAAGATCGCCACGCGACTCTACGCGATCTACCGCAAGGACGACCCGAATACCTTCCTCAAGGCGTTTCTGCGTCTTGCGAAGGCCGGTGGGTAGGACGAGCGTGGCTTCTTGCATCCTGTTGAACGAAGGCACCATTGCAAACTAGTATCCTGATTTGGAAGTTCGCGAGATTTGATTGAGGTGGCGCCTCACCCAAACCCGGTGTCATCCCGAACGAAGTGAGGGACCTTTAGCCAGCGCTGATCAAGGATCCCTCACTTCGTTCGGGATGACACTGTGTGCGTCGATATGCCAAGTCCAATCTCACGAACTTCAAGATCGGGACACTAGCGCTCGCCATCAATGCTATCTCATATTATACGCTTGACGTAATACGCCATACGTAATACACGAAGATCGTGACCATCCAGTCGTTTGCCTGCCGCGACACCCAAAGCCTTTACGAAGGCGGCAGTCCTCGGCGGTTCCGGTCACTGACAAAGGTCGCAATCCGCAAGCTAACCCTGCTCGACGCAGCGGTTACGTTGGACTTCCTGCGCTCACCGCCGGGGAACAGGCTGGAGGCGCTGTCGAGCAATCGTCGCGGTCAGCACAGTATCCGCATCAACGACCAGTGGCGCTTCTGTTTCATCTGGACTGCTGCCGGTCCTGCCAACGTCGAAATCGTCGACTACCACTGAGGAGTATCATGAGCCGCCCCGTCAACCGCATGCCGGCCGTGCATCCCGGCGAGATTCTCCAGGAGGATTTCCTCGTTCCGCTCGGCATGAGTGTCAATGCCCTGGCCATCGCCCTGGCGGTGCCGGCGACGCGTCTGCATGAGATCGTCAAGGGGCGGCGCAGCGTTACCGCCGACACGGCAGCCCGGCTGGCACGCTACTTCGGCGGCGATGCCGAAAGCTGGTTGGCGCTGCAGGCTGCTTATGATCTGAAAACCCTTCCAACCCGCAACGACATCCGAACCAAGATCGTGCCGCGACGGGCCGCCTGAGCAGGTCGCTCAGGAGCAGGCCGTTCTTTCTACTCAGTTGAGCTGGGACGACAGGATCGTCATGGCCCTCTCGGTCACCCGATCCCAGGCGAAGTGCTCGGCCGCGTGGCGAGGACCGTCGATGGCGGCGACGGCGCGGAAGCCCTCGTCATCGACGATGCGATCCATGAGGTCGATCAGATGCTCGACGGCGGGTTCCAGATAATCCCCGACCTCGCCTTCCATTCGGACATTCCGTAGACGACTGTCGATCCTCCAGGCAAAGGATTCCGCCGTGAAGTCGTCCGTCGCTCCCCCGCTCGTGCAAATGATCGGCACGCCGCACGCGGCCGCTTCGAGCACAGGCAGGTTGAAGCCCTCCGCTCGGTACGGCGATACATAGGCATCGGCCGCCTGATAGAGAGCCGACATCTTCGACATCGACAGCGGCTCTCCGCCATAGACGAGCCGCCGCACGATCCGATCAGCTTCGGCACGGGTCAGCGCATTCAGAGTTTGTTGCAGGAGCTGACGCGATCGATAGAGGTGGTCTGATCCCTTGAGCACCAGCCATACGTCGCCACGCCGCTCGGCAACCGCTGCGAAGGCCTTCAGCAATGCGTCCATGCCCTTGTTGCCGCTCATGGCGCCGACGCTCATGAAAACGAAACCCGACACGCCGAGCTGGCGTCGCATTTCCGCCCGCACCTCGGGTCGTGGCCGAAAGAGGCTCGGATCGATGCCATGAGGGATCACGGCGATCCGGGCTGCCTCGAACCCCAGCCGCCGAAAGCCTTCGGCGGACCAATGCGACGGCGTCGTGATCGAGACCGACGGATCGGCCACTGCCGCTTCCAGCATCGAATGGGCTGCCAGGAACGACTTCGGCACGACGCGGTACTCCGCGGTTCCGAAGACCAAGGTCCTTCCCGTCGGAGCCGGCCTGAGATCGTAGGGGAATCCCAGGCGCCACGTCGCATCCGGCGAGAAGTCCGGCTGGACCTTCTCGATCTCGCGCAGGACGAACGCGTCGCTTTCGCAGAATAGTCCTGGCTGCTCACGCCAATATGGGCTGGAGAACGCCAGATCCCGTACGCGCAAGGCGATGTCCTGGCGCCTGGCCAGGGAAAGCAGCTGCCATTGATTGACGACGGCATAGCTATGGCTGAGCGATCGCCACCCCTCGACGGCGAGCTTCAAACGAGCACGCATAGGATCGCGCCATCGGCAGTGCGACGTTGCCCGCAACTCATTGTCTCTTGAAACTCGCGGAGGTTTGTCAGCAGCGAGTCCTGCTAACATCTCGGGCACCGGCGTTCTGTAACTCCGGTTACACGAGAGACCGATCGAGCGCGGAGCTACCCTTTATCGGCTGCCTCAAGCCAAAGCGAGACCGCTGCGGTCGAAGCCGGCGTTGGAGCGCAGGAGCTGGCGCGTATAGTCGTGTGTCACCTGGTTGTTCGCCATCGCGGTCGCAGTGGTGATCTCGAGCAACTGCCCGTGATTCATCACGCCGATGCGCTCGCAGAGATGGGCGATCACCGCGAGATCGTGGCTCACCATCAGCATCGTGAGGCCGTGGTCGCGGCGCAGGCGGACCAGCAGGTTGAGGATCTCCGCTTGTACCGACACGTCGAGCGCGCTGGTCGGCTCGTCGAGCAGCAGGATGCGTGGCTCCAGGATCAGGGCACGGGCGATCGCCACGCGCTGGCGCTGGCCACCCGAGAGCTGGTGGGGATAGCGGTAACGATGCTCGCGGCCGAGGCCGACCTCGGCCAGCACCTGGGCGATGCGCGCCTCGCCGCGGTCCAGCCGATGGATGGCGATCGGCAGAGCGAGGATCTGGTCGACCGTCTGGTTGGGATGCAGCGACCCGTAAGGATCCTGGAAGACCATTTGCACCATCTTGCGCTCGGCCGTGGTGCGCTGCCGGCGAACCTCGCGGCCAGCCAGGGTGATCCGCCCCGCCGCCTGCGGGACCAGCCCGGCGATGGCGCGCAGCACCGTGGACTTGCCCGAGCCGGATTCGCCCACCAGCCCGACCGCCTCGCCTTCGGCAATCGACAGCGTGAGGTCGCGCACGACCACCAGGGTGCGGGCGCCGAGGCCATAAGCGATGGCGACGTCTTCCAGCGCGATCATGCCAGCTTCATTCATACAAGATCGGCCATCCAGGCCGGGTCGCGCTGCAATTGCGGCAGCTCCGCCCGGCGGTGGCCGAGCTGCGGCAGGGCGGCCAGGAGGCCCTGCGTATACGGATGCTTCGCTGCAGCAAGGTTGCCGACCTCGCAGGTCTCCAGCACCTGGCCGCCATACATCACCAGCACACGGTCGCAGAAGGAGGACACCAGGTGCAGGTTGTGGCTGATCAGGATCAGCCCCATGCCGCGGCTGCGCACCAGATCGTCCAGGATGGCCAGCACCTGGGTCTGCACAGTGACGTCGAGCGCCGAGGTCGGTTCGTCGGCAATCAAAATATCGGGCCCGGCGATCAGCATCATGGCGATCATGGCCCGCTGGCCCATGCCGCCGGAGAGCTGGTGCGGATACATGCCGTAGACCCGTTCGGGGTCGCGGATCTGCACGGCTTCGAGCATCTCGAGCGCCGCCCGTCGGGCATCGCGGGCGTTGCTGCGAAGATGCGTACGATGCGTCTCGGCGATCTGGCGGCCAACCGACATCACCGGATCGAGCGAATATTTCGGGTCCTGCAGCACCATGGCGATGCGCTTGCCGCGCAGCTTGCGAAAACCGCGCTCGGACAGGCCGCGCAGATCGGTATCGCCCAGCCGCAGCTCGTCCGCCTCGACGCGGCCGGGCGCGGCAACCAGGCCCATGATGGCCCGCCCGGTGGTCGACTTGCCGGACCCGCTCTCGCCCACGATGCCGAGCCGCTCGCGGCCCAGGGTGAACCCGACATTGCGCACCGCGCGGAAGTCGCCCTCGATGCCGGGATAGGTCACGCGCAGGCCGCGCACGGTGAGCAACGGCTCGGTCACGGCGGCGGCGCTCATGAGCGGGCGTCGCCGACGTCGCGCAGCCCGTCGCTCAGGAGGTTGAAACCCAGGCTGACGATGAAGATGGCGAGGCCGGGAATGGTCGCCACCCACGACTGGTCCAACAGCACCTGCCGCCCCGAGGAGACCATCGCGCCCCATTCCGGCGAGGGCGGCTGCGCGCCGAGGCCGAGAAAGCCGAGGCCTGCCGCGGTCAGGATGATGCCGGCCATGTCCAGGGTCAGTCGGATGATCACACTGGGCAGGCAGAGCGGCACGATCTGGGTGGCGATGATGCGGGTGTGCGAGGCGCCCTGCAGCTCGGCGGCCTGGATGAACTCGGCCCGCCTTCGGGTCAGCGTCTCGACACGCGCCAGCCGGGCATAGGGCGGCCAGGCCGTCAGCGCGATGGCGATCACGGCATTCTCGATCCCCGGCCCCAGCGCTGCGGCAAAGGCCAGCGCCAGCACCAGCCGCGGAAAGGCCAGGAAGATGTCGGTGATGCGCATCAGCACCGAATCGACCACGCCGCCGAAGTAGCCGGCCGGCAGGCCGACCAGCAGGCCGAGCGGCACGACGATGATGCCGACCATGGCGACGATGATCAGCGTGATGCGCGCCCCGAACACCACGCGGGCGAAGATGTCCCGCCCCAGCTCGTCGGTGCCGAAGAGATGCTGCCAGCTCGGCGGCTGCAGCCGGTTCTCCAGCACCTGCCGCGTGACGGCCTCGCGCTCGGCGATCAGCGGCGCGAAGACCGCCATCGCTACCAGCAGCAGCACGATGATCAGTCCGCTCATGGCCAGCGGATTGCGGCGGAAGTCGAGCCAGGCGCGATACCAGCGGCCGCAACGGGCCTGCGTGCGGCTGGCCGGCGCGGCGCTGAGGAGCCACGCGCGAGCTGTACCGGGAACGGGAGCAGCCGCCATCACTCGTCCCGCGCGCGCGGATCGACCATCGGATAGATCAGGTCGGAGATCATGTTCAGCCCGATATAGACCACGCCCACCACCATCGTGCCGCCCAGCACAGCGTTGAGGTCGGCATTGAACAGGGAGTTCTTCATGTAGAGGCCGAGGCCAGGCCAGGCGAAGACCGTCTCGGTCAGCACCGCCCCTTCCAGCAGGCTGCCGAAGGTGAGCGCAATGACGGTGACCAGCGGTGCCCAGACATTGCCCAGCGCATGCACCCAGACGACCCGCCAGGGCGACAGCCCCTTGGCGAGCGCCGCCAGCACGTATTCCTGCTTGAGCTGCCCCAGCATGAAGCTGCGCGTCATGCGCGCCACGTAGGCCAGCGACAGGTAGCCCAGGATGGAGGCCGGCAGCATCAGGTGCGAGACAGCGTTCCAGAACACCTCGTATTCGCCGGCGAGCAGGCTGTCGATCGTCAGCATGCCGGTGACCGGGGCCACGATATCGTCGAAGGCGACATCGATCCGGCCCGGACCGCCCACCCAGCCGAGCTTGGCGTAGAACAGCAGCAGGCCGACCAGCCCCAGCCAGAAGACCGGGATGGAATAGCCCAGCAGCGAGACGAAGCGGATCACCTGGTCCTGCCAGCGACCGCGATGGGTCGCCGCCACCACGCCCATCGGCACGCCGGCCACGACACCGATCAGCAGGGCGAGCAGCGCCAGTTCCAGGGTGGCCGGAAAGACCTGCAGCATGTCTTCCAGCACCGGGCGCGACGTCACGACGGAGTTGCCGAAATCGCCGTGCACCACCTTGGTCAGGTAGCGCCAGTACTGCACGGGGAGTGGCTGATCGAGCCCGATCTCGGCTTTCACGCGGGCATAGGTCTCGGCCGAGGCCTTGTCGCCCACGATCGCCAGCACCGGGTCGATCGGGATCACCCGACCGATGAAGAAGGTGACGCAGGTCAGGCCGAGGAAGGTGAGCGCGACGGACACCAGGGTGCGCGCCGCCCGTTTGGCGAGCCGCCACGCCCGGTTTTCGCCGCCACCGCCTCCTGTGACGGTGGCCGCCGCCTCTTCTGTCGCCGAGACGCTCAACGCGTCAGGACTTCCGGATGGTGCGATAGAAGTTCAGGTCCTCGGTGATGCCGGGATTGAATCCCGTCACGGCGTCGCGCCGCGCCACCTGGCTGTTGTTCTGGAACATGAAGATGTACGGCCCCTCGTCCGTCACCTTCTTCTGCATCGCCTCGTACTGCTGGGCACGCTTGGCCGTATCCAGCTCCTTGGCCGCCGCCAGCATCTCCTTGGTCAGCTCGGGAATGAACCACTTGTTGCGCCAGGCAATCGGCTTGCTCTTGGGCGCGTCGGAGTTGTCGGCGTTGTGCACGAAGGTGTCGGCATTGGTGTGCGGGTCGAAATAGTCCGGCCCCCAGGACAGCATGGCGATCTGGTGCGCCCGTGCCCGGTACTGGCCGATCACCGCCTTCAGCTCCATCGGCTCGATCGACACCTTGATGCCGGCCTGGCCCATGGTCTGCTGCACCGATTGCGAGATCTCGGTCCAGGGCGAAGAGTTCGGCGCCGCCATCTTCACCGCGAAGCCGTCCTTGTAGCCCGCTTCGGCCAGCAATGCCTTGGCACTCGCCACGTCGAGCTTGAAGGGCGCGTAGGGAATGGCGCCGAAGAAGCCGACCGGCAGGAAGCTCTGCTGCACGACGAAGCGGCCGGCGAGGAAGCTCTTCACCATGCCTTCGTAGTCGACCAGCATCTTCATGGCCTGGCGGACCTTGACGTTGCCCAGCGGCTCGTAGCCCGTGTTCAAGCCCATGTAGAAGGTGTTGGCGGCCTTGAAGGACTGCACCTTGATGTTGGGATTGCCAGCCAGCGGCTTGATCTGGTCGGGCGTCAGGTCGCGGGCGATGTCGATGTCGGCCTTCTCGAGCAGCAGGCGCTGCGAGGCCGGTTCCGGCACGTGGCGGATGATCACGCGCTTGAGCGGTGGTCCACCCAGGCGGAAGCCGGGAAAGGCTTCCAAGGTGACGCTTTCGTTGGCCTTCCAGGAGACCAGCCGGTAGGCACCGGACGAGGCCGACTGGGTCTTCAGCCAGCCGTTGCCCAGGTCGCCGCCCTTCTCGTTGGCCAGCGCCGCCTTCTTCTCCACTACCGAGGCGACGATCGAGGTCATCAGGTTCAGCACCAGGGACGGCGCAAAATCCTCGGTGATCTTCAGCGTAAGCGTGTCGCCGCTGCCCTTCACGAGATCCTTCACGTTGGCCTTCGACCAGCCGAACTGCGTGAGCAGGAAGGCCGCCGTCTTGTCCATCAGCACGACGCGCTGCAAGGAGAACTCGGCATCCTCTGCCGTCACCGGCGTGCCGGACTGGAACTTGAGGTTGGGGCGGATCTTGAACGTAAAGGTCTTGCCATCGGGCGACACGGTCCAGGATTCGGCAACGCCGCCCACCAGCTTGTTCAGGTCCTCGGCTTCGTAGCGCAGCAGGCGATCGTAGATGTTGGAGCAGATCTCGACGCCCGAGAGTTCGTAGCACTCCCCCGGATCGAGGCTCACGATGTCGTCGATCTGCTTGGCGAAAACGACTGCGTCCTTGGGAGTCGCTGCGTCGGCGATGCGCGTCCAGCCGGTGAAGGGAGCGGCGGCAACGCCCGCCAGCAACAGTCGTCTGCCAATCTCGCTCATGCTCGGTACGCCCCCGTAATCATGGTTCGGGGCAGTATGCCGTGAGGAGACGCCGCTTCGCTAGTGCCTGTGGGCGCATGGCACTGTGCAGTGATTTCGACTCAAAGCTGGGAGCGCGCCACTCATGCGCGAAGGTTACTTCGCGCGAAGTGGCGCCTACTGTTGAGTGGACCATCAATGACCTCATCCTGAGGAGGCCCGAAGGGCCGTCTCGAAGGATGGGAACAAGCACCGTTTCTGTTGCCGACCCTTCGAGACGCGGCCTGCGGCCGCTCCTCAGGGTGAGGAATCTTTGTAAGTTAGCGCCGATTGCTTCCAGGTCCGTTCGTGGTTTCTGATTGCAGGCCGGAAGGCCCGCGATCCGCGTATCAGTTCCTGCCTTCGAAGCCGCGATACACCGCTTCCGCGATCGGCAGCAGCTGATCGCGTGAGGCCACCGCCGTCACGGCGAAGCCGAAGCCCTGGTCGATCCAGGCGAAGGTCGCGGCGTCTCCCTCCCGCTGGAAGCGGAAGGCCGTCTCCGTGCCGTCGGTCGCCCGTACGTAGATCGTGAGGCGGCGGCCGCTCGCGTCGTCGTACATCAACTGGGCCGCCGCGCCGCTGCCGCCGGGCAACAGCCGGCCGCCCATAAGCCTGTAGCCGAAGGGCTGCAGGTCCGGCGCGGCGAGCTTGCGGCCGAGGCGCTTGGAGAGCCACTGCAGGAGATGCGCTTCCTGCTGCACGCCGACTTCGACGGGATGGGCGACTTCGACGACGAAGGTGCGAAAGGCCGCGACCGCGCTCTGGGTGACGCCGGCCGTCGCAACCGATTGAACGGGCGTCGGCGCGAGACCGTTGGCGAACCATCCGGCCACGGCGCCGACCACGAAGATCGCCAGCGCTGCCGCAGCGGCACGCGTCGAGCCGATCCAGCGGACGCGCCGGTTGGCGCGAAGATTGGCGATGCGCAGCCTGGCCGGTATCGGTTCGGCGAACTTAGCCTCGAGCTGGCCGCGCAGCAGGGTGCGGTGGCGACGCTCGGCGGCAATCCTGTCGGCAAGGTCGGCGCGGGCGGCCACATGGGCCTCGACCGCCGCCCGCCGCCTGTCGTCGAGGCGATCGTCGATGAAGGCCTGCAGATCGTCCTCGCCGATGGGGAGCTCGTTGCCCGTCATTTCACTCTCCGAAGCAGCGTAGCCCGCCCCGTCTCCAGTATCGATCGCAGCCTCTGGCGGCCGCGCGACAGCCGCGACATCACCGTGCCCGGCGGCACGCCCAGCACGCGGGCCGCGGCGTCATAGGAAAGATCCTCGACCCCGACCAGCAGCAGCAGCGACTTCTGCTCCTCCGGCAACTGCTCGAGAGCCGCCAGCACGTCCTGCATCTCGAGGCCGGCCTCCTGGGTCGCCGTGACACCGGGCGACGACACGGCGGCGAGGTCGAGATGCGGCCCGCGGCGCTGGCGCTGCCGCGCGGCCGAGACGTGCAGGTTGCGCAGGATCGTGAACAGCCAGGCCTGCAGGTCGCCGTCGGGCCGGCGCAGGCTCCAGCGCGACAGCGCCCGTTCCAGCGCGTCCTGCACCAGGTCGTCGGCCGCATCGTGGTTGCGTACCAGCGCATAGGCATAGCGACGCAACGCCGGGATCAGCGGTTCGAGCAGGGCCTCTGCATCGGCCATCACAAACCTCCACCCCCGTCATAGGGGGTGGAGGGCGGCCGCGACAGGATCACTTGAGGATCACTTCAGGATCGCTTCAGGATCACTTGGCGATGTGCCAGGCGCCGTTCAGGAAGCCGTCGCCGGTCTTGTCACCGGCCTTGGTGTCCTTGGCGAAGGCGTAGAGCGGCTTGCCCTTGTAGGCCCACTGCTTCATGCCGTCGTCGCGGGTGACGATCGTCCAGTCACCCGAAGCCTTGGCGCCATCGGCCACCAGTGCCGGCGGCCAGTTGGTCGCGCACTGGCCATTGCACACCGACTTGCCGGCGGTGTCCTTGTCGAAAGTGTAGAGCGTCATGCCCTTGGCGGTGACGAACATGCCGTCCTTCATGGCGGGCGGCGTGGTCGTCCCGGGCTCCGCCGCAAGAACGGTACTGGCGACGAGGGCCGCGAGCACGGCGGCGGCAGAAAGAAAGGACTTCATCATGGGGGTCTCTCCTGTGCAGGCAGGGTGTGCCGGGGTGGGTGTGCGGGCTGGCATGGTGGGCATGCCGGAGAGAGACGCCGGCAGGGCGGCTTTATTCCCCGTGGGGTCAGGAAAATTTCATGGCCCGGTGATTGCAGGGCCTGCATGCGTCATTGCACACAGGGTGACATGGGGGTTCGAGCCGCGCTAAAGCTGATCGGCAGCCCGTGCCCCGGGCCCGTTTCCACAACAGACGAGACCCGCAGGTGCACCACGAAGCCGCGCTCATCTCGACCATCGCCATCGGTTTCGTGCTTGCGTTCGGGTTCGGCTACATAGCCGATCGTCTGCGCCTGCCGCCGCTGGTCGGCTACCTCGTCGCCGGCGTCCTGATGGGCCCCTACACGCCGGGTTTCGTTGCCGATGCGGGCCTCTCGGCGCAGCTCGCCGAGGTCGGCGTCATCCTCCTGATGTTCGGCGTCGGCCTGCATTTCTCGACGTCGGATCTGCTGGCGGTCCGGGGCATCGCCATACCCGGGGCGATCGGCCAGATCGTTCTCGCGACCCTGCTGGGCATGGGGATGTGCTGGCTATGGGGCTGGAGCCTCGGCACCGGCCTGGTGGTCGGACTGAGCCTTTCGGTGGCCAGCACGGTCGTGCTCCTCAAGGCCCTGGAGGAACGCAACCTCGTCAACAGCCCGAACGGCCGAATTGCGGTGGGCTGGCTGATCGTCGAGGACCTGGCAATGGTGCTGGCGCTGGTTCTGCTGCCGGCCTTCGCCGAGATCCTGGGCGGCAAGTCGGTGGCGGGCCACGATGGCGGTGGCAGCGACATGCCCCTGGCGCTCGAGCTGGCCGTCACCTTGGCGAAGGTCGCGGCGTTTGCGGCGATTGCCATCCTGCTCGGACCGAAGGTCGTGCCGTGGGTTCTCGCGAGGGTGGCCCGTACCGGCTCGCGCGAGTTGTTCACGCTTTCCGTCCTCGCGATCGCACTGGGCATCGCCTACGGCTCGGCGCACATCTTCGGCGTTTCCTTCGCGCTGGGCGCCTTCTTTGCCGGCGTCGTGCTGAGCGAGTCGTCCTTCAGCCACAAGGCGGCCGCCGACTCGCTGCCGTTGCAGGATGCCTTCTCGGTCCTGTTCTTCGTCTCGGTCGGCATGCTGTTCGATCCGTCGATTCTGGTTCGCCGGCCCGACGCGGTGCTGGCCGTGCTGGCGGTGATCATCGTCGGCAAGGGGCTGATCGCGATGGGCATCATCTTGCTGCTGCGGTTCCCGGTCGGAACCGGCCTGATGGTATCGGCCAGCCTGGCGCAGATCGGTGAATTCTCCTTCATCCTGATCGCACTCGGCATCTCGACCGGTCTGGTCCCCAAGGAAGGGCGCGACCTGATCGTGGCGGGCGCCCTGTTCTCGATCATGCTGAACCCGCTGGTCTTCGCACTGATGACCGAGCTGCAGCGCCGGATGCGCGGCGCTCAGCCGGCGGGTGCTGCGTTCTTCGGGCAGCCGCACTACCAGGCGCTCAGCCACGAACTCGATCGCATCCAGGCGCGCAACGAGGAACGCTCGAAAGCGCACGAACTGCGACTGCACGGCCTGCTGGAGCGGTTTCCCGTCCTGTCGCTGGTCGACCGGCAGGACCAGGAGGCGCTGCTGCTGATGTTCCGGCCGAAGTCGGCATCCCCCGGCGAGCGCGTGATCCGCCGCGGCGATCGCGCCGACGGCATGTACTTCATCTCGTCCGGCGCGGTGGAGGTGCAGGTCAACGATCGGACCATCCGCCTGGAGCCGGGCGCCTACTTCGGCGAGATGGCGCTGCTCAGCGGCGAGCGCCGCACCGCCGATATCGTTGCCGTCGATTTCTGCCAGTTCCTGGTGCTCGACCGCCGCGACTTCAACCAGTTCATGTCGCGTCATCCGGCGGTGCGTGCCGCCGTCGCGGAGATTGCCGAGCAGCGGCGCGAGATGAACCTCGCGCCGACAGGCAGCGAAGAAGCTAGGGTCGAGGAACCGGTGCCGCCGCCGCGCTGACCTCGGGCGGCTCGTCGTAGAAGTGGATCTGCATCAGCAGGGCGCCGATCGGTTCCACGCGATGGGGCTGCTCCGGCTGGACCAGGCCGGGCCGGTCGGGGGTCAGGATGGTCTCGCCGGTTCCGTCAGCCAGCATGAACTTCAACTGCCCCTCGATCACTTCGATCACGCCCCAGACTCCGGCCTTCGTCCGATGCTCCCCGCGCAAGGCGGCGGGGAGCGTCTTCTCATCGAAGACCGGCGTGGAGCGGTAGGGCCTTTTCATTTCAGGCCGCCAGCCGGATGTCGTCGGCGTGTGCGGGATAGGGCGCGACCTTCCGGTCGCCGACCTCGAGGCCTGCGAGCTCGCTGGCGAAACCGTGATTGATGTCGCGGTGATGGGCTTCGTCGGCCCGCACCGCGAGCACGACGTCGCGCAGGGTCGCATCGTCGGGCAGCTTCCAGTAGTGCCGCGCGATCGCCGGTGCCGGCACGTTGGGGGAACGGCCTTCGTCCAGTTCCTGCAGATAGTAGGTGTAGCTGACGACGGCTTCCTCCTCGAAATAGCCGACGACGCGATGGGCGGTCCGGGGGCTTGCGAGATAGAGGCCGAAGAAGGCCAGGTAGAACACCCACTGGGCGCCCAGGATGACGCAGCGTTCGAACAACGTCGGCTTGGCGACATGGATGAAGGTCATGAGATGCATCCGCTCGTTCTCTGCCTCCTCCATGAGCGTGCGGATCCAGCCATTGTCGTCGGTCATGCGGCGCAGGCATCGCAGATGGGTGAGCGTTGCACCGACCATGCCGGGTACGGCGGCGACCGTCTCCAGCACCACGGCGCGATGGCCGTAACGCTTGGCGAAGAACGTGTCGGCACAGAAGCGCAGGACCTTGGTGAAGCCGAGCGCCACGCGGTCGGACAGGCCGACGGCCTTGTGATGGACATCGAGATCGACGGTGGGGAGATCGACGGTGGGGAGATCGACGGTTGGGAGGTCGACGGGCTGAATGTGCGCAGGGCCTTGCATGATGCTTCTCCTCCGAAACAGGCGGCGTGGCGAATCAGGCGGCGTGGCCGGGCGCGGGATCGAGCTTCAGCATCAACGCCAGCTTGAAGCTCTCGGCGATACGGTTGGCCTTGGCCTGCAGGGCGGCGGCGGCCTGCGCCGGCATTTCCTCGGCCGTGGTCTCGCGCCATAGGCCGAGCCAGCGCTCGAACATGGCAGGCGTCAGGCGGCTGCGATGCTTGAGATGGGCGGCCATCGGCATGCCCTTGTAGCGGCCGGTCGTCAGCATCAGGGAAGACCAGAAGGCTGCGAGCTTCTCCAGATGCTCGGGCCAGTCGTCGATCGCGTCGTTGAAAACCGGGCCGATCAGCGGGTCCTGGCGGACCTTGCCATAGAAGCGGGTGACCAGCCGGGCGAGGCCTTCCTCGTCGATACCCTCGATGCCGTTCATGGGATCGCTCCAAATCATGTATCTAAAGTACATGTATTTTGATGCCCTAAACATGTCAATCAAATACATGTATTGTCGATCCTCATCAGAGCGAGGTCTCCGGGGCTGGCATGCGACTGACGCGCTACACCGACTACGCCATGCGGGTGCTGCTCTATCTCGGCGCGCAGCCCGACAAGGTCTGCTCGATTTCGGAGATCGCGCGCGCCTACGGCATCTCGCAGAACCACCTGATGAAAGTCGCCCATGACCTCGGCAAGGCGGGCTACGTCGAAGGCGTGCGCGGCCGGCTTGGCGGCATCCGCCTGGCGCGGCCGGCCGACCAGATCAATGTCGGCGACGTCGTGCGCCGGACCGAGGAGGGGTTCGAACTGGTGGAGTGCGGCTCCTGCGTCATCGCGCCGGCCTGCGGCCTGACCGGCGCCCTCGATGAAGCACTTGCAGCCTTCATGGCGGTGCTCGATCGCTATACCTTGGCCGACCTCCTGAAGAAGCGGTCAAAGCTCATGCGTCTGTTCGAAGCGCAGTTGGCGTCGTGAGGCGTCTCCTCGGCGCCGCCTCCCTGGCGATCCTGACGGCAATCATGGCGTTGCTGGCGGCCCTGCCGGCCGGTGCGCAGCAGAACGTCCGCGTGCCGGTCGAGCAGGCCGGCCGCACGGTCCAGCTCGCGGCACAGCTCTTCCGTCCGGCCAACGCATCGACGCCCGTTGCGGCGGTCGCGATCTTTCACGGTTGCGGCGGACCGGGACAGAACACCGCGCGTATGGCGGGGCTGCTGGCATCCTGGGGCTATGCCGCGCTCGTCGTCGACAGCTTCTCGGCGCGCGGTCTCAAGGACGTTTGCGGCCGCCACTGGCCGACCCAGGCCGATGCGGAGGCGCGGGCGCACGACATCGATGCGGCGTTGGGCTGGCTGGCCCGGCAGCCCGGCATCGATCCCAAGCGCCTCGCCTACATGGGCTATTCCTACGGTGGCGGTGTCGCGATGCTGCGCGCGCTGTCGGGCCAGGCGTCCGCATCACCCTCGGCCGCGCCCGCTGCCCCGCCCGCCAGGGCCGTCGTGCTGGTCTATCCCGACTGCGCCCTGGCGGACTCGCTGGAATCGCCGCTCACGGTACGCCAGCCGACCCTGTTTGCGATGGGTGCGCTCGACGACTGGACGCCGGTGCCGCGTTGCCAGGCCGTGATCGACCGGGTCGCCCGCGGCAAGGATCTGGTCGAAACGAAAATCTACGACGGCGCGCATCACAGCTTCGATGCGCTCGGCCTGCCGGTGCGCTATCTCGACGGGGTCGGCAATCGCAGCAAGCCCGGCGGGTGCTGCGGCGCCCATTACGGGGCGCACGAGCCGGCCTGGAAGCAATTCGTGACCGATGTGAGGGCCTTCCTGGCCAAGCATCTCGCCCCGTGATCCGGAGTATTGGCTGATGGGAAAGACGATCTGGCACTGCCATATCGCGATATCGCTCGACGGCAAGATTGCCCGCGCTGACGGGTCGTTCGACTGGCTGGAGGCCTACCCGCCGCAGGAATTCGGCCTCGAACCCTTCCTGGCCAAGGTCGATGCCATCCTGATGGGACGTGACACCTACGAGGCCGTGCGTGGTTTCGGCGACTGGCCCCATCCCGGCAAGCCGACCATCGTCATGACCAACCGGCCGCTGGAGGATGCCCCTGCCGGTGTCGAGGCCCGGTCGGGTGATCTTGGTGGCGTGGCCGCCGAACTCGAGGCACGCGGCTATCGGTGTGTCTGGGTCGAGGGCGGCGGCCAGGTGATCCGCGGCATGGTCGCGGCCGGCAAGTTCGACGTGCTGGAGATGGCGATCGTGCCGATCGTGCTGGGTGACGGCATTCCGCTCTTTCCGTCGGGAACGCCCAGCTTCGGCCTCGACCTCGTGAGCTGCGAGCGCCGCAGCGGCGGTGCCCTGCACGTCGTCTACAAGCGTGCGCAATAGATCAGCGGTTGTGTTGCTCCAGGCGGCGATTGTGTAAGGTCGCCGCGGGGGACACAAACCATGGACGAGTCGATGGGCCGCGCGCTGCTGGGGGCAGCTTCGTGACCGATATCGCGACGCCTGCCAAGCACGGGACCATGCGCCTGTGGGGCGTCGCAGCGCTCGGCATCGGCTCGATGGTCGGCGCCGGCATCTTTGCGCTCCTGGGGCAGGCCGCCCTGATGGCCGGCCGCGATGTCTACCTGTCGTTCGTCATCGGTGGCGTGATCGCGCTGCTGTCGGGCTATTCCTACGCCCGTCTCGCGGCCCGCTTTCCCAGTTCGGGCGGCATCATGGATTATTTCGATCGTGCCTATCCCTCCCGGGTCGTCGCCGGCGGATTGTCGGTCCTCTATCTCGTCACGTCGGTCATCGCGGTCGCGATGATCGCCAAGACATTTGGAGCCTACGCCGACCGGCTGCTTTTCGGCGACGAGTCGTCGCGTCTGGCGAAGAATCTTTCCGCGTCCGCCATCGTGATCGCGCTGGTGGTGACGAACATGGTGGGATCGAACGCCGTCGGTCGGCTCGAGGAACTCCTGGTGGCGGCCAAGCTCGTCATCCTGGCTGTCCTGATGGCCGCCGGCATGCCGGGGATCGAGCCGGCCCTGCTGACGGCGGGCCCGACCGTGGGGGCCGCCACGCTGCTGGCCAGCGTCGGCCTGACATTCTTCGCCTATGCCGGCTACGGCATGATGACCAATGCTGCCGGATATGTCGCCGATCCACAGACGACGATCCCGCGGGCCATCTACCTCGCCATCGGCCTGGTGATCGTCCTCTATGTCGGCCTGGCGATCGTCGTGCTGGGCAACATTTCACCGGCCGAACTCGCGCGTTACGCCGATACGGCCGTGGCTCAGGCGGCGCGGCCGGTGCTGGGCCATGCCGGGTTCGTCATCGTGGCGGGCGGTGCGCTGTTTGCGACGGCATCCGCCATCAATGCCTGCATCTTCTCCGCCCTCGAAGTCTCGCGCGGTCTTGCCGCCCGCCAGCAGCTGCCGGCCGCCTTCGGCCGTACGGCCTGGGGGCAGGGGACCCGTGGCCTGGTCTGGGCGGCAGGCGCCATCCTGATCATGGTGAATCTCTTCGATCTTCGAGTCATTGCGCAGGTCGCCGGCGCCACCTTCCTGGTCACCTATCTCGCGGTCTTCCTGGCGCACTGGCGGTTGCATGCGGATGTCGGGGGACGGCGAAGCCTGATTCTGCTCGGTGCCGTGCTGATGACCGTCGCTTTCGGCGCCTTCATGGTCAGCCTCTGGCAGACCCAGCCGGTCGTCATCGGCCTTGCTCTTGTCGCCATTGCCGGCAGCTTTGCGGTCGAATGGCTGGTGCAACGCCGCCAGACCGCCCATCGATCGTGACGTGAGACCATGATTCGTCGAGCGACCCTTGCCGACCGTCCCCGCATCACCGAAGTGCGTCTTGCCGTTCGGGAGAACAAGCTTAGTGCGGCCTCGCAAGCCAAAGTCGACCGTACCGCCGACTGGATCTTCGAGAATGGAACCTTCTGGGTCTGGGAGGAAGCGGGCGCCGTGCAGGGCTTCGCGGTCGCCGACCTGCGCGACGGCACGATCTTCGGCCTTTTCATCCATCCGGACTACGAGGGCCGCGGCATCGGTCGCGTGCTGCTGCCGAAGGCCTGCGAGGATCTGCGGGCGGCGGGCTTTTCGGCGGCAACGCTCACGACCGGTCCCGGCACGCGCGCCGAACGGTTCTATCGGACCAACGGATGGCCGGAGATCGGCCGCCAGGACGACGGCCAGATCATCTTCAGAAAGTCGCTCTGACGCTCAGACAGTCGTCGCGCGTCTCAACGCGGCCTGGGCGAGCAGCCGTGTCGAATCGAGC
>ERZ778027.3049-NODE-3049-length-18090-cov-4.662101_pt1 | contig 18090 bp, 33 predicted proteins | sample MGYA00375757_ERZ778027 | MGnify/ENA primary metagenome ERZ778027 (study PRJEB29350, sample SAMN05389817) | bioreactor metagenome | isolation source: Ammonium sulfate bioreactor | place: South Africa: University of Cape Town | collected 2014-02-18 ... | reverse complement strand
GCAAGAGAAGATCTTCCGGCGCCACTTCAGCTCCTTGGGCGAGGACCTCGTCGTCGGTATGTATGCCTCGTACATCTCGCGTGCCATTCGCGCGACGCTCACGACTCAATTTCCTCCGATTGGCACGCTTCCCAGCGTTCGAATGCGAGTACCGCAATGAAGAGCAAACGGTCCTGGGCAAGCAGAGTGGCACCATGTTCGTTACGCCGTCCTACATGGCCTTCTATCATGAAGGCCGTATACGCAAGGACGTACAAGTACGCGAGATACCTCGATCGATCCATATCATTATCAGCTCGAATACTCAACTCGCTGATCCACGCTCTCGCATTCCAGCTGGTGCTCACGTTCGCGAGTATCTTGAAGATCTCCAAGATTACGACTGGGCTATTGAATCACAAGTCGATTCTAGTCGAGACGGCAGACGCCAAGGTTCGTTCGTGTGCTCGATATCACCTGCAGCATCGACTAACTCGCTCACGTGCCTCGAAAATCGATATCCATCATCTCTCTACGTGCATCAACAACCGATCAACCGATCGACCTTGAACTACAAACACAATGCCAAATGCCTCGCTACTTATTCGATGATGCTGCTTCACTCGCTCGATCGAATGCAGTACGTGTTCCTGGGCTTCCGTGACTTCGACACAACGCTCTCGACGCTGCAATCCAATCTACAAACCGCCAAGCTCTCGGACCTGGCGAGTGCGAGCGACTCATCGCGCAACCTCGTGCGAGCCTTCCCCGAGCATCTGCAACCTGTCCGATCGGGTTCGAACGCCTCGCTGTCGTCGTCGTCGTCGCTGCCTCGATTGGCGGCCTCGTTGTCCTCCGGTGCTGTACACGCCGATGGCTCGAGCTCGAGTCTACTCTCGCGTACGATCAGTCCAGGAGAGTCGCCAGCAGTCGCGTCGTCATCTGCATCATCACGATCGAAGCGAATGTCCGTCTCGACGCCGGTACCAAGCACCTCCATTCGCGCCTCGACCACAGCACTCTCGTCCAATCCCGACGAAGTGATTGCCATCGAGGCGCCAGTGGTGCTCGTTGGCACTCCTGGCACGAGTGATGGCGCGAGCGAGAGCACATCCGAGGCCCTGAGTCGACCGGCCAACGCCGAGGAAGACTCGGTGACGACGGTATCGACCGACCTCGACAGCTTCGAAGACGAACCCGACATGAACCTGGAGGTCTTCGAGCCCGACTCGACGCTGCCGATGGAGTTTGCGAGTATCTACGACCTGTCGATCGCAGGTACCTGCTGCACGAATGCCCGCCCATGACAGCCAGCCGCTTGCTGACACGATTCGATGACAGTGATCGAAGCTCGCGACCTCGTGTACGAGGACTCCAAGTTCGACATGGTCAAGAAGGTGGGGCCATCGCCGCCATACTGTGCCATCAAGATCGAGGACCTCCACACGCACCACAAGGTCCTGCGACACAAGGAGCATGCACCCAAACGCACAACGTGTCCCGTGTGGAACCTCCCTCCCTCCGGGTGCGTGCGCTCTTCGTTCGAGTGCGCTGCCTCGCTGCGAATGGATGTGTGTGTATTGATGCCTATTCGACGATGTGGCGCAGGTATCACTTTGGTGTGCACTTGTACTCGGATCGATCGTACAGCGTTCGATTCCGAGTACGCTACCGAACGCCGTCGGGTCTACGCACCAAGCGAGTGGGACAAGTGACGTTGACGTTGGACGAGATTGCCAAGCATCAAGCCGAGACTGGCGCCGAGTACGACGAATGGTTGGTGCTACTGGGCGAGCACCGAATCCCACAAGGCTTTGTGCGCGTGAAGATCAATCTCGTATGCCTGCCACAACCTGCTCGAATACCACGTTATCGTTGAATACTGATCGCGAGAATGCCTGTGTAGACAATGCATCAAGCGAGTGAATCGCCGACACAGAACGTGCTGGAGCTCGTGGCACAGTCGAGCATCACCGAAGCGATTCCTCCAATGAAGGCGGACACCAAGCAAAACACGGCCGCCTTCCTCGAGGTCTATCCCGAGTACCAAGGCCTTGATGCCGAGGTGAATCTGCATCAGATCGTCGAGCCGCAGATGGACACGGCGAGCGAGCGGCACTTCCTCACGACGCTGTACACGAGTGTAGCGCATCAACCGACGCTGCCGCACCGTCGCACGCTCGATCAGTCGCCGATGGGAGCCGAGGGCAATCGGCGCATGTCGTTGCGCGTCGCTGTCACGGACAACGCTGTCGCCGGCAGCCTCGACCATGGCTCGTTCGAGTCGTTCAAGCGCCGCCACTACGCCGAGCTCGAGGAGTTCTCGCGCCGCATAACGGAGCAACTCGAGCAAGGAGGCCTCCGCAAGACCCCCGACCCTCCGCTGCCAGTGTATCTCGCGCAGCACGGCATCAACGACGAGTGGGCGAGCGGGTTCGCGCAGCAGATCCAGCACTTGCAGCAAGATCTCCAGGAGCTGCCGGATCCCAAGGCCGTCTACGAGCTGCTGCATCGGCCAGCGGTAGCGAGCCACTCTACGCCAGTGCTTACACCTGCTGCTGCTGCTGCTGGTACGCGTGCCACACCACACCTCCACTTCCCACACGTCGGTGCGTGCTCGCTCACTTGAGTTGGGAATGCAGCAACTGGCGGCGGTGGCACTGACAGAAGCGGCGGCTTGGAGAGCTCGGCTCCCAAGTTGAGTGAGGCCTCTTCGCTCGAGTCGTCGGCGAACGGCAACAGCCTCCACAGCAGCAAAGCGTTGCAGAAGGACGAGGTAACCAACATCTCGTCAGCACTCGAACATCAACTGCTGAAGCGCAACAAGACCGCGTCGCCCGGGCACGGTGTGGGTACTTCAGAAGACAACCTTAGCAGAACAGGCTCGAGTGCGAGCCCGAGCTCGGCGTCGACGCTGGCGCCGGCAGGCACCGGTGCTGGTGGCTCGTCGCTGCTGACACCAACCAACATGGCCATCGGCGCAGGGATCGTGGCGTTGCTTGCTATCATATGGTTCGTCGTCCTCTGAGTCGTGATCGACACGTACTTGCACGCCCTGGTTGTACATACACATACACACGCATCGACTGATATCGCACCAAGCCACCACGCACCATTGTCGCTGTATGCACGAATCGTTCCGAGCACGAACAACAGAATGACGAATAAGAACCCACACATACACTCTCAAACACACGCATCTTTGATCCGTTTTGCGTCGCGTCGTCGCCGCTGCCACCGCCGCCATATTATGGCCGTATATTGAAGATGAGGAACATTTGGAGGGGTTCTCGAGTACTGTACCAATCAAGGAGAGGCAACACGCGCGGAAGCAACAGCAACAGCAGCTCAGATTGCAAATGGAGGCTTGTCGACCAGCTCGGCGCGTATCAACCGACCGCCGAACCAACGGTTGTCGAGCTTCTCTTGCGCTCGCAAGGCACCTGCGTGAACACAAGAGATGAATGATGGCAGCTCAGACCTGGATGCAGCAGATAGCAACAAAGCAGAACAAACCAGCCACACAGCCAAACAGCCAAACAGCCAAACACTCTCATCTCGACACCCTCCATCATCCACACTGCCAGCAGCACCAGCAGCAGCAGCAATGACCGAAACAAGTAGTAGCAGCACGGTGCATGCGTGTGCGTGTATGAATGAATGTATGTATGTACCTTCTGGAGCCTCAAAAACGACGTACACCAGCACCAATACGACCGATCCTTGTGTTTCTTGGTCGATCACGACCTTGGAGACCTTGCCAAAGTTCGAGCACTCGCTGTAGTTGGTTGGACGGACGAGCCACGGGGTCAGTTGAGTGTCGACGCATCGGAGCAAGTGGGAGCGATGGTGAGATACCTGAAAACCTCTTCCTCGAGATTGCCATCAAGATCCTCGATGTCAACCATATTCCGCAAGCGAACGACGCGTGCTTTCTGTGCGTGGTTCGTTTGGTAAGCAGTGTCTTCTCGTCGCTCGGTGGTGCCGCGGCGAATGAGGTTGGTGGGAAGATGTACCGCGAGGTCGGGGTTCGATCGCGCCAGCTTCTGCATGATCAGATATCGCTGATTGCCAGAGATGCTCATCTCCTCCTCGGAACTCAGAGAGCTCTCTCGCGCAGGCTGCTGCATGCCAGGCAGCGAGGCATTGACGGCCGCCGCAGCGGCTGCAGCTGCCGCGGCGACGGCTGCAGGAGTTTGGGGGCCAGCCATTGCGCCTGGCAGTAAAGGCGGGAAGGCAGTCGGGAAGGGAGAGTGTGGATTGGCGTATGCACTGCTCGAAGCGGTGGCCGAGTTGACGCGCAGCTGTCGTCCTCCGAGCGAGAAGCCGTTCATGTGTTGGATGGCCTTCTCGGCTGAGCTGGGGTCCTCGTACTCGAGAAATCTTGAAGCAGCACGACAACGAGAATCAGCGGTTGGGCAGGAGGGAACACGCGCGCAGCAGGGCAGCTTCGTACCCGTAACCTTTGTGTTTGCCCGTAGCGGGGTTCGGCTGCATTCGTTGGGGAGACAAGAGAGCTTAGCGATAGACGGCACGTTGCGAGCAATCACACACTAGTGTCCTCTCGAGTCGTACCAGTAAAATACAGGACTTGATCGTGCCATAGGGTTCGAACACGCTTCGGAGATCGGCTTCAGTCAGGTCGAAATTAATCGAGCCAATGTAGATTCGAGCAGAGGAGGTCATGAGCGGGACTCGCGGTGGGAAGCTGGTTGCTGCGGCGGCGGCGGCTGCGGCTGCTGCTGCGGCTGCTGCCATTGGGTTGATTGGTGCAGCGGGTGCAGCAGCAAGACCCGGAATGCCGGCAGCCATCGAGGAGCCGAGGGGATGAGGTCGAGAGACACGCATAGGCCTGTGGTGGGGCCCAGGTCAGTACGCAAGCGAGCGAGCGAGAGAGATGGCTGCCATACCTCGAACCAAGCATCACACCGTTCATGGTGGCCATCGCCGTATTGGCAGCTTCGGGCGTGGTGAATTGGATGAAGGCAAAGCCCTGTATGCCACGTGGGGGTTTGCAGGGTGTAAGCGATCAGTACGCCCTGGTGAGTTGAGCGACCACGTACGCGATTCATCGAGATGCTGCGGATGGGACCGAAGCGAATAAAGGTCTCCTCGAGCTGCTTCTCGGTGATCTCGTAGTCGAGCGAACCAACGTAGATGCGGCACATAAAGTCGATGGCGCTGGCGGCAGCCTTGGCCTGCTCCTGCTGCTGGATACGAGCGAGCACTTGCTGCTGGAGCAGCAGCGGGTTGATTGCAGCGAGAGGCGATACGAGCGATGCAGCTAACCAACGCTCGCAGTGAGTGTCTCGGCGAATGGCAGGCGCCCAAGCGCGACGCACGAGGCCGTACCAGTGGGGACAGCGGTATCCCAGCCGCTCTTGCGATCCTTCTTGTCTTCAGAAGATTCGTCGTCAGCCTTGTGGCGCTTGGAGGAGGATGACGACTCCCTGTCGCTATCAGAGTCACTATCGAGCGGTCGCTTCTTCCTGCTGCTCCGTCTGCTCTCGCGATCAGAGTCGGTGGAAGGCGAGCGATCGCGATCGCGTCTGCTTCGTCGTCGATCTCGATCTCGGTCGCGGTCTCGATCACGATCTCGGTCCCGGTCTCGATAGTCTCGATCTCGATCACGATCACGATGATCTCGATCACGCCCGCGGTCGCGGTCTCGGTCTCGGTCGCGATAGTCACGGTCACGATCACGGTCACGGCCACGGTCTCGATCGCGGTCTCGATCACGGTCTCGCTCGCGGATACTGCCGCTCTTTCCCTTGCGAGAGGAGCGAGCTCGATCGCGTGTGCTGTCGTCATCGGGTTTGGTGGTGTCGTCGCCGTTGGGTTTGCTGTCGCTGGTAGTATCGTGTGAGGTCTTGGTGCTATCATCATCATTGGTGGTGGTTGGCGTGTGTGCATTCGGTTCGCTCGAGTCAGGATCGGTGGAGCCGTCGACACGGCCGCTACCACTCGCTGCTGATTCGTCGTCGTTGTCGTCGCGTTGCTGATGGTGATTCGCTTCTACGCTGGTGGCGCCATTGGTGCCGTTGTTGTCGTTGGATGCATGGTGCTCGTGCTTCTCGTCGGTGGCACCCTCGAGACCATCCGAGTGTTGTTGGTCCTGCTGGTGTTGCTTGTCGTGATCGCCATCCTCAGTACGCAACTCGGGCTCTTCCCGCGCTTCATGCGCCATTGGTTCCCTCGCTCGCTCTCTCTCGCTTGCTCTCTCGTGTGATGGCTCCACACCCTCACCAATACTGCTCTACGATCGTGGCACACCAACCACACCTGCCCACCAACCCAGACCAAACGAAGCAAGCCAAGCGAGCGCCAACCAGCAACCAAGCAACAACAGCGAGATCGAGAGATCGATCGATCGAGAAAGAGTGAGTAACGCATCGATGAGCTCCCACGGAGCCTTACAGCCTCCTACGGGGCATGTACTCCACGCCATACCCCGCCTTCCCGTAAATAAGCCTCGGGCAGAGCTCGTGGTTGCGCTCGCGCTCAGCGGTCTTGGGGATTTCGCAGGAACGCCCAGCGGTCGTGGGCTTAGTATAAAGCCTGCCCGCCGCCTTCTTGGTCGCTCGCCGCACACACGATCGATCCTCTTTTCTCTCAGCGCCGCAGCTTACGCAACAGCTTAGTCGCACACCTACACAATGGGTACGCACTCGCTCGGATCTCGCGTCGTGGCCGTGAGCGCGCTCGTGATCGCTTCGTGGCTTGGCTGCTTGGGTGTATCGTTGGTGGCGGTCTGGTGATTTTTGCGGATTTTTCTGCGAGATCAAGATCGAGATCGATCGCGTGTGTTTCGTGTGTGATCGCGACCTCGCTGTGCTCTCGGGCTGGCGTGCGAGAGGCAGCGCTGATCTCGTTGTCGTTGCGTATCTGTGGTCGCGAACGTTGGGGGCTGCGTGGGGTGTATCCTTATGTGGTTTATACGCGCCTGCGTGCGAGATCGCGTGTGTTTGTTGTCGTCGTCGATCTCGTTGTCGTTGCTCGTGTATCGATCTCGATCAGCTCGCCAGCCTGCTGTGTTGCTCTCCTTGTTGATCCACCGATCGCTAACTGTTGTTCTCCGCCATCGTCGCTGTCGCTGCTGTTCTCGCCATCCCACAGGCAAGGTTCACGGAGGTCTGGCTCGTGCCGGAAAGGTCAAGGGCCAAACGCCCAAGGTCGAGAAGCAGACGGAGGGCAAGAAGAAGCCCAAGACTGGCCGCGCCAAGAAGCGCCTGGCCTTCAACCGCCGATTCTCTGCCGCGGTCGCTGCTCCTGGCGGCAAGCGAAAGGGCCCGAACTCGCAGGACAAGTAAGCCATCGATGCTTGAATAAATCCAACAACATCTGCGCATACACACCTGTCTGGTCTCTCTCTCTGGCTGGCGTCTGGCTGCATACCTACGCCTCTGTCTGCATCGAACTCTGCGTGTAGTGCACCATAGCTCGCGTCCATCGATCGGACTGCCTCGCCGATGCCCAGAGCGCGCGATAGCGATAGATAGCGTGCGTGTATGCGCACCACGAGCGCCGTCGATGCAGCATCGGCGATTGCGTCGGCATTGCGCGTCGTCGTCATCCGTCTGCTTCGCCTCCACACCGCGCACCACCACCCAGCAACGCCGCTCCCTGCCTGCACGCGCGCTCTGCCGTCGCCTGCTCCCTTCATCATCGCCATCTCCCGCTCACACACCGCCCTCGAGCCCCCTTGACCGACCAACAAGCTCGAGCACGCACCACCACCTCTCTCCCTGTCGCTCTCGCTCCCTCGCTCCTGCTCCCCTCTCGACGACCTCTCCCACAGAGCCACGCTGGCGACCTGACCAGTGACCGCTGCGGTGCTGGTGCTGCTGCAACACGCTACACAGCCACCAACTCGCTCCTCGGACCGCTCCAAGCACCCGCTCGCCGCTCGCCATGGAGTCGCCGACCATCGGGCTGTGCCGCCACGTGCCGTCGACCTACGACGTCGCCGCCTCGACCGACATCGTCATCCCGGTGTCGCTCAACGGCACGCTCGCCCTCGCGTTCCTGACCGTCTTCTTCTTCTCGTTGGTGCAGATCGTGCAGCTTTGGCTCGAGGGCTCCAAGCTGTCCAATCGCAAACGAGTCTTTATTCGCATCATGATATGTGTCTTTGGTACGTATCTTCTCGATCTCTCTCGATCTCTCTCGATCTCTCTCTCTCTCTCGTTCGATCATTCAATCGATCATTTGGTTTGGGAGATTGGTGGCTGCAATCACACAATCCCTCGATCCATCATGTGACATCTCATGATACTCGATGATCCATTGAATGGTCTCATTTGCCGACATCACGCACACGCGAGTCATGAATTGAACTCACTCATTCAATATCAATCTCTCTCTCTCTCTCTCTCGGAATCTCTCTCTCGGAATCGCTATGAATGAGTATAGTACGATTTCTGTGGTATGCATTTGTATCATTCGATCTGGAAGACCTGATACTCGAGAAGGCTCAGTCGTATGAACGACTGCTCACGACCACGGCTCGATTCTTGTACTATTGGCCATCGGCATTGTTGTTTTCGGCAGACTCTTGGACAATCATTAACTGGTGCGTTCAATGTGACTCGACCCATCCATGAATCGAACTTGATCTGATACAATTCTGAATGCATGGATGGTAGGTTTCAATTGTATCAAAAGGAGAAACTACGAAAGAAGATGGAGCCTCGTATGACGGAATCGTCGGCCGAGACGACGCCCAAGCAACGACGCAAGAAGAGTGAACGACGCACGAGTCAATTGACCTTGATGCGTGGCGTGGCGTCGACCGTTGTGCACTCGACCGTCTTGACGTTGGCCTTCTCGCCGTGGTACAATGGCGAGGCCGAGCATGTCGAGACGTCGGCGGTCGAGAACGATGCCGTTCGATGGTTGCTGTCGCTGCCGATCGAGGTCTTGGTGTCGGGTCTGTGCACGGTGCTGTTGCTGGCGCTGTGCTTCTACGCCTTCCGTTGGCTGGCGAACCTCAACAGCGCCAAGAACAGCGACAGCTTCAAGCTCAAGCAGCACACGGTGCTGACGCTCATGCTGTCGACCTCGCTGTTGGGCTACAATCTCTTGATCCTCGCGTGCTACATGCTCGATCTCTACTCGACCTCGGATTCGTACGGCCTACTGCGCGTGCACCTGTTGCTGCGCCTCTACGAGGTCTTCCACTGCCTCCTGATCTTGTGGACGCTCGCGTCGCCGTCGCTCTCGCTCAAGGCGCCGTTCCCGTCGAACTCGCGCGAGATCACGCAAGACTGGCTCACGTCGGTGCTGCGCGACAATGGCACCATCAAGTCCACGACCACCGTCGTGGCCTTCTCGACCGAGACGCTGCGTGGCGGCTGTCACTTCAAGGTCTCGCGCGTCTCGTTGCGCTACAGCGTCGAGAAGCCCGACGACCCACACAAGACCATCGTCGTCAAGCTGCTCTCGTGGGACAAGCCCATCTGGGAGCGCCTGGTGCTGTACGTCAAGCTGCAGCTCGGCTCGCTCGACCGCGAGGCCATGTACCTGCGCTCGTACCAGATCGAGTCGCTCTTCTACAAGCACCAGATGGACGACCTCCAGGGCCTGCGCATCCCCGAGATCTACTACAACCTCCAGGACTGCTTCAACAACCGCTTCGGCATGGTGCTGCAGGACCTCTCGACGCTCGAGGACGGCCAGCCGCACGGCTTCACGCGCCCCGACACCGAGCTGTGCCTCGCGCACCTCGCCACCTTCCACGCCTCGAACTGGCGCGAGAGCCGCACGCTGCCCTTCTCGGGCTGGGGCATCGCCGGCTACTGGACCGCCGGCAAGCGCGAGGGCTCCAAGCGCAAGGTGCTCGACTCGTGGCTCGCCACGATCGCCAACTTTCCGAAGCTCAAGCTCAACGAGCGCTTCCCGCGCCTCGGCCACCTGCTACACGCGCGCCTCGATTGGCTCGAGCGCGAGTTCGAGCACCTCATCGCCCCCGAGTACTCGACCCTCTGCCACGGCGACTACAAGATCACCAACCTCTTCGTCTCGCGTCCAAAGCCCGCCGACCACCCGAACGCTGCCAAGCCGCGCTCGGTCTACGCCATCGACTGGCAATGGTTCGGCCTCGGCAACTGCTGCGTCGACACTGCCTACCTGCTGCACACCTCGCTGCAGGTCGAGGAGCTCGACGCCATCCCGCAACTGCTCGACTACTACTACCATGCGCTCGTCGCAGCCGGCGTCGCCGACTACTCGTACGAGACCTTCCTCCACCACTACCACGTGGTGCTCGTCGACTTTTGCATGTACGCCATCGTCGCCAAGTGGGCCAAGATGACCGTCGCCGACTTTCGCCAGTACGAGCAAAAGAACAAGGACGGCCTGCATCTCCGATCGATTCCGCACATGGAATTGATCCTGCAGAGGACCTTTGAGATCGTATCCGAATGGGAATCCTCGCGTCCGATCCAATAGCTTCCTCCTGCCCCAACCATTACCACCATATTCACTGACCTATTGCCGACATGCAACCATCACCACCACCATCACCACCACCATCACCATCACCACCATCACCACTAAACACCATCACCACTAAACACCGAACGCTCAATCGAGTGAGTTGTATTCATTCAGTCATTCAAAATCAAGCACACGCTACCTCACTCTCACCCATATCATCCATCTCTGACCACACTACATCAATCAGTATCATTCTTCGCCGTCTTGCTATTGTTGATGTCATTGTTGTTGTAGTAGTAATATTGACTCCTGTTTCACCTCTTCTCATCTCTTCCGGCTGTAATAACACAAGAGCAATCCCAACATCCAATAACCTCCCCAAACCCCGCAACACAATACCAACAAACAAAGAGTCACCAAACCAACTCCAACTCGAGTTCCTTACAACCAGAACCACGTGCCTCACTGGATCGATTGATAGATAGACCATCAGAGCACGAGAGGGACCTTGAATATTGTGATACTCCGAGTACTCTGGACCAATATCGGAGTGATCGATCGAGGGAGAGTGCTCCTATCCTTCTTTCCTCAAGCTCTCGCTTCTCCCTCTCTTTCGCTCGCTGCCGCCTCACACGCGCATCACACTCACTCTCTCTCACCCACATATCTACCTCTCTCTATCCCTCTCCTTCTATCTACCTATCCCTCCCACTACGCTTGACTCCTTCTCTATCTTACATACCTCCCTTCAATCCCTCACTATCTCTATCAGCTCCTTTCGCGCGCTCTCCCTCTCTCTTTAAAGAAACACTCGCTTCGAGCGTGACCCTTCACCTCGGTCGCCTACGTGTGAAGCGATCACTCTCTCTCTCTCACTCGCGCCCCCGCTCTCTCTCCATCTCGTGTCCTCGCTACCGTCGAACCCGAGATTCAACAAGAACCGCCACAGACCGCCACCGCATCTACCACATCCTCCCCCCTTTTTGCCACCACCACCACCACCACGACGATGGCTACGCCTGAAGAAGAGGCGTCTCCCTTGGCTGCGTGCGATGTTCGATGGAAGCAAGCCAACTTCGTCGATTGTGCCGCGACCTATCATCAGATGGTGTCGACGCTCACCTCCAATCTCAAGTACGACGAGGGGGCCGCTCGCAACCCATCTCAATCCACCCGCAAACCCTCCGTCAAATGACCCTCGTGATTCGACGTCGTTCGTGTGCACGCTGTGTGTGTGTTTGTGATGCTGATCTATCACGCGACATCGATGGTTGCTTGTATACGAGTAGTATCTTGGTTGCATTGGCAAACTGCCCTGATGCCGAGTATGTTGACTCGCTCACTAGTGCCACGGTTCGAGTCTTGAGCCAAAATCGCACAGTATGTCGATAGCCTCCTTCTCCTGCTTCTTCTCCTTGCGCCATCATATCTCTCTCTTGTGCGAGTGCAATCTCGTGAGAGTATCAACCTCGCCAGAGCAAGGCGCAACAAATGCAAGCGATGTAAGCGAGTAACAAACGACCGTGATGCTTCAATGTGTCGCAGCTCCTGCCTTGTATTCGCCTGCTTCTGCTGGAGGAGTTCGAGACCAACCACAACGCATCGACCTTGCTACGTGGCAACAGCTTCGTCAGCAAGTTGCAATCGTGCTATGTTCGTATCCTTTTCGTACACTACACTCGGTACTCCTGGCGTGCAACGAGACGATGCTCCTCCTTCTCCACTCCTATTCGTCGTCGTCGTCGTCGTCGGCTTGTTATTGGAATCGTCGTTCCTTCACTCGAATGGGTTGTTTTTAGGCTTGGTTGGACTCGAGTATCTCCGTACCTTACTTCAGGACCTCGTCATACAACTGATGCAAAACGAGGATATTTCGTTCGAGATCGATCCAGAGTACGTGCCACGTCGCTGCCGTATCGATGACCGAGATCGTATCCCTCATTCGTTGCTGCAAACCATCTCCTCCCATCTCCAATCCATAGTCGAATCATGCCCACGTACATTGGCGACGAGGATGAGATCGACCGAATACTCGAAGAGAATCGTCAAGTATGTGAACGAGCTATCATGATGGTGGTGGCACCTGCTCGTGAGTTCCTCGGTTGATCGTGGTTGAATCTGTATAGATGCTGCGAGACTCGGCTCAGATCTTCCTTGATCGCATTACCGATCCAGAGATGGTGGCGTTGATCCCACGAGAGCTACGGTATGCGCTTGAACCAGCTGTGTCATATCTACCCTGCATATGCTAACCAAGCGATTGTTCAATAGTGCCATCGCGGCGTACACGGCCAAGTATGCACGAAAGTTTGCTCCGGACCAATCTACTCCACTTGTCGGAAGCTTCATGTTCCTAAGGTTCGCCTGCCCTTCACTATCGTGACGCCACGCACTATTCTGACTCCGCGACGGTACTTGCGATCTCGGGGAATCAGAGTCATCTCGCCCGCGATAGTGACGCCCGAGAGCTACAACATCCTGCCCTCCGATACCATCATCACGTCCAACCGAACCCGAAGAAATCTCGTACTTCTCGGCAAGATCCTTCAAGTACGCTACGCTCGACGCTGAGCCCATGCTCTATTCGGGTAGAATCACTCATCGCTGCATGCCAAACCAGAACTGCTCGAATGGCGTGCTGTTCGGCACCAAGGAGTTGTACATGACGTGTATGAATGGCTTTGTGTTGGATAACGCCGCCAAGGTTTGTGCTACCGATTCGAGATGAGAGAGAGATGGGCACGAACGAGCATTGACGATCTGATCAACTATACTCAGGTGATGGAGTTCCTCGATGCCGTTGTACAAGATCCTGAACAAAAGAACTGGACCGACTTTGATGCGACGCTCGATCGTTCGTTCGACATTCGTGAGATGCACTTGGTGGATTTGTTCTGTTTCCACGAGGTCATCAAGAGCCATGAGACGCGCTTCCTCGAGCAGGTTACCCTCCAAGAGGCAAAGAAGCGCGTCACGGCCGAGGAGAGGGCCGATCTACTATCGCTCGTGCAGCGATTGGGTCCATCGCCGCCGCTGCACAACCATGTCGTCACCGGTACGCATCATCGATTGGCTCTTTCGTGATGGAGGAGCAGCGTCGCTTATTGACGCGTGTAAACCACAGCACCCAAGGGAGATCCGATCGAAGCCATGAGCATTCTCAATATCGCGCAACAAGACAGCACGATCTTTCTCAACGAAACCAAGGTCTTTGAGAAGGCGGGCTTCTTCTTCATTGGCCCCAACAGCAAACAGGGACTCCCTGTCTTGTATGCGATCGTCAATCGGTATGAATGGCATCGTTTCGTGTCTCACCATCACTTGGCGGCACACTAATGCAATGCATCGATCGATGCTCCAACACAGCTTCCGCGTCGAGTTCCTGGACAACGTCGACCCGTTGATTTCGTATGTATTCAACATTATGAAGTCGCTCGGTGACTCGCGTTACATCGTGGTGGTCGACATGTCATGGGCTCGAATCTCGCCCGACCTCAAGTCGCGCGTCTACGAAGAGATTGAAAAGATACGCTCGATCTTTGAGTACAGGTACTATTCGCTCGTTGATTTGTTGGTTTGCTCGTCGTAATCACTCGCTCACACGTGCCGAGTCGCATTAATAGAGTGCGAAAGAATCTAGCAGCCGTGTACATTGTTCATCCTTCGCCATACTCGCGTGCCGTACTGTTGTTCATGCGCTCGTTCACCTCCAAGAAGTTGAAGCGCAAGATCCACGAAGTCTACAACTGGAAGGACCTCGAAGATGAGATCCGACCCGAGGACATTATGCTGCCTGACACGTCGAAAGGCTTTGTTACCAAGGCTTACAACGTGGTCAAGATCAACGCCAAGGGCAAGAAGCAGAAGCGGTACGCAGCCATTCTCACTTGCACTTGCAACGTTGCAGTATGACGCTCACGTATCCGATTGATGATTGCAACAGAATCGTCAAGTTCACTGCCGATTCGATCTTGAACATTGACCCAAAGAGCAATCGTATCCAGAATGAAAAGAAGCTGACCGATATCGAAGGACTCGGCATCTTCAACAGCAACCTCGAGATTCAGATGCAATTCAGTAACTCGAAGCAGGTACGTGCATTGAGAAAGTGCCCCTCTCGAACGATGGCAGCACGTTAACGCCATTTGCCCGTCGTCGTCGTATGTGTGTGTTTTTGTGTGAGTAGAAGCCGCGCACCACCTTCAAGGAGCATAGTACCTCGAAGGATACGGCGTTCCGTCGCTATGTATGCTCGTGTACCGAGGACCGCGACGAGTTCATCGAGGACATCTTTCGAGCATCGTTCAATGCCCCGACGCTGATACACGAGTACCGCGTCACCAAGGTCAACTCTCGTGGTCGCAGGCAAGAGCGCATCTTCAAGCTCACGTGCGACTCGCTGTTGAATCTCGACAAGCGAACCATCAAGTCCGAGCACAGCTTTGCTGGTATCGAGGACGTTACTCCTGATTCGGCCGATCCCACCGTGATCCATATCAAGTTCAAGGTTCGTGAAGCCACCGGTGTTGCTCTTGCCGCGCACCAGAATTGTCTTGCCGATGCCTGATCAGCTCGCTGCATACAGATGCGCAAGACGCAACGCAAGATCATTTGCGACGAGGACGATGCCAGGAATCTCGTGGCTGCCCTGAAGGTTGCCATGGATCGATTCCGACAAGAGGATGCCTTGGCTATGGAGCGCGGTATGTTGTTGGCAGCCTCCGTCGAGTCCTCCTTCTTCGAGTCTGGCTGGTGCTGATGTTCAGTTGTGTGCAGAAATGTTTGCGGAAGAAGAGTCAAACAGCTGATCGATCGTGCCAATCATCGGCTGGCAAGACCGATCGATGCACGAATCGATCTTCCTCCGCCTATCCATCATGCTCCTCCTGCTCCCGCTCCTGTCGTGTTCTTGTTGTTGTCGCTACGGCGGCGTTGTTGTTTATCATGATATAGTTAGCGTATATATGTTGGTCGTTTGTATGTCTGTATGACTGTCGAGTTGAGAAAGAGAGAGCCAGAGCCCCACACCCACAATCAAACCTTGTTATCATCCACTCAATCCACAACAATGTACCATCCATCTTACAAGCACTGCAACTCGGGCAAGTTGATTGGGAAGGGCGACTTTTATACCGATATACGATACGGGGGGAGCGGGACAAAGCGAAGGACGTAAGGATGGGAGAGGACTGGAGGTAGGAAACACGACACGCGGCTTGGTAATGATGGTGGTGGTGATGATAATGATGATGGCAATGGTAACGAGGGATATCTGCTTCGAGGATGGTTGAACGATGGGGAGAATGGTGCTTACTCCTCATCATCGTCCTCGAACATCTCGCCGGCGTGCTCGACGAGGTAGTTGGCGGCGAGCTCCTCATTTCGATCGCAGATCACCCAAGCGCGGATGACCTCCGAACGGTCGAATCCAAGACCTTCGAGTCGGTCGATGGCCTCGCGTTCCTCGGGCGTGACTTGCAGGATTTGCGTGCCGGCCGGCGGGGTGCCACCGCCACCGAAGCCTCCAGGAGTCAACGGACTACCGACGAGAACGTGAGTAAGATGAGACAATGAGATGATGAGATGAGTGAGAGACGTACGGAGTACCCGGCGGCACAGGCTGGCGCAGGAGAGCAAGGAACTCAGCCTGATGCTGGTTGATGAGCTGCAGGAGTTGTGGGTTGGATTGGGCGAGATGCTGCAGGACGGGCTGCAGGTACTGCGGGTTTGACTGCACCAGCTGGCGGAACTGGTTGAACTGCGGATGCGAGCGGAGGAAGTCCAGCGGACCCTCGCCCGTTGCAGCTTGCTGTTGACGAGCGGCCTCCTCAGCCATCTGGAAGAGGTTGCCCGTGGCGGCACCAGCGGCGGGTGGCGCAACGCCCGGGGCCGTCGGGATGGCGGCGGCAGGCGCAGGAGGGCTGCCAGCACCGCCCGGAGCCGGAGCAAAGCCAGCCGGGGCGTCAGCAGGGCCCTCATCAAAGTCGGGGATGTTCTGTGCGTGCGCGTGAGCGTCGAGTGTGAGCGATCGCTCAATCGAGAGAGAGACAGCGATAATAATAAGATCGGCACGTACGTCGCTCATCAAGTAGTCAACCGCACGCGTGGGGTTGTTGAAGCTGGCACGGAGAGCGCGGACGACGTCGTTGCGCGGGAAGCCCATCTCCATGATGCGCGCGACCATGGCCTCGTAGTCGCTGCCAGTCACCAACTCTGACTCTTCGGTACTGTGGTCGAGCAGAACGAGCATCATGAGCTGCTGTGGACTCGGCTGGCGGCGGCACTCATATAACGTACACTCGCATGGGAGTAACCTCGGCAGGGACCGCAGCAGGGGTCGTGGGCGTAGGCGTGGGGGTGGCCGTCTGCCGTTGCAGCCGTAAGAAACGCGAACGATTCGGCGCACGAAATGTGAGAGATAGAGAGACGTACGGGAGCGGGCGTCGTTGGCGTCGGCGTCGGCGTCGGGATAGCGATAGGCGTGGGAGTCGTGGGAGCGGGAGCAGGCGTGGGAGCGGGAGCGGCAGCGGCGGCGGCGGGCTTCGTGGCCGGCTGCTCGCACCAAGTTGGCGAGTTAACCACCGACCAGCTGTAACATCGCGCTCCACAGGCGAGTGCGAGCGAGAATCGGTCGGTGCGGCCGTACCTTTCGAACCATCAGAACGAGGAAGTCGCGCTCTGTGATGTTGTAGCTCTCGACCGTTTGGTCATCGACGAGGATCTTGCCGGCGAAGATCAACTTCTGCCACTCGGCCTCATGGCCGTACGCAGCCTCGATGCGCTGCTTGACGACGAGGATCTGTTGTTCCAGCACGAGGTGAGTCGAGGTTCTCGAAGCACATTGGCGAGGAGGTGTTCTCCGTGTGCGCATGAGTGTGGATCGTGGAGCGTGCAAGCTGTGCGCACACGATGACTACGATGATGATGATAACGACGATGATGATAACGAACGAACGAACAAACAAACGACACGAGCCACGGACTATCGATATGCTCTCTGTCGCATCGACAAATAGCCAACCCGATACAAGATAGAGCGCTCGAGCACGAGGGCCCATGATATAACAGAGACCGAGCTTGAGCGAAGCAAGCCGACGTGGCCCGAGCATGGTGCGTTCTACACACGCGCGTGTGCCGCATCATCCAAGGTCCCTCGTCTGGCAGCCCCCCACGCTCCCGATGACGCTGGAACACGATCTCGGCCCGTGCCATGAGCTCGAGAATCACGTGGCGCTCATAGATCATGGCGATGGTACGCGGCATGGACCCCCGAGACACGAGATATTGGCGCGTGCGTGCGTGACGCACGAACGAACACGAGATTGAGACGTACGGTATCAGAGGGCTCGGCCTCGACGTTGAGTTGCTCCTGCTTGAGTGTCTTGATGCTGATCTTCATGGTGGAGGGTCTTGGTTGCTTGGTTGGTTGGTTGGTGAGAGACGAGACGAGACAGAGAGATACGCGCGCTCACACACGCGTGGAGGGTAGAACGAGGTGCGCGGTGGAGAGGGACAGCAAGCGAATGAAGAGAGGAGGCGAGAGAGCGCTGAGGAGAGAGAAGGGCCTCAGAGATCAGAGAAAGCGCCTCTGCGCCTGAGGACGTGGAGTGACGAACGCGCGCGAAAACAAAAGGCGGAAAATACACGCCTCGCTGCCTCTATAGTTTGCTCGCC
>ERZ778027.3041-NODE-3041-length-18141-cov-11.958366_pt1 | contig 18141 bp, 13 predicted proteins | sample MGYA00375757_ERZ778027 | MGnify/ENA primary metagenome ERZ778027 (study PRJEB29350, sample SAMN05389817) | bioreactor metagenome | isolation source: Ammonium sulfate bioreactor | place: South Africa: University of Cape Town | collected 2014-02-18 ... | reverse complement strand
ATATTTTACGAATTAAGTATATATGTTATTGGATTCCTTAACTTATACGAAAGAGGCTTGAGACTCGTGTCTTCTAAAATGAATATTAAAAGGCATTATTTTAATTGACAAACTAGCATTTAATTTAATTCAATATTTTTCATATGTCCGGAAAGAGATATCCCCCGGGGACAGTGATTCCGGCTACGGAAAAGAACCGGAATTTCTCAGGAACCGGACCAGAAATCAACGAAAAAAAAATCCGAAACATTTCCTGTTGGAAAACTGCTTCCATGTTTCTTTGAATTCTGGTGTTTTACTACGGGAACCCGGGCGTACGTCTTCGAAAGACAAGTGTTACTAATAACTATGCATCAGTCTCAATAATTGCTCACGTAAAGTTATATGTCATTGGATTTCTTCACTTATACGAAAGAAATTTGAGACTTATGTTTTCTAAAATAAATATTAAAAAGCATTATTTTAATTGACAAACTAGTATTTAATTTAATTTAATATTTTTCAAATGTACGGAAAGAGATATCCTATAATTTTGGGACCTGCTGCTCTCACGTACTTTGCTTCAAAAAAAATTTTTACCAACATAATCACGGTATACGTAGGTGGATATTGTTCTGTTCTGTTACTCATAAGTAAACGAAATCACTTATTTACTAAACACGTTATCGAAATACAGATCGAGACATATCATGAAAGCTAATGCTAATAAGTGAGCCCACGTTCCCAGATGAAAACCAATGGAAATAACCCAATTGCAGTAGGTGATTAATAGTCTTATTTTGCGTTTGGATATAAAAAGACGACAATTCGTTCAAATTTTCACTCACACAATTTAAATTCTCAACTAGTGAAATCAGTGGTAATAAATTTAACTATATGGCTACACTATCCATCGAACAGTTACCGGACAAAATTCTATTGAAAATTTTGAAGTATTTATCCTTCTATGATGCCTACAAGGCATTACATGGATTGAATTCAAGGTTTGAATCTTTGCTTTCTCGTATTACACCGAAAACAATAAGTGCATCCAATTTGGAAGATGACATGCTATCTTTCGAACGGCATCAAGTCTGGTATATTGGCGAAGTCACTCAGTGGAATGAGTCCTTATATTGTCTCGTTCCTATTCTAGGCTGTCATGCAATTCGATGGGAATTTTTACCATTTAGTTCCTTTAATCAATTGACACAAACATCAACAAACTATCGTCGTATTTCACCTATCGTTGAAAAATATGTTGTTCGTTTGAATTGTTTCCTATCGGCATGGTCCGTTGATAAAATGAAACACTTATATTTCGATTCAAAAACATTTCCGAACTGGATGAAAGAAAACTACAGTGAACTGAATAAAATAATCATTGATTCAAACAGTGGCTGGTATACCAAAGAAGTTTGTAATGCCTTTGAACAAATCAACGAACTAGAAAAAACAAGACAAAAAACTAGTATCCGTAAGCAAGCACAAATGATTTGGAATGAACTACGAGAAAGTCAAGAGCATTTATTTGGGGATATACCATCGTTTCCCTAGTACAAAGAAAATTACGAAGAAGTTTAAAGTACATATTTCGTTTTCTTCTCTTCGCCGAAAAATTCAGTTTATTTTCACTCGAATAGACCCACTTCGATTCGCTTTTATTTGCATAATCATATTCAATGACTTCCTACCATATTTGTCTGGAGCAAGTTGTTTCTTTTTTAATAACCATCATCGAGTTTGATCAATAAAAAATAGATAGACTTTATTGTCTTTTTTTGTAATCGAATAATACTGAGTTTATTGACAGTTGTCCTTATAGTAATGTAAAAATTTAATCAAAACAAACTTTCAAGGCTCATTCTTTTTTATATTTATATATGAGATCTATACGTTTCTATTATAAACGTTGTTAATATATTAAATTGTCTGTGAAGGAGAAGATTTCTAAACTACAAATCCATTAAATGACACTCGCTACTACACTCTCGACTGTTCAAAAAAAACTAATTCGTTATGTTGATTCAACATTTCTATTGACATATATAGATTTATTGGCTATGAATGTAACTATGATCGTAATTACATTGAACGATAAATACGAGAATCGTAGCAGAATACAACAATATAAAATGTTTTTGCGAAAGAGAAACATACTACTATTTATATGGTATGGATCATATTTCTATTATACAATTATAAGATAAGGATTCTTATTCTCAACACTCCCAATGTCAATGTGTATATAATGAAATATCAAAATATTTATTATCCTTTATTCACACATTTACTCATAGTACCAACATTTAAATCAGATCGTAAAAGTGTAGTTAATTTTAAGTTTTCTTTAGGAAAAGGTTCTCGAAAGCCAGTATCACTATAACCACGACGAACATAATATGCAATTAATTCAGGTCTTTGCATGATAACTCTTAATTTAATGTAATCAACGTGCCAATTGCTTATAGCATAATTTTCAGCTGTAGATAAAATAAATTTTCCATATCCCTGCGCTTGTAAATCAGGACGTACAGAAAACATACCTAAATATGCCGAGTTTGACTCCTGATTGTATATTAAATGAATAGATCCTTTTAAAATATGATCAGTTTCACCAAAAAACATTAGAAAAACACCTTTGCCGTTAACCATCATGTTAGATATACTTTCTGCACTTGTTTTTTTGCCAGTAACCATTCCGTTTTGATTAGTCCATCCTTGATTTGATTCTTCTCCGAAATAACTACCATTGACCAATGTTGCTATTGATTCAGCATCAGTTTCTGTTGCGATACGATAAACTAAGTTTTTGGACTCACTCATGTCTTTAAACTGTTCGAAAAGAACAAAATAAATTCGACTCTCACCCTTTCATATTTCTTTTCTTATCATGCACCTTTTTCGAAAACAGTTGAGAACATTTATTTTGCATTTAAAGACAGCGAGGTAAAATCGAAATGAATCATTCGAATGGTTAGATCTCATAATAGAAATTAGGGATAATAGTAAGAGAAAAGACTTTCTTTTCTTTTATCGATAAAAAAAAGGTAATTTTATTATTTTCTAACGCATTTACTCATAGTCACAAGTTGTAAATCAAATCGTAAAAGTGTAGCTGTTTTCACTTCTTGTGTTGGAAATGGTTCTTTAAAACCAGTATCAATATAACCACGACGAACATAAAATGCTATTAATTCCGGTCGTTGTATTACAACTCTTAATTTAATGTAATCAACATTCCAATTTCTTATAGCATAGTTCTCAGCTATCGATAGAATAAATTTACCATAACCTCGTGCTTGTAAATCAGGACGTACGGCAAACATGCCTAAATATGCAGATTTTAACTCAGACTTGTTTGTCAACGAAATACATCCTTTTAGAACTTGATCAGTTTCACCAAAAAATATGAGAAAAATAGTGTTGTGATCAATAATCATATTCAGTACATTTGTTACATTTGTTCTTTTTCCAGTAATTATTTCATTTTCGTTCGTCCATCCTTGATTTGATTCTTCTCCGAAATAGCTACTATTGATCAATGTGGTTATTGATTCAGCATCAGTTTCTGTTGCGATACGATAAACTAAGTTTTTGGACTCACTCATGTCTTTAAACAGTTCGAAAAGGACAAAATAAATTCGACTCTCACGTTTTTATATTCCTTATCGTGCATTTTTTTATTTTGTATATTAAGACAACAATGTAAAATCGAGATGAATCATTCGAATGACTAGATCTCGTAATAAAAAATATTATTTTATTATTTTTTCACGCATTTACTCATAGTTCCAACTTGTAAATCGAATCGTAAAAGTCTAAATGTGGCTTTGTTCCCTTGTGGTATCGGAAATGGTTCTCGAAGTCCAGTATCTGCATAATCACGACGCGTATAAAATGCTACTAATTCCGGTTTTTGCATTATAACGTTCAGTTTCATATCGTCAACATTCCATTTGTCCACGACATAGTTCTCAGCTGTCGATAGAATAAATTTACCATAACCTCGTGCTTGTAAATCAGGACGTACGGCGAACATACCTACATACGCAGATTTTAACTCTGGCTGATTTGTCAACGAAATACATCCTTTTAGAACTTGATCAGTTTCACCAAAAAATATGAGAAAAATATTATTGCCATCAGCAATCATATCCAGTACACTTGTTGTATTTGTTCTTTTTCCAGTCATCATTTCATTCACATTTGTCCATCCTTGATTTGATTCTTCTCCAAAATAACTACTATTGATCAATGTAGTTATTGATTGAGCATCGGTTTCTGTTGCAACACGGTAAATTAATTTATCGGATTCGCTCATATTTTAATCCCCGAAAAAATAACAACGCATAAGTTTGACTTTTACGTTTCAGCTTCTTATCAAATAGTGAAAGAAAAGCTTCGGAGGACATCTATTTCGTATTTTGAAGTAAGATTATAATAAAACATGGATTGGATTGAATCAGACAATACTTCAGTAGTTAAACATACAATGTCTGAATTACCAGATTTATGCAATTCTTCAGCTAATGAATTACAAAATCTACGTTTTCAGTTTCCAGCATCGACTCATGTACTACCAACTGTCAGTAATATTGTCGATAGTCACCAATGGAAACAAGCTCAAATTGGAAAACAATTTGTTTTTATTCCATACAATATCGAACGTTTCGTTCGAACTGGTGTTTTAATTGAATTCAACGCTAATCGTCAAGTTGAACAAGCCATATTGATTGAACCAGTAATCGATTTAAATGTTCTTCTCAATGAATTACAAAAACAAATTACTACAATCTATCCTGATGTTGTTCTACGATCATCAAAAGATGTTCAAAGTAACAATTTAACAAACATCATGTCAGTTTCTGACATAGATGATAGACAAAATCAAAACCACCTTTTAAACGATCTGAATGAATCCGTCGAAAAAATCAATTGTATCTTTATCAAAGAAACATTAGATGACAAACACATTGAGAGTTTAAAAGATTGTGTTCGTAAATTAGAAAATGTAGCTAGACTTCATCCACATATTTCGAAAGAAATGATCGATAGAATTCAAGAAAGTTTTTTATCGAAAATTGAGAGTCGTTTCGAAGAAATTTCGAGATATATTCATTCAGGAATAAAAAATAAGATTTCATTTAGTGCACTAGAACAATTGATGAAAGAACTAGATTCTATCAGAACAATCTCGTCGATTATCGAACAGAAGACCAGTCAATCGTATAGAAATATCTTAGGAAGTATAGTTGAATATTTATACGAGTCAACGAAACAAATTGAAGTACTGTTAAACGAACTTATGCAAAAGCAAGACAATACTGTTAGTTATTATCAATTGAGAAAATCTTCATTGGATCTAAAGCAAGCTCAATGGATAAAGAACTATCGATCTTCAGCATATTCATATGCGATGCATAATGTTGAACGATTAGTTTTAGAATATATTCGAGAAATAAAAGGATCTATAGAGAAAATAAATTTCAATCGAGATAGTCATGATAAAATTGAATTTCTACAGAAACGATTAGCAAAACTTGATGAGATAAAAGATTTCGAAATACTTGTTCCTCAAATCAGTGAATATATTTCTGAAATCGACCGTTGTTCTAATAGGTTAATAGCGAATATCCAAGATTCATTTAGTATAGAAACTTGGAGACAACATGGATGTCCGATCATAGATTTGAATAGAGCAGAAAATGCATTTTATTATTTGAAAAACGACCAAACTGATAGTTTGAAAGAATTTATTAGAATGTACAGTAGTTATATTCAAAATGAAATGAGAGATTGTTTTGACAAGATCAAACAACGTTCAAATATGAATACAAAAGATCTAACTGAGAAAACACGTATCCTATCCAATCGTTTACAAGAAATATTTGAAGTCAAAAATCAATATCCTCAAGTTCTTACTTGTTTTATTAATCCAAAAATGTTTGAACATTGGCAGGTAGAATTATCAGATGATATTATTGACTTAGAAATCGAACTAGAAATACTACATATGACAGAACAAATCGTACTTTTAAATCAAAGATTAGCCATGATAAAACCATTGAGTAAGTTAGATCGTTATTTAGAACGAGACAAGTACAATGATATCTATCAGAAATATAAGAATATTGCATTCGTACAGATGAAAAACATTCTCGATCGTGGATTAAATGCAATTCAACAAGATGATTATGAGACAGTTGCGTATGAAATAGATAAACTTCCATTATCAGATAATGATATTGGAGAATATCTTTCAATACAATTCAAACGTTCGCTTCGCATCAAATTAGATGATTTAATGTACAAAACAAGAATGCAAGCAATTATGCTTGCAGATAGTGTTCAACTTGAAGAAATCAAATCTTTAGTAAAAAGTTTAGGACAAATTGAAAAAGTAAAACGATTTCTATCGCAATATTTCGATGGTCATAATGAATTAGATATCTGTATCGACGAAGCGAAGAAATTCATTGAACTACGTTTAAGTCGTTTTCTCGAAAGTATAAGAGCTGTGATTATGATTCATGATTTTGTTGAAGTCGAAAAACGACTCGATTCAATTACATTAGTATGCGGACTTTTAGGTGGTTATTGTTCATCGACGATTTTAAACGAGATTAAAATACTAACAGAACGTAAGGATAATGTTGTATTACAGGAAATAGTTAAGAAATATTCAGAAATGGATATTAGAGAGTATTTTTTTCATCCACCAATATATATTTTTGGTAAATTTGAAGCGGTTGTTAATGTTAATTCGAAATATGTTGAAGCTTTCAATAAGTTAAAAAAGATTATTTTTCTCAAGTTTACAAAAGAATTAGAACAAAGTAGATTAGATGATAAATTACGAAACGAGAAAATCAGTCATCTTCGACGATTTGAGTCTGCTGTGAAATATTTACCAGAAACTATTAGAAATGCTCTTGAAATAGAATTACAACATTGTAAAGATGATCTTTTGTAACTGTTTTTTTTTGTTCTTTTGAATAAAATTATTTAATCACGAAATTATATTTTTACGAATATGCACACATCTGTTGCATAGAAACTATTAACGAAAACGCATAACGTCATCCAATGCTTATAATTTCGTTAGAAACATAAAAAAACAACAGTGACCGACTTTTAAAGTAATTAGCAACTGACAAGTCTCCACCTTGTTGTACATTTTCTTTCAATTCTTTAGATGCTAATCGTTATTGATTATGTCGACAGTGTGTGTGTGTTATTCTTAAACAAACAACACTCAAGCACATCACATCTCTTGACAAAATAACATGCGCATGTTTTTCTTTTAAATCGTCGGTAATTCACTATAAAATTCTGTGATTTTTATTGAGTAAAAGATGAAAAAAATTATGCGATATTTTATTTATTATCCACGTACTAAATCCGTTAAACGTGTTGACATTGAAGATGATACTCGTGTTCAAGATGTCATCGGTATGGTCAAACGTAAATTTGGTCTTAGAACAGATGTTGATGAACAAGGTAAAACAACGATTGTTCTCAATTATAACGGTTGTGATTTGAAACCAACATGGTCATTGACTGATTTGGGCATTCCAGCCGGTGCCATCATTCGTTGTTTATATCGTGCGAAGAAAAAACCGAACGTCTATGTTCATTGCGAATTTAATAATAATCAAATATTGGAAATTTTCGATAATACAATTACGATTAATTCAACGATTGGAGACATACGAAAGAAGATCTCAGATCGAATTGGTATTCCATTGAGTACGTTCTATTTAGAATCACAAGATAACGGACGGCAACGTTTGTATGATCGAATGAAATTATTTCAATGTAATCTCAAACTCGAAGATCATGTCTATGTTAAAGTTTGGCCTGGTTATGAAGAGTTTTTGAATGCATGCATGAAAGGTTTTCCGAAGAAGTATTCACGTGATGATCTTGTTCGACATTATCAATTACAGATTGCTTTGTATATTGCTGCATTCTACGGTAGAATTAATAACATTCATCTATAATATATCTTATATTCTATTCAATTTTTTTTTGAATCCTTATTAGGTTATATGGAATTGGGTAATATTGTTTTGCAATTAGGTGCACGCAGTGATTATCCAGTTGGTGAACATCCTTCGAGACAATGGTCGAGTGGATTAATGACACTGGATATGCCTGAATTGCTCAAATGTCCTATTCATGTTGCTATTGAACGTGGACAAATGAAAATGGTCGATTTATTTATTCGACAATCGATTTTATGTACTCAAGTGTTGCATCCAATATCAGGACATTTACCTTATCGTCTCGCATTATCATTATCTGCAACATGTAAGACCAAAGCAGAAAAACAAACCTATAAACAGATTTATTTGTATCTGTTTGATAAACAATTTAATCTTAAAATTCCAGTAAATACCGGTGCTTTTGAATCGTTAAAAAAGCCAACTTTTTTCTCGTTACCACGTTACTGTAGTATAATTAGGTAATTGCACGATCAACATGAATATTTGTACTAATAAAATTTCTCTGTCTATAGATGGTATGAACGAGCACAAGCTCGTGTTTGGAGAAAATACGGTATTGTTATTGATAATTCGGTTGAAGTCAAACGATCTTGGCAAAGTCGTGGTTTACTTGGTTATAAAGTGTGGATTGATGGTTTTAATAATATTTTTAATTCATCAAAGGAAAATAAATTGGAAACCGATCGAATTGAACGTTACAGTGGTTATACACAAGACGAGATTGATAAATTACGAATGACAAAAATATTTATGAAACAATACGGAGCTGATCCCGAAAAGCGTAAATCGACTGCTTTTCTTGCTCGTCGAAAAGGTCGACAACCTCCAGCTTTAGCACAACATGGTTTATTAGGAGGGAAACTACAAGCTGTTGATTTGACAGCAAAGAAACCAGACGAAACAAATTCAGTACCCAATCAGAGATCGTCGAGTTTAGTTAGTTTTGACTTTCAGCGATTGGAATCTATTGTCGATAGTGAACTATCTTCAAGTTTGACTCAATTAGACATCGTATTGAATCAACAAATATTGCAAAACAACGGTTCCATAGTGCGATCTGAATCGAATTTGAAAACACAATCCGAAGCATCCTTTAAGAATTTCAGTGAACAAACAACAAAAACAAAACCAAAATCGACTTCTGTTCAAAAAAATTTCGGACCCATTCAAACGAATTCCGATTTAAAGATCAAACAGCAAGTGATGAAATGCTACGAACGCTATGCTCATACATCGGCTCATGACACTGCTGTTCAATGTTTAGAAGAAGTTGCATTCATGAAAGGAAAATCATGGATTAAACAAGTTGAAATTAGTAAAGAAATGATGAAACAACGTACTAAACGAATTCTGCAACGAACTAATGATAAAACTAGTTCTGCTAATATGCCTTTGCGAGCTGTGCGTGATGCACTTTCGCCATGTACGACTCGATTAACAACAGACAGAATAAACTGATTTTTATGACACAATTTTTCTTTTCATTTCTTTCTTTTTCATCCTTCATTTCTTACGAAGGATGATTTTACCTTCCGAAATGTGAAAATAATAAATATAAAGAAGGAAGAGAAAACTTATCACTCAAGTTTTTTTCTTCGTGCTTATAAACGTAATATCTTGAGTTTTATAGATCTGCAAATAATAGTATAATCTTTTTTCGCTCTACGTTCTTTTTCTCAGTTTCGATATCTGACAAGACACTAATAGAAAGTGAAACGTTGATCAACATAAGAAATAAATTATCTAAAAATCACAAACATTGAAAATGCAGAATTCAAGAATATTGTTATTGTGTTTATTTGTTGGTTTGCAATTGATATTATTAAAATTTATCCATTATAAATGTTCAGTTAATTTCAATATTCAAAACGTAAATTTACCGCAAAAACATAGCCTGCCGACTCTTTTTGATATTGGTACGAAATATAAGACAGATAAAATCTATACACATCATTACGAAAGATACTATGAAAAATATCTTACACTCTATCGGCATACATCAGTACGTCTTCTTGAGATTGGTCTTGGTTGTGGTATGCCACTTGGAACTGGTGCTTCGGCATTGACTTGGCGAGAATATCTAGGTCCCAATGCTGATATTCATATAATTGAATTCGATAAAACGTGTGGACAAAAGTGGATGAATAGTATGGGAAAACAAGTATGTATTCTACTTGAATTATTACAAAGAAATTTATCTCAAAATAATTATATCATCTAGATAAACATTACAGTGCATTTTGGAAGTCAAGAAGATGTTCAATTTCTCGAACAATTCAAATCAAACATGAGTCCATTTGATATTATTATTGATGATGGTGGACATACAATGAATCAACAGAAAACTTCATTTTTCAATCTAATCTCTTTGGTTCGTTCAGGTGGTATTTATGTAATTGAAGATTTAGAGACAAGTTATGTTAAATCATATGGTGGCGGATATTTGAAGCCTTCAACGACGATATCTTTTCTCAAAACATTTATCGATGAATTACAACCCTCATCGCCAAATAAAACAATTCCTATCGCGAATAAAATATCTTCGATGGAAGTTGGTGATAGTATTTGCTTTTTTACTTTGAAATGAAATAGAAAATTGTGTATAGTTTTGAGAGGTCAAGTGCTTGCAGTCTTTATTTCATGTTGAGTAAATAAAAAGAAATTAACTCATGCATCAATACTTCTACCAATATTTGATCTTGTCGTTTGTCTAAACAATAGAAAATAACAACTGCCTATTGAGAATAAATATAGACGGATTCATTTCGTTCATCTTTAAAAGTGTTTTCTAATTTTCCAGATATCTTGATGTTTGCCGTTGTCCCTGTAGTTGCTACTATTCTTCTTGCTACTGGTATTGCTGCATCAATTATTACTACGACTCAATCAACATTCGCTACACAATTACAACAATGACAAAAACAAATACGATTACATCACCAACTCGTGGATCATATGGTAATATTATAGTCTTTATAAACAATATTTTTTTACAGAAGCTATCGACTTTTGATTCTAACACAACGTGGTATTCAAGATTCTGTTCAGTATGCTGAATTAAAATGAATGATAGCAAGAAAAAAAAAACGAGAAAGTTCAGTTTTTTGGAATAAATGGTGCTTCGATTTGTAAATGTCCATCATTGGTTAAATGTGATTCTAACTGATCGATTTGTGTTCCAGGTGGAAGTGTAATTGAATTGTAGAAATAAGTTCGTTCAAACGATCTACTATGAGGTGAAATATGTTCACCTTGTACGATAAGATCATTGTTTTTAACAGATATTTTAATTTGTTCAGGACGATAATTTTTCATTGGAAGAGACATTTGTAATTTCTTTTCATGTCCTTGTTTAACATCGACGATTTTCGGTGTAAACGGAGAGGTATGAAAATGGCTATAATTGAATGATTGATCACGTTGTTGACCATAGGGAACTAAATGATGATGATGATGATCCTCATGTGTCGAATCACGATAACGTTGTTCATGTTCATGATTATGTAATGGTATATCAACGATTAAAACATTGTTTGGTGTCACATAGGATACTAAATGATCGGCTTCAGCATGTTCATAAACACGTTCAGGCAGATCATATGCTATTCGTTGTTGAGTATGATCACTTTTCTTTTTTGCTTCTACAATTAAAAGACGACCTTCGACAGTTGTTTGTATTGTTTCCGAATCGAAATCTGAAATATCGATTTTGACACGATATTTATTTCCAGTTGTTGTTGTTGGTGATTGTAGAGCAGGTGCGATTCTTTCTTTATTTGTTGGTTGATTAATCCAACGAAATGATGTTGGTGTATTTAATTCCGTATCTTTCCATGGATCAAACCATTCGAAATCATCTCGGAAAACTTCCGAAGGACGACGAAAACGATTCACATTGAACGACGACATTTATTAACTTTATAAACTAGTCGACCCTTGTTTCTAACGTTATTTTACAAATAAACCAATCGTAAAAAATATATAAATTTTTATGACGTATATAACGTAATTGTACATTTTAAGTTGAAAGCAGTTGAAGTCAGATGTCGCCTCGAGGAACAGTAAATGGCAAAAGCGTCACATGTATACTAAATTCTTTGCAATCGAAATGAAGTTTTTCATACGTATATTAAGCTGAAACAAAAATTTCGTGCAATATAGCATGATTCTTTTTACATAATTTCAATCGGTCGATAGAAAAATCATTTATTTCTTAATCAGAAATTCATATAATTGTATTTTTGAAAACAATTATAATACACTTTAAACTAATATGAATTACGATGCCAAGCATAGTCAGTGTACTCGTTTTCCAATTTTGATATGATTTGCAAATTACTAACTGTTTGTGAGATGCTTTCATGCTTGACACTGGTCTGCCTTTGTAGCTATTGTATAGCGCTGTTTCTCTTTAATTAATTTTATAGATCAGTGTTATTGCACATTTGGTAAAAATGACTCATATTGTTTATTACATGACGTCATTCTGAAGTATATAATTCTCCAACGGAATTTCATTCTTGTTTGTAAAAGCTATAGATAGGCATATGACGGAAACAGATTGGAATCTGATGGTGATTCCATTAAAATTTACATGGCAACCTACGAACAATGAATTGATCTATTTAAAAAAGTTAGTTGATTTTCAAAGGATGCAATCAAAATCAGAACAGTTGGACAATGAAAATCCATCAGTAATTATTGATAATTTTCTATATCATGGTAATTTGAAACATGCAATGAACAAGACACTACTCGAACAACTTAATATCGAATACATTATCAATATATCTGAATATTCATTAGGCGAAGAGATTGCCAATCAATGTCATGTCTTATGGATCAGTTTAGAAGATGATACATACACTGATATAGACCGACATTTTCAAACAACAAATGAATTCTTACAATCTTGTAAAAATAAAAACAAAAAAGTTCTTGTTAATTGTCAGATGGGTGTTTCTCGATCATCATCAATCATTCTTGCCTATTTATTGAAGTAAATTTTTTACTCTTCATTTCAAAACATCGTATATAATCACATATTTTATTTTCGATATAGATTTCATTGTAATTCTTTAGAAGAAGCCTACGAATATTTACTCAAACGAAGACCATGTGCTGAACCTAATCTTGGCTTTTTATTACAGCTGATTCGATACGAAAAGAAAAAATAAATTTTTATATACGTTTATTTTCGTCGTAAGTTTTGTTTCCGATGAATGTTTTTCGCGTTTGTTTTTGCTTTGGGAAATTTACTTCCTAGTTTTGTTTTGTAAAATTCTTGAGAAAATGCTGTTGATGGTAAAACATGCAAAATAAATCCAAGCATTTGAGGCAAATACGACAGGAAATAAGCAGAGAGAAGAGTATATCGTTGCCATGATTGTTTTAATTCGGTACAAGCATAGGAAAACGAAAGAATTGCTTGAGGTAATGCGCTGAAAACAATAATAATCGGTGTAATGTAATGTTCTCTTTGCGTTCGAAATTGTTTCTTAAATAGATCAACGAAAGTTTCACCTCTATTTCCAGTTGTTCGCGCTCGACTACAAGCAGTTTGAATGATTGTAATCGTTATTGAGATAACTTGTAGAATAAATGGAACGAAATAATGAATTAAAACATTGACTTGATTGTAAATCGAAACAACTGATTTCGTATAACTTGTTACACAAAGAGTTACATTGGCTGAGGTATATGTTGAATCGACAATGATTGTGTAATATAATGCTTCATGTATATGCATACCACTAAGAATGATAATTGTTGAAATACTTAAAACAAGTGCCAAGCGAGGACTTTTGAGAATCGATGAAGTCGGAAAGAGAACCATACATAAGCGTTCGAGAGTGACAAAACTCGACAACCAATAAGTAATTCGAGTGAAAACAGAAAGAAGATAGGAAGCTATTTTACATGAATATAAATTTCGATTGGTAAATTCAAAGAGTGAACCATTACTACCGAAGATAATATGAATCATTTTCAAAACAAGAAGCAATAAAGAACATTGATTAATCACTGAAACAATTAAAAGATAATTGCCAACACCAAATTTTCGAGGACTTGGCCGCATAAATGTCAGTAGACTGCACAAATTATTGAACAAACCAAATAAAAAGATCAACAATGTAATTGACATATAGATACTCGAAAATAATCGATGATTTTGCATGGTATCTTTAACAATCAATGAATCTAAAGTAAAACCCATGAATTCATTTGAATATTGACACATTTGTCCATGATGACATTTCGGACAAAGACAAAGAAAATCTCGTTTATCATCAAGTTCACCTTGTAGACAACGACCATTCAATAAACACATTGAACATAAATCAATCCAACGATTGTATCCAAAACATTCAGCACGCGGATAGTCTTGCTCACAAATACAAAGATAATTATGATCACGAAAGCAACTGTAGCTTGCATTTGTTCGACACAGTTGATGATAGGAAAACACGGCCGTTGTCGAATTCAATGACAATATCAATGGACAATAAGTTTCTGTTGTTAAATTAACTGTAATACTGATTGTCTTGTTATTGGGATAGTAATATAAAATGTAATAGTTTGGTTCTTCATCAAGAGAATTCGAAGAATAGACTTTCAAAATGGCAACTGAAGGTGCATAAGTGCCAGTTTTTTGAGAATATACAAGTCTTAAATTTGTTGGTAATTGATTGTAAACTTGTTGATGACGTGGTGTAAAACGTAATGATGGAATTTGATAATCACTGTAGACGATTGTTGTTCCAAGAATATCCGTTGGTTTTAATTGAGAATGAATCTCAACACGAACCATACCTTTGGCATTTTCACAATGATTACCTTCGAATGAATTCGTACACACGCAAATATATTTATTAATATCACTCAAATCATATTGCATTAAACAATGACCTTCATTGAAACAAGGATTTGGTTGACAAGGATTATTTTTAATTGAACATGTACTACCAAATGTAGCAATCGGACAAAGGCAAAATGGTTGTCGATTACCAGTTAGATTTCCACGATATGTTGGCTTACAGATTGATGACGGTGAACAATAATCATTACATTGACTATCATAGAATTCACAATGTTGACCATGGAAACCACTTGAACAAGAACAAAAGTATGATGAATGATTGTGATTGATAACATCATGACATGTTGCATTGTTTTGACATGGAGTACTCGTTTGACAGAGCGTATTTGAAGTTAGTGATAGAGGAAAACGTAAGATTTTCGATAGACGAAATGATGGTAAGAAATCGAAATAGATTGGATAATGCCAAACACCAACTAATTCAATGGTTTCATTTGAATATAAATTATATGCTTCACATCGTACACTGTACATCAATGTAACCGATCGATTTAGTTCTCTCAGTTGAAAAAATGTTGGCGTACGTGAATAAAGAAAATAAATTGTCTGTTTAATAAAATTATTTTCATTTTGTAACTGTGGATTAACATGAAATTCGTAATTGTCAATAATATTATGCTGATATAAAAATATCACCAATACTTTCAATATTGCAGTACGTTGATAGCGAAGTAAATAATTTGTAAGATCAACATGTGTGAGAAAAGTAATTCGATCAGCATACAATTCACATTGATTTCCGTAGAAACTCGGTGGACACAGACATATCGTTCCTGCTCTCATGTATTCCACAGGTACACCGCGATTACATATAAATGGTAAAATATGTTTTTCCTGCGTTATTGTACCATTTGGAAGTTGTTGTAAAAGAACATCCAAAACAGTCACACTTCTTTTATTAATATTTATTCGAGAGATTTGTTGAATACGAGGCAAATCATTATTGCTGTATGATTGTACTTTTCGTGCAGACAATGGATAATTTTTCAAGTTCAATTCGACTAATTGTTGTGCCTCTTTTTTCTCCCATCTATAGATATATTGAGATTTACCGATTGGTATGCATCGATATTCATCTTCGCCATGAAGACATTCAATTTCTCCATTACATCGAGCACCTTTTTTGCAAACATCATTCAAACACATAACATCATTATTTTCAGTACAATCGCTCATTGTTCCATTTCGATATGCTGTTCTTCGATAGAAACATATCGAATCGTAGTCGAGATTTTCACCTTCGATCCAAGGATATTCAATGCAAAGTTTTCGATAGGATGCACAAATTTGATCACTTTTTTGATAATGAAGACCTAACATGCCCATTGAAGCACATTGTAAACGATTTCGTTCATCTAAATCAGAGAGACAATCAACATGACCATCACCAATTTGACTGATGTTAATACAAGGACGATGACGTGTTAGATTGAATGGATCGAGAGGTCCTTTTCGAAAACATGGATATTCATATGAAAGATTGCAGATATTCGAAAACGGTGTATTATTGAATCGATATTGTTGATGACATCGATTCTTCATTTCAGTTAAATTGAGTAATTTTGAATTGTGTGGACTAAGTGTTTGCATAATAAAGATTCGTTGTTCATCGGATGCATCACTACAATCCCATTCACCATCACAAATCCAATCAAGAGGAATACATTGACCTGATTCACATTGATATTGATGATGTAAACAAGTCCAATTGCGACAGAATTCAGGCATTTCGTCAATCGTTGATTTAGTGTCGAAGAACGAATCACAATACCATCGGAAAGGAATCGTTGCTGCTGCCTGATCGAAAACAATAATATTCGTCTTAGTTTCATCATCATTCGAAGACATTTGAATATAATTCCTCAAATAAGCACATCCAGAATCAGTTTTATGTCGACAATGAATATTATTATACAAAACTAAATTGTTATCTTCATCGAATTCATCCTTTCCATTCGAACAAGACGCTCCCCAATCGCCTAGAACACCAGCTAATAAACATGTTGACTCATTCATTGAGCATTGTAAACGATGACGTTGAATTCGTGGACAATCTCTACGTGTTACATAATGTTCATCGATAGGAAAAAGACAATCCCCAATTCCATCTCGTATTCGATATGCTGATATGCATCTCGTTTCACAAATAGATGAGACTTGATATGAAATATTGTTAAATGTTTTCGAATCATTCCAACAATTGATATTATACTGTGGACCCTCGAAATTTTGTTCTTTTAAAGTTTCGTTCAATTGAAGACAAATCTGATCTTCAAACCAATGATAAGCATAAAATGAAAAACTAAGATGAAGTCCAAATATTGGTTGATTTTTAGTTATAGTTTGATAACCAAGACATTTTATTGCTCCAATATATGCTACCATATCTGGTCTGCCTTGTGTCCAATCATGTTCACGTAGATATAGCATTACAGTATAAGAAGTTAGAATATTAGTATCAAACGGATATCGAATAAGTGGATATAAACACAAGCTACGAATTGCTATTGCACATGCATTAGGATCTTTACATTCACAATCTTGATCCAAACTATTACTTAATGCACATTTAACAAGAAATGTACATTTATCGATTGCCATTGTTGCATCTAGTTGTAAGGTTTGATAGGCAAGTGAATAAGGTAGACAATAACCTCCGACGATTGTCCACAACGATTTCGAATCTCTTCGAACTGCTTCACACATAAAATTCGCGTCGCGTAAATTGTAACAATATGATTTTATATGAGCTCGAGTACCTGTATGTCGATCAGTTAGATCAGAAATACATTGTCCATCGCCACATGACCATTGATTATATGGACAAATATGTTCGTCACAAATAATTGATGGTGCATAGAAACATTGGCTTCCTCCTTCAGCAATCGTTCGAATTTCATCAGTCCAATCCATACAATCATATTCACCATCTAACCAATATTCTTCGGGTATGCACATGCCATTTGCACATCGATATTCATCATTTTCACATTCATTAAATTCTAATAGTTCGCAAAAATCTTCATCAACTCCATCGAAACATTGTTGTTTACCATCGCAAATATGTCGCCAATCAAGACATAAACCAATATTACAAAAAATCGATTGATAACACATTCGTTTGCCGATGATTTGACTTCCGAAATTGATTTCACTCGTATTTTCAAGTTGTTTAAACTGCCTGTTAATAGCTTCATCAATTGACATGCTATCATAATAAAATTGATATTCACATGATTTTCCAAATCGTTGTGGATCTGTACAATTACA
>ERZ778027.3039-NODE-3039-length-18151-cov-11.709273_pt1 | contig 18151 bp, 13 predicted proteins | sample MGYA00375757_ERZ778027 | MGnify/ENA primary metagenome ERZ778027 (study PRJEB29350, sample SAMN05389817) | bioreactor metagenome | isolation source: Ammonium sulfate bioreactor | place: South Africa: University of Cape Town | collected 2014-02-18 ... | reverse complement strand
TGAAAAAAACTTGTCGTACTTTCCATTACTTCATTAGTGCCAATAGTAAAATTGCCTGTAGTAGTTAATAAAGCACTTGAAACACTCGCTTCACCATCGAGAACACCATTTAAATAGATTCGTTGCATATTCGTTACCGAATCATAAACAAAAGCAACATGTGCCCATTGATCAGTTGCAATAGTTGTGCTTCCTTGAACATCATTATAATAAAATCCGAAGTATAGCTTTCCATATCGAACTGTTATATGAAGACAATAATTGGCAGCTTCTTCTGGACATAAACCAACAATTGAATGATCTTTTACATTTGGATATCCAGTTGGTTTGATCCATGCTTCAATAGTAAAACTTCGATTGTACAAAGGTATAAATGGTGTAAAAATCGATTGTTGAGCTGATGTAACGAAAAGAGCTGATTGACGAATATATCCAGTTGATAATGTTGGACGATTCAATGATGAAATTGGATTGTAACGGTTGCCATTATCATTTAATGAGGTATCAAATGGCCAAAAACCGATAACATTCGAGGAGTCAATCCATGATTGAATCAAACACGAATCACCACAGTAAATTGTTGTTGTCGAAGTTGGCATCGTAGTTGTTGTATTAGTTGCATCTATTGAAAGGATTAGTTTGCCAAATAGAATTTAATGAAATGAATCATACCTGGTACAATTACAAGCGGTACTCCTCGATCTTTAAGTAGACAGTGAAGAAGAAGTGCGAATAGTATTATAAGTAAAATAAGAAGAAGAAGTAATAAAAGAAGAAGCAACCATGCTGGACAACGACAACAGAACAAATCAACATACCTATACATTTAATTATGAAATCAAATGATTTTTTTTTTAAATATCGAAAACGATGTTTTACTCTCGAGGTTTTTTCTCTGTATTTTTTGGTTCACTTGGTAAAATCGCGTGTGCATTACCAGTTGACATCGAACGAATGTTGACTGGCCATGCTACATCCTCCTATAGATTAAAACTAAACAATCGTACTACCGAATACGACGGTAACAAATGCACTCACTACTATTGACTCATTGTCAGTCATTGTTACGATTTGTATAGATACGAACAAAAAAAAACAAAGATTTTGAATATAGTCTGATGCTTTTGCACCGAAATAAATAGTCAAAGACTAACAACAACAAAAAGAACGTTCGTGGAGTACACTAATAATTTGATGTATGCAAAACATATCAACAAAAGCACTCATATGCATCAGCTTGATCATTGTTTTATCTTATTAAATAAGAAAATGACAACATCTGTTCTGTCGTCGTGAATGCATTATAAAATCAAAACAAATTTTAATTTACGAGAAAATGTCCTCAATCTGATGAATCGTAGGAGTATGAACTCATATTTGTTCTCGAAAGACACATCATTGAACATTATAAATGTCGGGGAAAGAAAAAAAAGACGATCGTAGACTGGAAATTTTATGACGCATTTTGTCAACAACATGTTCTGTCTCTCGCTCGTTCTTTTATGGGATTAACCAGTCGTACAGTTTAACTATGAAACGAATAACATCAACGCAATTCTTCATACATAAAACAACAAGTCCACCCTTCATCCAGCAGATATTCATTCCTTTTTCTTCGTCGTTTGTTTTACCCACAAGATTATACCCAATAGTTTATTGCCGATGAAAAACAATACATTGACTTTTGCTTTGCCTCTTTTATGATGGAATTAATACAAGAACAAATTACACTCATAACGTCATTTTATTTTATATCCAAGTGACTTCAACAAAACAAAACAAATGTAGACACACACACACACAATCAAAACGACCAACAGGTAAGAATGTCAGAAGTGTTCGTTTACAATACAATATTTTATTTTTTAGTATTTTAAAATCTCGTTTGAACTCATTATGAACCACGCAGATTTTGAATATATCGATAAAAGTGGCATTGATAAAGATCTTTATTGTGATTTTTGTGCCAATCCATTAGTAGATCCCGTTTCAACACCATGTCGACATACATTTTGTCGTCGATGTATCGAAACAAAAATTAATAAAACCGGTGGTGCTTGTGCAAAATCGAAATGTAAAAATAAATCTATCGCTCTCGAAGATCTAACGCCTGTCACCGAACGTATCGTTTTAAATATGCTCGATCGTATTCTTGTTAAATGTTTAAATTGTGGTGCAAGTAATATTCAACGTGGTGCATTTGATAAACATGCAACGAAATTTTGTCCGAAAGCAACTGTTTCTTGTTCAGCTGTTGATCTCAAATGTTCATGGACAGGTACAAGTGATCAATTGAAACAACATCGACACGTTTGTTCCTACGAACACTTACGTCCGATTCTCAGTGAAATCATTCATGAAAATCAACAATTCAAAGATGAATTACATCATCGATCAGAACAATGTTCAACAAATCATTGTTTACAAATGAAACAATTACAAGAAGTCAATCAATGTTTGAATATGAATGTCAATCAAATCAATGAAATTCTCGCTGAACAAGTCAATCAATTGACATCTCTACAAAATGAAATTCAACAATTAAAAGAATTAACTATGCATAATCGAACACAAATTCAAGAATTACAACATGAAAAATCCAAAATTCGACGTATCGATGAACGTTGTAGTAAAAATGATATTCAAATACATCATTTAATTGATAAACTCAATCAACGACGAGGTTTGTTCGATGTTTTGACTCGATATTTATTTATCTATTTAAGTTTTTTCTTTTAGAAACTCATGCTTATGAAAACACACAACTCGAATTAAACATATCGAAATATCAATTTCATACAGCTGTTGATCTATCTAAACAACAATTACTCGATCGTGACATGGAAACAATTATAAAACAAGCTGTCATCGGAAAAGAATGTACACGTCTTGATCTTGGTTATAATATGATTACATCACAAGGTGTATCGATATTAGTCGATGCATTGAAACAGAATACAACGTTAGAAGAATTAGATTTTCATAATAATCGTGTATCCGATCTTGGTGTTCATTCGATAGCCGAAGTTCTATCGACAAATAAACCAATTATCAAAGCATTAGGTTTAGGTTCGAATGGAATTACTGATAAAGGTGCTGAACATCTAGCTGAAATGTTAAAAACGAATCGAACAGTAACTTGGTTAGCTCTAGCTGGCAATCAAATTGGTGATCATGGTGTTAAATTGTTAGCTAAAACATTAGCACATGAAAATTCAAGTTTAACTGTTCTATCACTTCATGTCAATAAATTGATTAGTGATGCAAGTGTCGATGCAATTATTTATATGTTACAACATAATAAATCATTGAGAAAACTATGGATGCAAGATTGCAATCTATCCGAAGAGGGTAAATCGAAATTAAGAGATGCAGCAAAACTAAAACAGAATTTTCTTCTATATATGTAATTTTTTGTTTTCTTTTGTTTCTTTTTTTCTAATAAAATATGTTGTATTTACCGCTTAAATCTAGTTTATTTTATTACTATGCTCTGCACAATTCGTACATCGAAATCAATCTGGCAAATATTCAAATCTCATATACCTCGATTTTGTTTGACTATTTTCTGTGATGTTCTATGTCCATTGATACTCTTCTTCGTATTAGAAAAACATGTGAAACTGATCTATGTTTTTCTAATAGCTGGTCTTCCACCATTGATGATGATCATTGTTAAAGCAATCATTTGCTGTTCATTTGATGTTCTTGGTTTTCTTATTTGTCTTTCATTTCTTCTCTCAGCTCTCATTGCAATTCTTACGCATAATGAATTCATTTTTCTATTTGAAAAATCTCTCATTACATTAATCATATCGATTACTTTCGGTTTAACATTGATTCCATGTTCCTATTGTCATTGGTGGAAACCATTAGCATTCTATATCTATCAAGAATTGATTCCAATCGAACGAAACGATCTCGATTCATCTGAACAAATCATATTCGATAGAATTTTACTTGATAAAAACAATGAAATTAAATCGATCTACGATTGGATGTATAGATATTGTTCATCGTTTCGTTTAGCTTGTTTTTTAATAACAAACATTTGGTTTATTGGTTTTCTATTTGAATTTTTCATTCGATTGATATTGATCATTGTTTTTCATTTATCTATTAAGAAAATAATTATCTATGGACATATTCTATTGACTTCAATAACGATTTTTTGTATTATTCTAACCGTAGTTTGTATAACAAAAGAACGAAAACAAACATTAGAATCAATTGAATTATGGAAAAATGAATATGTTCATGAGATTAAATCAACAAATCTACCTGCATAAAAATAAATGAGAAAAAACATATACGCGTCTATTTGATTTAAATAAAATATTCTATTAACTGACAAAACATCTGATCAATTCAAGTGACAGATGTTCGTACTTTGTTTTTCTTTTAAACACGAATTCAATTATAGACAAAGAAAGAAAAGGCGATCAAATTTCTTATTTTTACTCGAGATTTAAATTCTAGGTGTGAACAAGATTTAGAATTGCAAATGAATTCTACTAGTTTACCATCGGTTGACGACATTTTTGCTTTTATTTTCTCAGTACAAATTGGTCAAAAGAATTTCTTTCGTTTTGCTGGTCCAATATTTATTTTCATTGGTACTCTAAGTGGCATTTTAAGTCTATTTGTTTTCACACAAAAAGGTCTACGAAAAAGTCCATGTTCAATTTATTTCATTGCTTATAATATATCAACTTTAGTTCTTATTTACATCTCATTTCTTCCGATAATCTTAGAAATTGGCTATGAATTAACACCAACAACATACAATCTATTTCTTTGTCGTTTACGACTTTATACAACATTTCTTATGAATTGTTTATGCCCGTTTTATCTTCTACTAGCATCTGTTGATCGTACATTAGTCACATCGCCTAATGCACGAACACGTCAACGAAGTACGCATCGTCTTGCTTATCAATCGATTGTAATCGGAACGATAATTTGGATCATAGGTCTTAGTCATGTTTTAGTTTTCTCGGATTTAATTCGAATAGAAACTGGAAATACGATTTGTTACGTTCAATTAGGTTGGTATTCAGCTGCAATTACGTATGGTTCATTAATCAAAGAAATTCTTATTCCTTCACTCATGATTATTTTCGGTTTAACATCAATAAGAAATATTCGACATGTTCGAATTAATATTTTAACAACAACAACAGCATCAATATCATATTATCCAAATCATACGGGCAATAATAATACTAATCTTAATTCAGCACGTGCAAAAGATCGGCAATTAATTTTAATGTTACTTGTTGATATAACGATATATGTATTTTTTAGTTTGATTATGGCTGTTACATTAATGTACGAGCAAATTACACGAGATAAACGGAAAACTTTAGAAAAATTACATATTGAATTATTAATTAAAAGTATTGCGATGTTTGCTGCACATATACCATTTTGTATAAATTCATATGCAAATTTACTTGTTTCGAAAACATTTCGAAAAGAAGTCAAAGAATTATTTGTTTGTAAAAAAATCGTTTATACATCTCAAGTAAGCTCGAATTATAATCGATGAATTCTTTCTTTTTTTTTTTTGTGTTCGTCATCTATACTGTAAATATGCCAAGAATGTGTATATTCGTGTCTCTTATTCTCTCTATCAATTTATCATGCTGACGACAAGTATATGATAAAAGTTAACTCGAGAGTGATAAGAAAAGAGTAAATGTAATTTATGCCGTATTCTTTGTACATTAAAAATGTAATTATATTATAACAATAAAAAAAAATACTAATTAAAAATAATAAGTCTCATAAGGTTCACTGTTGTTACTCGAATTGTCTAAAGAATTCAATGGAATATCACTATGTGTACTATTTGACCGGGCTTTAGCGATACGTCGTTTCATTTTGCAATGAAAAACAATGAAACCAACGAGAAGTCCAAGTAAAGACACGCCGAGACCAAGTGTAAGACTAATAATCAAACCCCAATTAGGTGGAACTAGAAAAAATAAAGAAAATAAATGTTGTTAACAATTCAATTATGATCGATAGTCATTCACATGTTGAACGAGGAATTAATTGATCACCTTTTATCATAGTTGTCGTGACGATTATAGTTGATGTTGATAGTGGATCTATGATTGTCGTTGTTGTTGATGATGAATTTAAATCTGAAAAAAGAATTTTTAAATATTTTCGTTTGCTTCTTCGAAACTCACAAGAACAATTATAATCATAAAGTTCTAAATTATCCAATGCAAAGTAAACTGTCTCATTCAATGCTTGATCAATATTTCGTTCGAATACGAATTCAAACTAAATAGAAAAATGATCTCATACAGCTTTTTGTTTGGTCTCTTCATCGAAATATTACAGTATAATTATTTGAAAGAACATTAAATGTTACTTCATTGTATTCCCATTTATTTTCTGTCATATTTCGTATGGTTAAATTCGTTAGTAAAATACGATTTTCTGTTCGATTTTCAGGTCGTAACCATACGTATATTTGTTGACCCCAATCCGTTCGTTGTTCGTCAATAGTAAAATAATAAAAAAATCGTAGACATTTCTCAATAGAATTGTCATCAGTGGAACTATTAAGCGAATCAATAATCGTTTTCGATCTCTCATGAGAATCAATTGATATAAGACCATAAAAACCTGATGAACATGTTGCATATTCATGATTAATTGTCAAACATTGCCGATCATAACAAAACCACATGTTTCTATTATTGATTCGATATGGTAATTGACAATATTGATTATCATTTGTTGGTTGATCTGTAGAAGATTAAAAGATGATGAAAATCGACGTATATGAGATAAGAAATGAAGCATACGAATAGATGTAATATCAGAAGTCGGTGCTTTCAATAGATGAATGAAATCATCACCATCGGTTCGACGAACATGATTTGAAGTAAAACAAAATGTCGTAAAATCACATTGATATCGTGGAAATATTTCTGGCCTACATAGAAAAGAGAAAATATCAAATCGATTTTCCTTCTATAAACAAAAAAAACAATGAACAAAATAAGACATTTTCACATGGGACAATATGATACAATGAAATTACTACCTGATGTTTTAGTATTTACAAAGAGAAAACTAGAATGTACAACAATAGACAAAGGATAGAGTGATTCAAAAAAAGACAATATCGAATTTCTTAATTATTCTTACATTATTGTTTCAATAGCATCGTTATTCGTAATCATAATTTCATCCAACGCAATATAAAACTCTCCGGTATATTCAACATTATTTCTTTGTAAATCAAAGTATATCTAAATCGAAAAATAATTTCGAGTTTGTTTTTTATTATAAAAGAATTTTTTACATAATATTCAGTTGTTTTCGGTTGAAAATTGAATTTAGCTTGATGCCAACCATTATATAACATTTGCGAAACACGACCAATCTGATGATGATCACTATCACGAATGTTAATTGCACCAATATTAGTTCGTGTCAAATAGTAATAAAAGCTCAAACATAATCGATTTGTTCTTGAGTTGAGTTTTATATAATACGTGTAAGTAACTTGTGACTCTAGTTTAACATACGCATATTGACCTATTCGTTTTTTTTAAATAAATAGAATAAATTATTAATTAGAAAACAAAATATATTCAAGAGAGTAATCGAACCAAGAACACATGTTTCCGTTGTATTATCTTTTGTAAGACACTTCAATTGATTGAATGGACGAGTTAAATGAGTACAAAAGAATATTTCTTTGGAATTCTCATGAATACGATATGGAATTTGACAGTAGTGATGATTATGTTTAGAATTCGTCATTTTACTAATTGATGTCACATCGGATAGAGGCAGAATAGGATCATCAAATAGATTGATTAGAGAATGAAATGTTTGAATGTGTAAATTTGGATAAGTTCCATTTGAAATTAATTTATACGGTGAATTATTCTCATCGAAATTGCAATGAAAATACACTTGACTATCAACAATCGATAGAATTAAAGTATAAACACTGACTAAAAATAGAAATATGTCAATTAAAATAAGAACTTGTTCGATCGTTTTATTTTGTTTTTCGTGTACCTAGTTTAAACATAATTCGACTATGAGATCGTGAATGAATAAAGTATAAGTTAGAAAGTAAAATGATCCACATAGACGAAGAAAAAAAAGCACAGAAAAGAACGATCTTTGAGAACAAAAGATAAGAACAAAGATTCATGTCTGTAATAATAAATGACATAACACGAGGAGAAGAAGAAGAAAAGGAACTTTTCTTTTTGTTTTTGATCTTTTCTGCAAATTTGTCAAACAAAATTCAAATAAATTAGGTTTTCCACTGATTATTTTCTACATAGCAATTAGAAGTTAGACAAACAACACAAGCAGTCAGATTGAATTTTCTCAATAGTAATAATCATCTTATCACTGCGTCAAGTTTTGTTCGTTCTTCAAAAAAGATTCATTGAGGAAGAAAGAAGAAGAAAAAAACGTGCACATTCTCAATTCTCTTTATACATCCGACTGTTCTTATAATGGAAAGAAAAAAAAAAGAAAAGAAAGAAATATATATATTCATTCATTCTAGGCTTCACTCGACTCGTAATAGGCACATTCTGTCATGTCAAAGAATTCTTTTTCTTCTTCTTTTTCTTCGTAGTACTACTACTGACATTCTTTCTCAACGAGATACTTTGAATACAATTATTATACGAAAAAGTTTACATAGGTCAATCTTATACAATCAAATTCATGTTTGAAAAGTTGATCGGATTTGTTTGTTATTCTTCGTCTTGACTATGCACGCACATGTTTACATGCATACACACACGTATACATATATGTATATATGTGGATCAGCCGAAACAAAGAAAGACAACAAAAAAAAAAGAAATAACTAAATCAGTTTTATTTCGAACATTTTTAGATTGATTATACTATCTATGTCGTCAACTATCATCGATTCAATTACTCTCACACCTAAAGAAAATATTCAAACATCACGAAAAATTCAATTCTCGATTTGGGATACATTTAAACATCATATACCACGTTTTATTTTAACTATACTCGTTGATGTTATTCTTCCTGTTGTTATTTATTTTTCTCTACAAAAACGTATCAAACCAGTCTATGCTCTCTTAGTTGCTGGTACACCACCGCTTGCCATGGTTATAATCAAAGGTTTCATATCTCGAACATTCGATGCACTTGGTTTTCTCGTATTCATTGCATTTCTCATATCGGCTATTGTTGCTGTTATAACACATAATCCTATTGTTCTTTTATTAGAAAAATCGATTGTAACCGGTATTCTATCGATTATATTTGCACTCACTTTATTGCCATTATCGATATGTCGAAAGTGGCTTCATACAAAACCGTTAGCTTATTATTTCTATCAAGATTTAGTTCCGACAAAACGACATGAAGTTGGATTGCCTGAGAATATATTTGATAATGAATTAGAAAATCTCGATGAACATGACGATGAAATACCAACGATTCGAAATCTTTCGACCAAAGAAGAAGTTGCTAAAGTTTACGAATGGATCTATTTTCATTGTTCATCATTTCGTACAGCTTGTTATTTAATAACAAGTATTTGGTCGACAGGTTTTCTTTTCGAATTTCTCGGTCGTTTACTTTTAATTATTTTCCGATTGAAAATTGACAAAATTATTATCTATGGACATGTTATTCTAACGTCAGTTACAATTATTATGATTCTATTGACAATTATTTGTATAACAAAAGAACGCAAATTAACGTTAAATTTTATTGACAAATGGAAAAATGATCATTTCAATGTATATCAATCTCAAACATAAAAAAACAAAAAATTCCGTTGTGTATATGATTTTTTTTTCGTTGTATGAATAAAGAAAAATTTATTGATAAGAAAAGAACTGAGATTTCTTTTATTTGCGTCATAATATATAACTGTCAACAGATGATTAAGCCGTTCATTTTATTTCTACTCAAGCATGAATAGCATTGATCGAGTCATTTATAATTCTAGAACACGCACGTGTCTTTAAATATATATATATATGTATGCATAAGTTATTTATACTAGCAAATGAATATGAGTAAAAATGTTTGACGACTCTTTTTTTTTCTTTCGTTCTTTCCTCGTACGCCTCAGTGATTATCTTTAAAAATAAACATACAAGCTTATAATTACAGTTGTTTTTTTCTTTAGAATATAAGTTTTCCGTGTCTAGCACGTCGGATTAGTTTTTTGTTTTGTTTTTAGAAAATAAAATGCGTAGAACGAGCGTTTATTTCTCTTTCGTTTTTTGAAGATAATGATTCAAGAAGAGATCGATTCGGATTGTCAACCAATTCTTTCAATCGAATCCGATGATATTTGTTTATCAATCGAAGAAAATGAATTTTCTCTATGGAAAACATTTAAACATCATATTCCACGTTTATTATTAACAATACTTATTGATGTTATTCTTCCATTTGTAATCTATCTCATTCTACGTAAACATTTCAAAGCTGTTCACGCACTTCTATCAGCTGGCATACCGCCATTTCTTATGGTCGTTGTTAAAGGTTTTATTTCTCGAACATTTGATGCACTTGGTTTCCTTGTTTTCATTGCATTTGCAGCATCGGCTATAGCAGCTGTTCTTACACATAATGCCATTATATTATTACTCGAAAAATCGCTTGTTAATGGCATCACATCTTTAGTTTTCGGTATTACATTAATACCATTTTCTTGTTGTCAAATACGACCATTAGCTTATTATTTCTATCAGGATTTAGTTCCAACTAAACGTAAAGATATTGGTTTACCTGATCAAATATTTGCCGACGATAATGATGATGGTGATGGCAATGATTACCTATTGCATTTATCACATAAACAAGAAGTAGCACAAGTTTACGAATGGTTATATGCACATTGTGCATCATTTCGTCGAACATGTTATTTGATAACCATTATTTGGACAATTGGTTTACTATGTGAATTTCTTCTTCGTTTACTGCTTATTCTCATGCATTTATCTGTCGATCAAATATTTATCTATGGTCATATTATGTTAATTTCAATGACGATTATTTTAATTTTCTTAACTATTCTTTGTATAGTTCATGAACGAAAACAAACGATTAAAACAATTCGTCTTTGGAAAGATGAACATTTGAATTTTTGAAAGTTAACATCATAATTGTAAACATATGTTGCGCATATTTGAAGAAAAATAAAAAAAATCGATCGCTGAAAGAAAAGAAAGAAACCATTTATTTGAATCGCAACTGAAAATTTCTTTTTTTTTTCTCTTCTTTTTTCAATAGTCTTCGTTGTCATCAACAACATCATATGTATGCACCATTTGCATTGACATTTTATAAAAAAAAACAAAGAAGAAAGGAATCAAAGTTATTCAAAGAATTCAATATAAAAAAAAACATAAGTATTAAAATGCATTCGATGGCCGAAGATAGATCATTACCGATTAAATTTTCAATTTGGCACACATTTAAACATCATATACCACGTTTTCTTTTAACAATTCTTCTCGATGTTCTACTTCCACTTGTGATCTATATTAAATTACAACAAGTTGTTCGACCGGTTTATGCTCTTTTAGCAGCCAGTAGTCCGCCATTATGTATGATACTTATTAAAGCAATATGGTTTCGCACATTTGATGCACTTGGTTTTCTTGTTTTCTTTAGTTTTATTGTTACAGCCTTAATTGCTGTTATATCACGTAATCCATTGATAATTCTATTAGAAAAATCATTGATTACAGGCATTCTTTCGATTATGTTCGGTGTAACATTAATACCAATAGAAATTTGTCAAAAACGTTTTCGTTGGCGACCATTAGCATTTTATTTCTATCAAGATTTAGTGCCAACAAGACGAAAAGATCTTGGCCTATCGGATGAAATTCAACAAGTACAAGTACAATTTCATTACAATCAATTGAAAGATGAGCTTGAAGTCGAACAACTTCGACATAAACAAGAAGTTAGTCAAGTCTACGAATGGTTGTATACACATTGTTCATCATTTCGTTATTCATGTTACACAATCACAAGTATTTGGTCAATTGGATATTTTCTTGAATTTCTTACACGAATAACGCTTATTCTAGCCAAATACTCGATTAATCAAATTGTTATCTACGGACACATTATTCTTAGTACAATAACTGTGATTATGATTTGTTTCACAGTTTTATGTATAACGATTGAACGAAGATATACTTTGAAATTTATCGAACGATGTCGTGGATTAACTCAGATGACATTGCCCAGTGAGAATATTTGAAGTAGATATCGAGAACTAATGACATCTACATAATATTTGTTATTAAATCGAATAATAATATTTTTAAAAAGATTAATTTATACCGAAGTTTTTTTGCTTTTGGTATATTTTTTCAATAAATAGCTTCAATTAAGCAAGATAAAAAAAAAGCATATATTCATTCGTGAATATCAATTTTACGAAAAATGACGATCGATGATTTCTATCTATTTTCATTTGATTTGCTAGAAACCTCTCATCATGCCTCGATCATCGAAAAAAGCTCGTTCTCAACAAAACCAATCCGCTGAACAGGAAACATCATCATCATCATCGTCTGATAATGATAGTGATCAAGAAGAATCAATGAATACCAATGAAAACATTCAAATCGATCTCGAAGCTCGTACACCCATCGATAGTGATCATTCAGGTATTCGATTCTTTCTCGAACAATCATTTGGTAATACGAACCGAAAGACTCAACTCGATCTAAGTCAATTAACAAGTCAATTGATTCGACAACAAACATGCGGCAGTGTTTTCTATCAACCAGCTGATCCGACAATTGATGAAATCGATGAAGACGACGACGATTATCCTGTCTTAGGTATTTGTTCGATGCTTCGAATTGATCAACAAAATAATAAACAATTACAAACATGGTTATTAGAAAAATGTTCCGACAATCAACAAGCAAAAACAATTCTTCAATGTAAATTTTGAGAGAGAAAAATTCAAAGATTTCGATGATTTTTCTTTTATGTTCTATAGCATCGAAATGTGGTTTGTTTGTTAATGAACGTTACATGAATATTCCGGCTGATATCAGTTTACCAGCTATTCGAACACTTCGACAAGAAATTCTCTTTCCAATTGATTATTGGATAATTCATGTTAAATTACGTTTGAATAAAGATGATCTTAGTACAATCTATTATCTTAACGGTGAAGAAGAAATCTTTCAACAATATTCAACTGTTTCCGTTGATTATCAACCAACACAATCGAATGATAGTGAATGGATACAACGACGACGAATTCTTTTTGTTTCAACTGATAAACTCGATGATATTTGTTCGACAATTGAACAAAAACTTAAACAGTGATTTTTGTTTAAATTGTTTCTAATCAACAACAATAAAAAAAAAAGAAAGAATCTATGTTATTGTCTCGCGTTGATTTAATTAATTTCTTTTTTCGTCTCTCTTTGATTGGTCCCTCTTCATTAGTCAAGCTGTTCGAGATAGAAATCAAATTGAATCTAGTTCCGTTTGTCTTTCCAATTATCTGATTGAACAATAATAGAGATATACATTCGCATATTTCTCACACCTTAGTGTCGATAATACGTACTGTATCTGCGCACGTGTAGTTTATCCGTATATGTACCTGACTAATCCTCATCGAGATCTATCTTGTTCAATCAATTCAGACAGAAGACGAATAAATCTATATACAACGATCAAATTTCGAACTAATTTTCAATTTGAAAAAAAAAGAAGAACGATGAACAACAACAACAACAACAGTAGTTAGAATAAGAGACTTTTTTTTTATTATTATTTTCGATATTCATTCAATCGATGATCTTTAATCAAACATTAGATTTATATGGCGTTATGATCAAACGAAATCTTATGTTCTCTTTGGTGTTAGATGATGATGATGATACATTGAGATTAGAAAGTCACGTTTCATCACTTAGATTTACGAGTCGATTGCACGAAAGAAGAAAAAAGACGTTTTTTTTTTCCAAGAGATCAAGGTAGCGACAAAACAAATATCGAACCGAAGTTTATTATTCAAGGTTAATCATTGTGTCTACTGACCAACGATAAGTGTTGAGCACATGTTGATTTTATTCTTTAAATAGATCAAAGATCGAAGTCAAGACAAAATTTAAATTGAATTGTTTCCTCCCTTTGCCTGCCTTCTTAAACATCAAGCAAATCAATCAATCGAACATGATGTGCAATTGAGATAACGATAAACAAGAAAATGAATTCGACTAGAAAAAAAAAAAGAACTCAAATATGTAAGTGACAATGATACAGAAGCTCTCGGTAAATATACACAAGCAATCATCGACAAAAGGGGACAAAAAATTGATATTTAGAAAGATATATCAAAAATAATAATCCTCTCGAAATAAAGATTTATGATTATTATAAACTTTAATACATATACACATATATCGAAGAAGAAGAAGAGGGGGAAGAAAAACGAAAGGATTAATTTGATTTGAATCTTTCTTTTTCTTGCAATTATCGTTCATCCCCTCAAGTTCATCATCGATCGACAACGACACATCATCAATTGTCGTCGATGTTGTTGTTGTTATTATTGTTGATCATCATTGCCCATAGGCAATCGATGCATGTGTCGAGAGATTTGAAAATGATGTTTCAAGAATAACACCTCATTCAATTCGTCGTTTGTGTTATGACATAATTAAAATTAATCAAATCAATGTATATATTCTTCCATCTGAATGATACCCTGAGAAATCAGTTTTTTTTTCTTCATATATTCTCATTTGCATAGATCTCTAATTCGTTCACATCATCATACAGCTGTTGACTTTATTGGTCAAGTTAAGACAAAAAAAGAGAGAGAGACACGAGAAAGCCGAGCACCACCTTCAAAGGGCAACACATGTTGTTTGAAAATAAATACAACTCAATGATGATGATGATGATCACGATGATAAGTGTATGAAAATTATTTTTTCATTTGCTTTCTAAACAGCATGACGCACGAAATCTATAGACATGTATATGTATATTATCGAAAAAAAAAGGCAAATATGCTAATGAAAAAGATCATTAATTTGAAAACTGACGCCAATCGATTGTAAAGGCAAGACGAAGACGAAGAAGAAAGGGAGAATGAGAACTTTAGTTTTTTTATTAACTTAACAAAAACTCGAGAAAAGATATTGTGTGTGTATGTTTTTATTAGCAAGCATGATTATTGGTTAGAATTGTAGGGCAACTATCCAATTGATGATGGATCATGTTTCGTTTTTCTTTTATTTGACCATAATCATAATCATTCAGTACGAAACAAGAGAAAGAGAGAGAAAAATAATTGCCTTTAAATCGTTTCTATATGTCTCTTTTAAAGGATATATCCAATCAATATACAGCACAATACATTGTCTATTGCCTCAGGTGTCATTTGATAGGACGACGACGACGAAGAAAAAGAAGAAGTAGGTAATTCAGCACAAATTAATTCACATTCTCTCTCTCTGTCTCTTTCAATGCATGCGCCAGGGAGAGAGAGAAATAGAGAGAGGAGAGAAGAGAAGAGAGAAAAATATATTTCTATTGCTTTTGCTGTTGTTATTCTACTAAATCAACGAGTCAATATTAGACGAGCAAAAGAAAAAGAAAATTGATAAAACAATCGACGATAGAAACATCGATTATAATTGAATTAAATTCCTTTCGTATACGTGTACCTGTGTACATACAGTTCGGTATGCCTGTTCATCGACCAACACGACCAGTAGCATCGACATCGAATTCTCGAAAATCAATGGGCTTCTCAATCAATGATATTATTCAAAATGAAGATACGAACAAATCTCTACCGCGACCAACTCCGCCGATACTTCCCTCGTATCTTCCGCCAACATCCTGGATACCACCGCCGGCCAGTCTCGATCCAATTGTTCAATATCAATTGCAATATCTTCGACATGGCGGTCGTTTATTTGACGGTCGATTTGCAAGTAAAAACTTCGAGTTCTTTTGTTTGAAAGTGAATAAACATGTTGATTTGATTAGGTCCTGAAGCTGCTGCGGCTCTTATACTTCATTCATTTCGTAAACCGAAACGTGTTCGAACAGCATTTACACCAGCTCAATTACTTAAACTCGAAAATGCGTTCGAAAAAAATCACTACGTCGTCGGACAAGAACGTAAAGAGTTAGCCCGACATTTAAATTTAACTGAAACTCAAGTAAGTAACGGAAATGTTAATGAAAAAGAAATGTTCCGCTATTTGCATAAGGAAGTTCACTTAATTGATTGACGGTTTCCTTTTGAAATGAACGAGAGGGGAAAAGGAAAAACTTACGATAGATTAGTAAAAATAACACGAAAACTAACATAACTTTTCTCTTAGGTTAAAGTTTGGTATCAAAATCGTCGAACAAAACATAAACGTTTGAAATCCGAAGATGGAAATACGAGTTCAAATGATATCAACGACGACGATGAAGATGACGATGATGATGATGATGATGATGAACAAGGCGATGGATCGATTGAACAAGATTCCAATCAACAAAATCAATCGGATACATCGGATATTAATCAGAAAAACGAAGATGAACATTCGTGGGATACAAATAATAATAATCCATCGTATCCATTTCTTTCTCAATCGTCAACACCACGTTCATCAATATCCGATCGATATTTTCTACATCTTGCTGCAGCTGCAGCAGCCGCAGTATCAACAACAACGAATACATCAACACATTCGTCAGATGAACATCGATAGAATAAAGACAACGAACGAAAAAGCCCGGTCTCAATATCGATCTGTTCGACATTCCAATTGTTGTGTACACATTATTCTTATTCATGTTTTTCGCTCTCTCGTTTTTTTTTTCGTGTAATATTGCAATTTTGATTTCTTTTTCTTCTGTTTGTTTGTTTTTCTTTCTTTTTCTTCTTGACAATAAAGAAATGATTATTGATTTTAAACGTAACAAAAAAGACAAGACAAGAATTTTCATCCATCCATTGAATGAACAATCGTATGTTGATAAGTAACGCCACCATCTTGTCCAGTTTCACCAGCCGAACGTTTGGCTACTTCTTCACGAGCCATTCGTGTATCAATAATCCAGTCTAATTTCGATGTTTCGCGAAGTGAAAATTCTTTTGTACACAAAAGTGCAAGAGAAAATGAACAGACAAGAAAAACAATCATTGCCATAAGAAAAAAAACCGTATAGAAACGCATTTTTGTCCGAGACGGTAGTATTAAACCACCACGTTGAATATTATCATATTGAGATTCACTGCGAATTAAATCTGTTGATTGTAAATAATAGAAACAAATTGTTTGATTGAATTGAAATGATATTCGACAGATTAAATTCGATGAAAATACGAGATAAAAATTTGATTTTGAAGTGAAATTTGTCGGTGAAATAAAGGAATTATTCGAGAGTTTAGTTAAGAATCGAGGCGAGGATTTTAACGATGGTTTCGAATAGATAACTATTTGATTTGTTCTTTGATCGAAAGCTAAAGAAATTATAAATATTAGAGAACTAAAAAGAAAAACGAAATATTTTTGTTCGTATACAAATATTCATATGAATCAATTGAATATGTTGTTTATCAATTGAAACATGTGGACAAATCGAAACTTGATCAGGATCAAATGATGAGTAAATATCAATCGTTGGTCCACAAGAAATAACCGATTTGACATTGACAAATGCTGTTGGAATATTTAGTAATAATTCCGATTGAATTATACGTATAAAAAACGATAGAAAGACGATGAACAACATTTTTAAAATGTATATACTCTTTACATTGACCTCTGTCTGTCTGGTTGGAGAAAAGTAAAGAATACATAAAAAAGAGTTTGATTATTATTAAAATCTAGCGTCATCTGTTGATTGTCGAAAACGAGATGTCGAATAGTCTCGATTGATCGATCAGATACTTTTGATACCTGACAAAAGCGAGAGAGAAAACAAAAGTTGGAGATGATCTTTTTTATCTGATGAAAAACGACTTCTGTTGCTAAGCAACAAACGCTAGAAATGGCTATGATTGATTGAAAAGAAAATTTTCCGATAGTATTCCAAATGGCAAATATGAATGTATCGAAAAGTTTAGATATTGATCAATGGG
>ERZ778027.3036-NODE-3036-length-18163-cov-19.892865_pt1 | contig 18163 bp, 16 predicted proteins | sample MGYA00375757_ERZ778027 | MGnify/ENA primary metagenome ERZ778027 (study PRJEB29350, sample SAMN05389817) | bioreactor metagenome | isolation source: Ammonium sulfate bioreactor | place: South Africa: University of Cape Town | collected 2014-02-18 ... | reverse complement strand
ATGCCCGCGGCGAACTTCTGGTTCAGGGCCAGGTGGAAGCCTGCATCATGACGCTCACCGGCAAACCGCGCCGCATCCCGCAAGAGGTGCGCGACAAGCTCGCGCCCTATCTTTGAATTGCGCCACAAACAAAAGGCCTGCTCACAATCGTGATTCCCCAGCATTCGATTTTGCTCAGAGCAATTCCAGGAAAAGTGTGCAGCGGTTTCCCGCCCGGAATTGCGGCTACCCAAAGTCCTAGAGCATTTCACCGATTCCATGAAACGGTGAAATACTCTAGGTAACAAGACGATAGCGATTCGCGCCAAACTTCGGCCACGTTTGGGTGGGTTTTTGTGCGCTCCGGCCAAAGGGCGCGCGGATAAAGCGTCCGGATTTTCGCGATATTGCCGATGAGGGTCTTTTCATGACGTTCAAGCACGTGTTCGCCGCGCTGGCGGCGGCATTGTTCCTGTCACTGTCTGCAGCACCCGTTCCGGCAATGGCGCAAGCCACCCCGCGCGCAGCCCCCGTCGGCGGCCCGGCAGGTGAGGCCCAGGAACTCGGCGCCCCGATGGCCGCGCCCACTGGTACGGTCGATGTGGCGCAGACGGGCGGCGACGCTGCCGCCGATCTGGGGCGAATTTCGATCGGTTCGCTGTTCTGGCGCGCCGATCCCATCGTCAAGGGCGTGTTCCTGCTTCTGGTCGCCGCCTCGATCTGGTCGTGGGTCATCATCATCAACAAATGGATCTTGCTGCGCAGCATCCGCAAAAGCTCGGAACAGTTCGAGAAGGTGTTCTGGTCGGGTCTGTCGCTGGATGAGCTTTATCAGCAGTTCTCAACCCGCAACGATCATCCGCTCGCCTCGCTCTTTGTTTCCGCCCTGCGCGAATGGCGCCGCGCCTTCGAGGGGGGCCCCCCTCGCGAATCCGCGCTCGGCGGCATCAAGGACCGGATCGGCAAGGCGATGAACGTCACCATCATGCGCGAGATGGACGGGCTGGAAAAAAATCTCGGCTTTCTTGCCACCGTCGGTGCCACCGCGCCCTTTGTCGGCCTGTTCGGCACGGTGTGGGGCATCATGAATGCGTTCTCGGCCATCGCGGCCCGGCATGACACCACGCTGGCGGTGGTTGCACCCGGCATTGCAGAGGCGCTGTTCGCCACCGCCATGGGGCTTCTTGCCGCCATTCCAGCGGTGATTTTCTACAATCGCCTGGTGAACGAGATGGCGCGCTTCAACAACCGCCTGATCGGGTTCTCCGACGAATTTTCGGCCATCCTCTCCCGCCAGCTCGATGAGAAGGCCGCCCATTGATGGTTGCCACCACGCAAAGCCGCGATCATCGCCGCCGCCCGATGGCGGACATCAACGTGACGCCCTTTGTCGACGTCATGCTGGTGCTTCTGATCGTGTTCATGGTCACGGCCCCGCTTCTGACCGTTGGCGTGCCGGTCGATCTGCCGAAAACCTCGGCCCAGCCGCTCAGCCAGGATCGCGAACCCCTGTCGATCAGCATCCGCCACAACGGGCAGATTTATCTTCAGAATACGCAGATCGCTGAAGACAGTCTGGTGCCGCGCCTGAAGGCGATTGCATCGAACGGCTACGATCAGCGCATTTTCGTGCGCGCGGACCAGAGCATCGAATATGGCCGCGTGATGACGATCATGGGCCAGTTGAATGCCGCGGGGTTCACGCATATCGGACTCGTCACAGATGCCCCCAAGCCCGATCGCAAGAACACGGATTAGTTCGGCGACGTCCGATCGCCAGAAACAGTCGCCGGTGGGCATCGTCGGCTCGCTGCTGCTGCACGGGCTGGTGGTCGTGGCCTCGCTGTTCACCTGGCAGCACAAGCTCGACATCTCGAAGGAATCGCCGCCCGTGGTTCCGGTCGAACTGGTGACGCTCGCCGACAAGACCAATATCCAGGCCATGGTGAAGAAACCGGCGGAACCGCCGAAGCCGGAACCCGCGCCGGAAATCAAGCCGCAGGAAGATTTCGACACCCCCGCGCCAGTGGAGGCCAAGGCCCCGGAACCGATCGAGGTGCCGCCCGAACCCGCGCCGGTCGAAAAACCGAAGCCGAAGGTCGAACCCAAACCGGCGGAAAAGAAGCCGGAAAAAACGGCCGAGAAAAAACCGCCGGAGAAGAAGGTCGAGAAGAAGACCGAGAAAAAGAAATCCTTCGATATCAACAACGTGCTCGCCCTGCTGAACAAGCAGGAGGAGAAACAGGCACCGCCCGCCAACGCCAAAACCGGCGATCGCAACATCCGCGGTATCGGCGATCAGAACGCGATGACGATGGATTTGGCCGACAGCCTGCGCAACCAGATCGCCCAATGCTGGAGCGTGCCGGCCGGTGCACCGCATCCCGAACGGCTGATCGTGCAACTCGATGTCTATCTCAATCGCGACGGCAGCGTCGCACAGCCGCCACAATTAAACGCAGAATCGGCGGCTGCCGCACGCAGCGATCCGTTCATGCGTGCGGCTGCGGAAGCGGCACGGCGCGCCATCTATGTTTGCGCGCCCTATAAATTGCCGGTGGATCGTTATTCGATCTGGGGTGAACTGGTTGTGACATTCGATCCCCGCATGATGATGGGGCAGTGAGGAGAGGGAAGATGGGGCATTTCGGCCATTTGAAAAAAATCATTCTGGCGATCGTGCTTGGCGCAATTCTGCCGTTTGCATTTCCTTTTTCCGCCTCGGCCGCGCTGCATGTCGATGTCAATCAGGGCGTCAGCCAGCCGCTGCCGATCGCGATCCCGGATTTTCTCGGCGGCCAGCCGCAATCGAACGATGCGCAAGTTGGCGCCAATATCGCGGGCGTTGTGCGGGCCGATCTCGGCCGTTCCGGTCTTTTCCGCCCCCTCGATCCGAAATCCTTCATCGAGGCCATCCGCAACATCAACGTGCCGCCGCAATTCGCCAATTGGCGCGTGATCAATGCCCAGGGCCTCGTCACCGGCCAGGTGACGACGCAGACCGATGGCCGCCTGCGCGTCGAATTCCGGCTGTGGGATGTCTATGGCGAAAGCCAGATGCTGGGCCTGCAATATTTCACCACGCCGGAAAACTGGCGCCGCATCGCGCACATGATTTCCGATGCGATCTATGAACGCATCACGGGCGAGAAGGGCTATTTCGATACCCGCATCGTCTTCATTTCGGAATCGGGCCCGGCGCTGCATCGCGTCAAGCGTCTTGCGGTGATGGATCAGGATGGCGCCAATCCGATCTTCCTCACCCGCGGCAATTATCTGGTGCTGACGCCGCGCTTCAATCCCACCGCGCAGATGATCGCCTACATGTCCTATATCGGAAACAGGCCGCGGGTTTATCTGTTCGATCTCGAAACCGGCAAACAGCAGATGCTGGGCAATTTCCCGACCATGACGTTTTCGCCGCGCTTCTCACCCGATGGCAACAAGGTGGTGATGTCGCTGGAGCGGTCGGGCAATTCCGATATCTATCTGATGGATCTGCGCACGCGCGCGGTCACCCGCCTGACCTCCGATCCCAATATCGATACATCGCCGTCGTTCTCGCCGGATGGGCGGCAGATCACGTTTGAATCGGATCGCAGCGGCTCGCAGCAGGTTTATGTGATGAATGCCGATGGTTCCAATCAGCACCGCATCAGTTTCGGCAAGGGCAAGAACGGCACACCGGTGTGGAGCCCGCGCGGCGATCTCATCGCCTTCACCAAACAGGCAAGCGGTGCCTTCCGCATCGGCGTGATGGCGCCCGATGGTTCGGGGGAGCGCATCATCACCGACGGCTGGGAGGATGAGGGGCCGACCTGGGCGCCGAACGGCCGGGTTTTGATGTTCACCCGGACTGGAACGGGCAGCCGCGGCTCCTCGATTTGGGAGGTGGATGTGACCGGGCGGAACCTGCATCGGGTGCCGACACCGGGCGGCGCCAGCGATCCTGCATGGTCTCCCTTGATCCAGTAAGGCGAAAATCCTAGAGTTTGGCCGATTTTCGCCACATTCCACGGCTCTTTACGGGGGTGTTGAGCGTTTAATCCGGAAGGTGCGCGCGCGAGTTCCTTCCTTAGGGCAGCCCCGACGCACCCGGGGGTGCTTTCCACGGAGTTACGGATTCCCATGATGAAATTATCGACGGGTTTGAAATTCGCCACAATTGCAGTTGCGCTTGTTCTGGCAGGTTGTGCCTCCAAGAAACCGGCGCCGGTCGAAGAAGCCCCCCCGCCCCCGCAGACGGCGCCCGCGCCGACTTCTTCCATCGTCCCCGGCAGCGCCGAGGATCTGCGCGTCAATGTCGGCGATACGGTTCATTTCGACTACGACCGCTATTCCCTTCAGGACGAAGGCAAAACGGTCCTTCAGCGTCAGGCGGCCTGGCTTGCCAAATATCCTTCGGTCCGTGTGACCATCGAAGGAAATTGTGACGAGCGCGGCACGCGGGAATACAACCTCGCGCTCGGCGCCCGCCGCGCCAATGCGGCGAAGGAATATCTGGTCAGCCTCGGCGTTTCGGCGGCGCGGATCGACACGATCTCCTACGGCAAAGAACGTCCGACCTGCACGGAATCGACGGAGTCCTGCTGGGCGCAGAACCGTCGTGACGTCACCACGATCACGTCGGGCGCCGCCTCCTAAGGCATCCGGCCGATCCGGCTTTGAGAAGGGCGTCCCCTCCTGGGGGGGCGCCCTTTTTCGCGTGTCCTGCGCCGGTCTTTTCGCATTGTTGCTCAACGGACTCTTAATCCCAGGCCTCAATTTCGGCTAAGAAATCGCTATGGATGGCGAATCAGCCCCATGAGGCGAGTACCGTGACATGCCCAAGATGACCCCCTCTGCGTTGCCTTCCCGGATTTTTCCGCTGCGCGCCGGAATCTTTCCGCTGCGCGTGCTGGGCATTCCGCTGCTGGCGGCGTGTCTTTTCGTTCCGCCCGCTTTTGCCGCACCCCGGGCGCCGGGCGCCGCCACGAACGCGGCGCAGGCCACCGCAGGCCGGCAATATGCCCAGCTCTGGTCCGATTACAGCGACCGTGAAGTGACCGATGAATCCCGCCGCCTCAGCCGCTCGCTGGGCGACGACAATGCCCAGCCCGGACATCAGCGTGTCGCTGGCCTGTTCGGCAAGTCGGATGACGAGATTGCCGCCGAGCAGGCCGCCCAGCAGCGCGAGGATGCGCAGGATGCCTCCATCCGCGATCTGCGCCAGCGGGTCAGCGATCTGGAAGACAGCGTGCGCCGGCTGACGGGGCAGATGGAAGTGCTCGGCCACCGCATGCAGCAGATGAAGACCGATACCGCCCGCGCGCAGAAGGATTTCGAATACCGCATCTGCACCATGGCGGCGCATCAGCTTGGCGCTTCGGGCGATCAGAGCGGGGAGGGGCTCGATTGCGGCGCGATGCAGCAATCGGGGCAGCAATCAGGGCCGCAACCGGGGCCGCTGCCGGGTGGGCAGCAGCAGGGCAGCATCGCGCCCTCCGGTAATACGGGCATGAATGCGGGCGCACCGCCGCCGGGCGGCTCGCAGCATTACGCCACCCAATCGCCGCAGCGGCTGCAGCCTTATGAATCCGGCAGCAACGCTTACGATTCGGGCAACGGCCAGCTTGCGCCGCCGCCCGGCGTTCTCGGCACCTTGAACCAGAACGATCTGAACGATGTGCCGCGCGGGCCTTCAAGCCGCGATTATCCGCCGCCGGACGATCGTGCCGGCCCGGCTTCCAGCGCCCCGCGCCAGTTGGGCGATGCGGGCGGCGGCACGCGCGCCCAGTACAATGCGGCGATGCAGATGCTTTCGCGCGCCCGTTACGATGATGCGCGCAGCGCCTTCCGCGGTTTTGTCGATGCCAACCCGAATGACGCGCTAGCCCCGCAGGCGCTTTATTGGGTGGGCGACATCGCCTATGTGCAGAAGGATTATCAGAACGCCGCCCGCGCCTTTGCCGAGAACATCAAGAAATACCCGACCAGCACGCGCGCGCCCGACAGCATGCTCAAGCTTGGCCAGGCGCTGATTGCCATGGGCCAGAAACAGGAAGGCTGCACCACCCTTGGCGCCCTCAAGGCCAAATACCCCTCGGCCTCCAAGACCATCGTCGATCAGGCGCACAGCGACCGCAAAGCCGCCTCCTGCCGCGCGGCCTGAGCTTTCGCGCCGCTTCGCCGCGTCGATGGCGCGGCTCGATGCCGCGCGCGTTTTTTGGCCGGCGGCGGTCGGCGTATCGGGCGGCGGCGATTCCATCGCCCTGATGGTTCTTCTGGCGCGCTGGGCGAAAAGCCGCCATCTGCCGCCGCCCATTATCCTCACCGTCGATCATCGCCTGCAGCCCGGCTCCGGCGAACAGGCGCGGGGCGTCGCCGCACAGGCCGCAGCACTCGGCCTGGAATGCCATGTGCTCGTCTGGCGCGGGAAGAAACCGCAAAGCGGGATCGAGGGTCACGCGCGCGAAGCCCGTTACCGCCTGATGGGAAACTGGTGCCGCCGTCAGCGTCAGGGCCGCCGCGTGTCCGCGCTTTATCTCGCGCACAGCGAGGACGATCAGGCCGAAACCTTCCTGTTGCGTCTGGCCCGCGGCAGCGGGCTTGACGGTCTTGCCGCGATGCAGCCGGCGGCGCCGTTTCCGCTACCCGGTTTTGCGGGATTGAAACTGGTCCGCCCGCTGCTCGGGTTTTCCCGCGATGAATTGCGCGCGTTTCTGGCCGCGCGCCGCATCCCCTGGCATGAGGATCCGATGAACGGCGACGAACGCTTCGCCCGTGTGCGCCTGCGTCAGGCTCTGCCGGTTCTGGACGCGGCCGGGCTCACACCGTCGCGCATCGCACAGGCCGCGGCCCATCTGGCGCGCGCGCGCACTGCACTGGAGGCGGCCACCGATGCACGCATCGCCGCCGCCGCGACGGTGGAGAAATCCCGCATCCTGCTGAACGGAACGGTGCTCCTTTCCGCCCCGCGGGAAATCGGCCTGCGCGCGCTCGCCCGCCTCTTGATGCAGGTTTCAGGGCAGGGCTACCGCCCGCGCTTTGCCGCGCTGGAATCGCTTTATGACGCACTCACCCGGCCCGGTTTCGCCGGGCGCACGCTGCATGGCTGCAAACTCGCCCGCGCACCGAAGCGGGCCGCGCTCTATGGCGCGGAAACTTTCGTGCTGGGGCGGGAACCCGGCCGCAAAAGGCCCGGCCACAAAGAAAAAGAGGCAAAGGGAAAGCCGGGGCTTGAGCCCAAATAAGGCCAAAGTCCACAATCATTGTAATGGCAATTGGCGCCCGACCCCGGCCGATTTCAAAAAATTGCCCATTTCGTAGAATTGATTGGGACTCGCAACCTTGGCGGAGAAATCCTATTTACGGATTGTCCCGTATTAAGAGGTCGGTGGAGGGGGAACTCCGCCGGGGCCCGCGACCGGAAGACCGGGCCATGAAAGGATCGCCGTGAACAATCTCCGCAATCTTGCGCTCTGGATCTTGATCGCGCTTCTGCTGGTGGCCCTGTTCAACCTGTTTCAGGGTACGGGCAGCCGGCCGGCCACGACCACGATCAATTTCACCGAATTCAATCAGCAGGTGACTCAGGGCGCGGTGAAGGATGTCACGATCCAGCGCGATCAGATTTCCGGCCACCTGACCAACGGCCAGGCGTTCATCACCTATGCACCGAACGATCCGGGTCTGGTGCAGCGCATGTTGCAGAACAAGGTCAACATCAATGTGAAGCCGGACGATAACGGCTTCTCGCTGATGGGCATCCTGATTCAGTCGCTGCCGATGCTGATCCTGATCGCGGGCTGGATTTTCTTCATGCGCCAGATGCAGTCCGGCGGCGGCAAGGCCATGGGCTTCGGCAAGAGCAAGGCGAAAATGCTCACCGAGCGTACCGGCCGGGTGACGTTTGAAGATGTCGCCGGCGTGGACGAGGCGAAGGAGGAACTGCAGGAGATTGTGGAGTTCCTGCGCGATCCCCAGAAGTTTCAGCGCCTGGGCGGGCGCATCCCCAAGGGTGTGCTGCTGGTCGGCCCGCCGGGCACCGGCAAAACGTTGCTCGCGCGCGCCATCGCGGGCGAAGCCAATGTGCCCTTCTTCACCATTTCGGGTTCCGACTTTGTCGAAATGTTCGTCGGCGTCGGCGCAAGCCGCGTGCGCGACATGTTCGAACAGGCCAAGAAGAACGCGCCCTGCATCGTCTTCATCGACGAAATCGATGCGGTCGGCCGTCATCGCGGCGCCGGTCTCGGCGGCGGCAATGACGAGCGGGAGCAGACGCTGAACCAGTTGCTGGTGGAGATGGACGGTTTCGAATCCACCGAAGGCGTGATCCTGATCGCCGCCACCAACCGGCCAGACGTGCTCGACCCCGCTCTGTTGCGCCCCGGCCGTTTCGACCGCCATGTGGTGGTGCCGAACCCCGATCTGGCGGGCCGCGAAAAAATCATCCGCGTGCATCTGCGCAAGGTTCCGCTCGCCCCCGATGTCGATCCGCGTGTGATCGCACGCGGTACGCCCGGTTTCTCCGGCGCCGATCTCGCCAATCTGGTGAACGAGGCGGCATTGCTCGCCGCCCGCCGCGGCAAGCGCGTCGTCACCCTGATGGAACTGGAAGACGCGAAAGACCGCGTGATGATGGGTGCGGAACGCCGCTCCATGGCCATGACGGATGAGGAGAAGAAGCTCACCGCCTATCATGAAGGCGGTCACGCGCTCGTCGCGCTGCATGTCGAAGGCTCGGATCCCATTCACAAGGCCACCATCATTCCGCGCGGGCGCGCGCTCGGCATGGTGATGCGCCTGCCCGAACGCGATCAGCTTTCGATCACGCGCCAGAAAATGCTGGCCGATCTTTGCGTCGCCTTTGGTGGCCGTCTGGCGGAAGAGCTGATCTTCGGCCACGAAAAGGTCACCACCGGCGCGATGAGCGACATTGAAATGGCCACCCGCATGGCGCGCGCCATGGTCACCCGCTACGGCATGAGCGACGATCTGGGCCCGATCCTCTATGGCGAAAACCAGGAAGAGGTGTTCCTCGGTCACTCGGTGTCGCGGACGCAGAACATTTCGGAAGCGACCGCACAGAAGATCGACGCGGAAATCCGCCGCATCATCGACGAGACCTATGCCCGTGCGAACCAGATCCTGTCGGATCATATCGACGATCTGCACACGCTGGCGAAGGGCCTGCTCGAATACGAAACCCTGACGGGCGATGAGATTATCGCGCTCTTGAAGGGCATTCCGCCGGTGCGCAAACCGTATGAGGAGCCCGAGCCCCAGCGCGGTCCGGGGCCCAGCGTGCCGCAGGCCGGCCGCCCCCGCGGCATCGGCCCTATCGCCCCCGAACCCCAGCCGGGCCGGTAATTCCAGCCGTGGCGGTGCGAAGGTCGTTCATTGAGGGTGAGCCGCTGTAAATATTTGTGTTTCAGAAAAAAGAAATTCTGAGACGCAAACCGCTTTGTATCTCACGGATGATTTGCTAGATAGTTTGTGTCTCGAATTTTTACGATTATGAGATACAAATGACCAGATTGAACGGTTATAGGCTCGATGGGGCCATTCGCTATCACTATGGGCAATTTCCTCCGCAGCATCTGGATTTTGCGCGGCTGATGAAGCCTTTGGGAAGCACGGCGGCCGCGCTGGCGCGTTACGATGCTCTGCTTCGAAATTTACATAATAAAGATTTGCTGCTGGCCCCTCTTCGTCGGCAGGAAGCCGTTATTTCTTCGCGCATAGAAGGAACGGTCGCCACGCTCGATGAAGTTCTCAAATTTGAAGCCGAAAAAGAAAATGAGCGTCAGCATCATGTGCGCCATGAGATTATCGAGGTTCACTCCTACTCTCGTGCATTGACACATGCCCAAAATCTCATGAACGGCGGTTTGCCGATCTGCAGGCGCTTGATTGAACAAACGCACGGCAAATTACTATTTCTTGGGCGCGGTGCGGACAAGCAGCCAGGTCAATTCAAACGGGATCAAAATTATATTGTCGATAAGACGCATAAAGAGGTCCTCTTTGTTCCCATAAGCGCAGAGAAGCTCGACGACGGAATTAGCGTGTTTGAGAAATTCCTTCACGACGAGGAAGTGGAACCGCTCATCCAAACTGCTCTGTCTCACGCGGAATTCGAAGCCCTTCACCCATTCAAAGACGGCAATGGGCGGATGGGGCGAATGCTTGTCACGCTGTTTTTGTGGTCGAGAGGTTTAATAAGCGATCCGCACTTTTATATCAGTGCTGCGATCGAGGACAGGAAGGAAGAATACATTGATCGCCTCCGATCGGTCTCCGCAGATGGCCAGTGGACGGAATGGTGCATTTTCTTTTTTCAGATCATCGAAGCGCAGGCAAAATCCAACGTCGAGATTGCCGAGAAGATCGACGCTCTGTATTCAGAAATGAAGGAGAAATTTCGCGAAGTGCTGGCTTCGCAGTGGTCGATCAAGGCATTGGATTTCATTTTCGGGACGCCGGTTTTTCGCAATAGTACGTTTACCGCGAAAGCGGGAATTCCACGTCAAACAGCTGCCAGATTTTCTCGCTTGTTATCTGACGCGGGATTGCTTCGTATTTGGGTAGAGCCTGCGGGCAGCCGTCCTTCTTTGCTGGCGTTCGAACCCTTGCTCGAAATTGTGCGTGCCTGACCGTGGTGAAACTCTTCGGCATTCTCAACATCACACCCGACTCCTTTTCGGATGGCGGGCGTTTCCTCGCGCCTGACGCCGCACTCGCGCACGCGCAAACGCTCATCGATGGCGGTGCCGATGTGCTCGATCTCGGCGGCGCGTCGTCGAACCCCGATGCGACCCCGGTTGCGCCGGAGGTGGAGATCGCACGCCTTGCCCCCGTCGTCGCGGCGCTGAGGGAAAGGGGCGTGCCGCTCTCGATCGACACCTATTCGCTTGCCGTGCAGCGTTGGGCGCTGGCTGAAGGCGCCGCCTATCTGAACGACATTCAGGGTTTTCCTGAGCCTGCGCTCTATCCTGCGCTTGCCGCTTCGCCCGCCCGTCTCGTGGTGATGCACTCGGTTCAGGGCATGGGGCAAGCCACCCGGGTCCATGTCCCGGCGGGGGAAATCGTCGCCCGCGTGTGCGCCTTTTTCGAAACCCGTATCGCGGCGCTCACTGCGGCCGGTGTCGCGCGCGAACGTCTGATCCTTGATCCCGGCATGGGGTTTTTCCTCGGCACCGATCCCGAAACCTCGCTCGAAGTCCTGCGCGCGATCCCGCGGCTGAAGCGCGAATTCGGCCTGCCGGTGCTGATCTCGGTGTCGCGCAAATCCTTCCTGCGCCGGATCGCCGGGCGGCCGGCGGCGGAGGCGGGCGCCGCCAGCCTCGCTGCGGAACTTTATGCCGCCCGGATGGGGGCGGACCATCTTCGCACTCATGCCCCCGGCCCGCTTTCGGATGCGTTAAGGGTTTGGAGAGCATTGGAATTCAACAAATAGCCGCAAATTGATGCTTTGCTGGCAACCATGCTATTGCGCCGCCCCCGTTCGGGGTGGCCCATTTCTGGCCCGGATTTTGATATGATTGGGGGTGGTGCCCGCCACCCGGAGGGGAGTGTCCCATTATGACGCGTAAGTTTTTCGGCACAGACGGTATTCGCGGCCGGGCCAATTCCCCTGCACTGACACCCGAACTGGCGATGAAGGCCGGCATGGCGGCGGGCCGCATTTTCACCCGTGGCGATCATCGCCATCGCGTGGTGATCGGCAAGGATACGCGCCTCTCCGGTTACATGATCGAATCCGCGCTTGTTGCGGGCTTCACCTCTGTCGGCATGGATGTGTTTCAGTTCGGGCCCCTGCCGACACCGGCGGTGGCCATGCTCACCCGCTCGCTGCGGGCTGATCTCGGCGTGATGATCTCGGCCTCCCACAACCAGTTCGAGGATAATGGCGTCAAATTCTTCGGGCCGGACGGGCAGAAGCTGTCCGACGAATGCGAAGCCAGCATCGAAGCCCTGATGATGAACGGGCTTCAGGAAGGCCTGGCGGAACCGCGCGCGATCGGCCGCGCCAAGCGGATCGACGATGCCCAGGCCCGCTATATCGAATTCGCCAAACAGACCTTCCCGAAACATCTGCGGCTCGACGGGCGGCGCATCGTGATCGATTGCGCCCATGGTGCGGCCTACAAGGTGGCGCCCGCGGTGTTGTGGGAACTGGGTGCCGATATCGTGGAGATCGGCGTCTCCCCCAACGGTTTCAACATCAATCAGGAATGCGGCTCCACCGCGCCGGATGCGATGATGCACAAGGTGCGCGAGATGCGCGCCGATTTCGGCATTGCGCTCGATGGCGATGCCGATCGCGTGGTGATGGCCGATGAAAATGGTCAGATCATCGACGGCGATCAGATTCTCGCCCTCATTGCGCGCTCATGGACGAAGGCGGGCACGCTGCGCGGCGGCGGCGTGGTCGGCACGGTGATGTCGAATGCCGGTCTTGAACGCTATCTGACCGGCATGAACCTGAAGCTCGCGCGCGCCCCCGTCGGCGACCGCTATGTGCTCGAGATGATGCACAAGGGCGATTTCAATGTCGGCGGCGAACAGTCCGGCCACATCATCCTGAACGATTTCACCACCACGGGCGACGGCCTGATCGCCGCCCTTCAGGTGCTGGCGGTGATCGCGGGCGAAAACCGCAAGGCAAGCGAGGCCGCCCATCTGTTCGAGCCGCTGCCACAGCTTCTGCACAATGTCCGTTTCCGCGGCCGTCATCCGCTCGAAGAACCGCGCGTCACCGAACGCATCCGCGCCGCCGAAGCCCGCCTCAACGGGTCCGGCCGGCTTCTAGTGCGCAAATCCGGCACCGAACCCGTCATCCGCATCATGGCGGAGAGCGACGATATTGCGCTGGTGCAGGAAGTGGTGCGTGATGTCGCCTCGGCGATCGAGGATGTCGCGAATTGAGAAAGCCTCAGCGGCTATTGGTCATTGCGGGGTCGGATTCGGGCGGCGGTGCCGGCATTCAGGCCGACATCAAGACCGCCACCTCCCTTGGCGTCTATGCCATGACGGCGGTCACCGCGGTCACGGTGCAGGATACCCAAGGCGTCCACGCCGTCCATCCCATTCCGGCCAATCTCGTCCGTGCACAGATCATCAGTGTGCTGAGCGATATCGGGGCCGATGCGATCAAGATCGGCATGCTGGGCTCGGTCGCGGTGATCGAGGCGGTGGCCCAGGCCCTTTCGAGCCACGGCGCCGGCCTGCCCCTGGTGGTCGATCCGGTGATGGTGGCCAAGGGCGGCGCCTCGCTCCTGGAAGATGAGGCCGGCAACGCCCTGATCGCGAATTTGTTTCCGCGTGCAACGCTTGTCACCCCCAACGCGCCGGAAGCCGCGGCGCTGACCGGCCTGCCGGTCGACACGGTGGCCGATTACGCCCGGGCCGGCAACGCCCTTCTCAACACCGGCGCGGGCGCCGTGCTGGTCAAGGGCGGCCACAGCGAGGGCGAAACCGTGACCGATGTGCTGGTGACGAAAGAGTCCGTGCAACGCCTTGCCGCGCCCCGCATCGACACCCGCTCCACCCACGGCACGGGCTGCACATTGGCCAGCGCGATTGCCTGCGGTCTGGCGCAAGGGCTGCCGCTGCTCGATGCGATCAAACGTGCCCGCTCCTATGTGCAGGAGGCGATCCGCACCGCCCCCGGCTTCGGTCACGGTCATGGCCCGCTCAACCACATGCAGGCGAACCGCGCGCCGCAGGCGGGCAACGACTTTCCCGCCGCCCCCACCCCCGGCACGCGCTGGGGCAAGGTTTAAGGCTCACCCATCTGGCTTGTCATGGCCCGCAAATGCGGGCCATCCAGCTGAAATTCGCTGCGATCAGCTGAAGGGATTGCCGAAGGCATTGCTGCGTATCTTTGGACGGGCGTGCGACACCACCTGGGCGGCCCGCATTTGCGGGCCGTGACAGGGGTGGATTGGCCGCCCGCCTTAGGTCAGGCAGGTACCTTGTTCAGCCCAGCACCTTGTTCAGGCGGCCGCGGATGATCGCCTCGGCTTCCTTGACCATGCGCGCCACCAGATCCTTGCAGCTCGGGATGTCGTGGATCAGGCCTTGCGTCTGGCCCGCGGACCAGATGCCCGCATCCATCTCGCCTTCGTTCAGAACGTCGGCGCCGCGCACACCGGCGACCAGCTCCTTCACATCCTCGAACTTGGCGTTGCCGCGCCGTTCGATCGCCACCACCTCGTCGCTGATCGCGTTCTTCGCCACGCGCGCGGTGTTGTGCATGGTGCGGAAAATCAGGTTGGTGCTGCGCTCGTCGTTCGCGACGATCTGCTGCTTCACGTTTTCATGGATCGGCGCTTCCTTGGTCGCCATGAAGCGCGTGCCCATGTTCACCCCGTCACAGCCGAGTGCGAGTGCCGCCACCAGACCGCGCGCATCGGCAATGCCACCCGACGCAATGATTGGAATGGACAGCTTGTCGGCCGCGGCCGGGAACAGGATCAGACCGCCGACATCGTCTTCACCGGGATGGCCCGCGCATTCCAGCCCGTCGATCGAGACGCAATCGACCCCGATTTTCTCGGCCTTCAGGGCGTGGCGCACGCTGGTGCATTTGTGGATCACCTTGACACCGGCTTCCTTGAAGCGCGGCAGATGCGGCTGCGGGTTGTTGCCCGCGGTCTCGACGATCTTGATCCCGCCTTCGATGATCGCTTCGCGATATTCGTCGTAAGGGATGGGGGTGATCGACGGCAGGATGGTCAGGTTGACGCCGAACGGCTTGTCCGTCATGTCCCGGCACTTCTTCAGTTCCTTGGCCAGGTCTTCGGGCTTGCCGGCCGAATGGGCGGTGATGAAGCCGAGCGCCCCGGCATTGGCCACGGCGGCAATCAGTTCGGCCTTGCCCACGCGGGTCATGCCGCCACAGGTGATCGGCGCCTCGATGCCGAAGGTTTCGGTAAAGCGTGTCTTGAGCATGGTCGTGGGTTCCTTGCGTGTGAATTTGTCTGCGATAGCGTGTGGCCGAAGCCTGCCGGGATCGCGCCGCCCGATCAAGCTGATATTGGGGCAAGCCGATATTGGGGCAAGCCGGTAATGCCTCTAAACCGCCGTTCTGACGTCGGTCTGGCTGAAATCGGTACCTTTGTAGAGCAGGGGCTCGTTCATCGTCTTGGCCAGCGCATAGGCAAAGCAATCCCCGAAATTGAGCTGCGCCTTGTGGCCGCTGCCCTTGCCGAAATCGCGATAGGCCTCGCGCGCGATCCGTGCCTGCGCTTCGTCCAGCGGCACAACGGCAAGGCTCAGTTCACGGCAGATGTCATCGAAGCGGCGGCCCACCGACGGGGCGCGGAAGCGGTCTGCAACGATTGCAGCTTCAAACCATGTGGCCGCCGAAATGGATATCTTTTCCGCTTTGCCGGCCGCTTCGGCGATGATGCCTGCGTCCTCTTCCTGACGCAGAATGGCGATCAGCGCCGAAGTATCGATGATCATTTCGGCAGGCCTGTTTCATCGTCATAGAGGAAGGCGTCGTAATCGAAATGGCGTTCTTCTTCGCTCATCGCGGCGGATGCCTGCCGTCCGATTTCCATCAGCCGCTGGGCCAGCCCCTGCCGTTCCTTGCGTGCCAGCCGTTCGCGAAGGGCCTCGGTCACCGCCGTGGTCAGGCTTTCGCCAGTTAATTCGGCCAATTCCCTGGCGAGGCGGTGCGCTTCCGGGTTCTTGATGTTCAGTCCCATGGTACCATTCTACCTTCTTGGGTTACCATGGTACCACCTCCGGCTTCAGTGGTCCACAAACGGGTCCCGGACCAGAATGGTGTCCTCCCGCTCCGGGCTGGTGGACAGCATCGCAATCGGCGCGCCGATCAGCTCCTCCACCCGGCGGACATATTTGACCGCCTGCGCCGGCAGGTCGGCCCAGCTTCGCGCCCCGCGGGTGGATTGGCTCCACCCGGCAAAGGTCTCGTAAACCGGCACACAGCGGGCCTGCTCATTGGCGTCCACCGGCAGGTGGTCGATCTCGCGCCCGTCCAGACGATAGGCGGTGCAGAGCTTGATCTCCTCGAACCCGTCCAGCACGTCCAGCTTGGTCAGGGCGATGCCGTCGATCCCGCCGGTGATCACGGTCTGGCGCACCAGCACGGAATCGAACCAGCCGCAGCGCCGTTTCCGCCCGGTCACGGTGCCGAATTCCGCGCCCTTGCGGCCCAGCATTTCACCGGTCTCGTCGGTCAGTTCGGTGGGGAAGGGGCCTTCGCCCACCCGCGTGGTGTAGGCCTTGGCGATGCCCAGCACCGTGCCGATGTCGCGCGGCGCAATCCCTGCACCCGCGGCCGCCTGCCCCGCCACCGTGTTGGAGGAGGTGACGTAAGGATACGTCCCGTGATCGATGTCGAGCAGGACGGCCTGCGCTCCCTCGAACAATATGCGCTTGCCCTGTCGCCGCACTTCATCCAGCCGCCGCCAGGCCGACCCTGCAAAGGGCAGGATCGCGGGTGTGATCTCGATAATGGCGGCCAGAAGCGTCTTCTCACAGATCTCCTCGGCCCCCATGCCGCGGCGCAGCGCGTTGTGATGGGCTAAAAGCCGCTCGATCTTGGCGGGAAGCGAAGCCGGGTCCTTCAGGTCGACCAGGCGCAGCGCACGCCGCCCCACCTTGTCTTCATAGGCCGGGCCGATGCCGCGCTTGGTGGTGCCAAGGCGCGCAACGCTGTTGGCGCTTTCACGGCTCTCGTCCAGTTCGCGGTGCAGCGGCAGGATCAGCACCGCGTTCTCCGCGATCACCAGGTTTTCGGGGTTGATGTCGAGGCCCTGGCCCTTCAGCCGCGCCACCTCGGCCGAAAAGGCCCAGGGGTCCACCACCACGCCATTGCCGATCACGGCCAGCTTGCCCGGCCGCGCCACGCCGGACGGCAGAAGGCTCAGCTTATAGGTAACCCCATCGATGACGAGGGTATGGCCGGCATTGTGGCCGCCCTGAAACCGCACCACCACATCGGCGCGTGCCGACAGCCAGTCGACGATCTTGCCTTTGCCCTCGTCGCCCCATTGGGCGCCGATTACCGCGACGTTGGACATGAAAGATTCCCGTACCCGAGTTGAAGGTCAGCCACGGCGACTGCGCCGGGCACGGTGACCACTTATAGCCTGTGTTCGCGGGCGGGCGCCACGAATTATGCCGCTATCGCGCTTTGCCGCATGGGCCTCTTGCCCCCTTTCTCCTCCCTCGCGTGCGGGGAGGAAAAGAGGATGCACAACACTCGTTCATCCTCCCCCGTGGTTACGGGGGAGGTGCCCACCGAAGCTTCCGCGCAGGTGGGCGGAGGGGGCGGACTACAAAGCACCGTCACTTCCTGTCATGACCCGGCTCACCACCGTCCCCCCTCCCCGTCATGGCCGGGCCTGACCCGGCCATCCAGCTTCCATCCCCATAAAATGCTATTTTTCCTATTTTGTACTTGTAGTCCTATTATATGTGCCCTATTTGTTCTCCCTGACGGAAAGGGAGAGACGTGGAGTGCTGTAGATTTACCGCAAGACCATACAGGTAAGGGTGCAAGCTTGCGTGCATCCGCGCGGGAAACGGGATGATGAACCGGGTATCTCACCGGTTCGGCAGGTCCGGGGTCCGGTCCCGAAGACTACTCCCGTTTCCCGCAAGAACCGTGGCGGCACCTTTTGGGTGCCGGTCATTGGCCCTCCGCCGGGGGCCTTCGGCCGGCTTGTCCATCGGTGTCAGAAACGGCTCTGTCCCTTCGGCCAAACGGACAGGGCCTTGTTTTTATGCGCGCACGGCCCCGCGCGCAGGGTTGGCGTGGCGGCTGCGCGCAACAAAAACTTATGCGAGCGATTGGGGAAAACAGAGCAGGCGAACAGGGTTGTACGCACCGCGCGCGTTAGCGGAAAAGCGGCGCGAACAACGAACCCAGCGCGAAGCCGTGAGGCGAAGCGCCATTGAAAACAGCGAGGGCTCGATTCCCTTCGCCGGTCTCACATGTGCGCGGGTGGGCAGGTTGGAGCGGGCGAAGGGGTTGGAGCGCCGCGCGCGTCAGCGGAAAAGCGGCGCGAACAACGAACCCAGCGCGAAGCCGTGAGGCGAAGCGCCATTGAAAACAGCGAGGGCTCGATTCCCTTCGCTGGTCTCACATGTGCGCGGGTGGGCAGGTTGGAGCGGGCGAAGGGAATCGAACCCTCGTATGCAGCTTGGGAAGCTGCCGTTC
>ERZ778027.3030-NODE-3030-length-18197-cov-11.889373_pt1 | contig 18197 bp, 33 predicted proteins | sample MGYA00375757_ERZ778027 | MGnify/ENA primary metagenome ERZ778027 (study PRJEB29350, sample SAMN05389817) | bioreactor metagenome | isolation source: Ammonium sulfate bioreactor | place: South Africa: University of Cape Town | collected 2014-02-18 ... | reverse complement strand
GAACGAAAATCCATATATCCATCACCACCACTAACAACAAGAATGTCACCAAACGATGAATCGGATTGTTTTGCTTGAATAGTCTTCGCATTGTCATCAGACGATTGACCAGGCACAGGAACAAAGAATTTCACAGCATCACAATATCCATGAACTGATAATTGTGCATTATTGATATTACATAATGGAATATAAGTTGAACTTTCACCATCGATTAATGGTATGGAAATAATGATTCCACTTCCAGTGCCGATCCATAATCGACGACAAGCAGTCGTCAATGCACTTATATGAACAAAATAGAGACCGGTTTTCTCCATAGCTAAATAGTAAAAAGAAAAATGCGTCGTTTTTATTTGAAATAGAAAAAAAATCAACGAACTGCTCATTTTCTCAACACAAGGTTGAATATCCAAATCTTGTAGACATTCGAATGTTTCAGTATGATACAATTGTAGAGTACTTGACAGACGTATGGACAACCAAACACCTTGGCCAGACCATGTCATATGTTGAACGGAATGTTCAGGTCGAGGATGAACTTGAAATTGTTTCTATGTAATTAAAGACAATCAAGATCTATTTGAAAGTTATCAATGTTCTTTCTGCATAATCATACGCGAATTTCTAATGTTTGAGCATCAATAACGTACACTCGATTTGCAACACCACACCAGATATTCTGTCCGACATTGATTAAACATCGAACTGACTCTCGAGTTTTACCCGTTTGAATTAAATGCACATTATTCAAATCCCAAATACCATCTTCATAAACAAAAAAGACGCTCATTCAAATAGAAGAAGAAAAATTATTAGTCTTTCTACCAGAATTTCGATGAAATACAACGATTTTTTCATTAGCTAACGAGACAAATATTCGACCGTTTTTATGTCTAAATAATTCGAAATTAAAATCTAACTCTCAAATAAAATTTCATTTTTCTACATACACAATACTGTAAATAGCATGATGTAACCAAACTTTTCCGATTGTCGTACGATGTTCACCGATAGCAGAATGAATGTATAACCTAAAAATCAATTTACAAATCGAATAAGATTTGATTTCGCTTTGTTTTTTCACCATCCATCACTGGATCCAAGCCAAACAGTTGGATACTTCATTTTCTTTTCTTGTTCCAAATTCGAGAGATCTGATGGTTTCGTTTTTGTTGATCGATTTGAATCGCTTGTCGACAGTGATTCAGGTGAACAAACTGTGATTTTAACATCGTCGGTTGATACGACTTCATTCAATGGAGGATAATCATTATTCGAGACGCCTAAAATTCGTAAATCAATTAATTGACTGCTTGTCTTTTTTTCTTTCAATCTCACCTGGGACACTTCCCATTGCATAAATAATTGCATTTCCTAGGGGAAATTTATCGAAAATCTTCTCGGGTCTATTCGCATCGATGATTGTTATCATCGCTGTATCATTCGATTTGGCAGCTATCCAAAGAATCGATGATAATTTCAAATATTCTTCATCGATCATCTGATGGTAGGATTCGATTAATTGTTGATTTAATTGATCAATCGAAGTTTGATCAGTTTCAGGTGTTAGACCACTAAGATCGATGCCGATTGAACACCAAATCTTTTCAAAAACAAAATCGATGGTTTCAATTTAAAAAAAAAACTATTCAATTTATACTTGTGTTTTCTCTTCGGAATTGAATATTGGCCGACAATAAACGGGATTCGGCACTGATGTGTTACCATCGGATGGTATTACATTCCAACCATTGACTTCAACACGATTCAATTCTTCAACTGGCAATGTTTCGGTAGTTTGTGGAGCTATTTGATCTGTTGTTACACTTTGTTTCACATGAACCGAACGTTTAGGCGATGGTTCTTTCGTTGTACTACTACCGAATAAACCCGAAAAACTAGAAGAAATCGAAAAATAAAATCGACATCAATTTCTGATCAATAGAAAATTCTAATCGGTCATGTTTCATTTATCATTTGATTCTTACAAATCAGATATTTGCGTTGTACCCTCACGAAAATCACTCTGAATATCGACAACAGGTATACCCAAAATATTCGTAGGTACAATCGATGTAGGCAGCCAGTCATCACTGAACATACGCCACAACGATTTCGTTGTCGAATTAGATGAAGAAGGTTTTCTCTCTGGTTCGATGGAACGTTTGTTTTCATTGTTGGTTGGCACAATTTTGCTTAGTATAATAGGCTTCTATAAATCAAAGAAACGGTTGATCGACGATATGAGAGATGAAAAACATGCTCATGCTATTAGCGGATTAGTCGAACTAGATTCGTTAGAAATCAAATGAAAAATGTACCGAAGAAGATCTTGAACACGATTGACAACAGATAGATATTCAACTCACAGTTTCGAAAAGATCGGTCGACGTTTGTTGAAAATCTGATCGGACAGATTTTCATTTAGAAATGCTGATGATGATGCTTGTTGTTCTTGTTTCAATGCACGTAATGCATCGTGTCGATGTATAGCTTCTTCGAGTTCGAATAAACGTTGTTTGTATTGATTACGTTCAAGTAGAACACGTTGCATTTCAACACGTGTAAAACGTTTTCGATCAGCTGTCGGTACATTTTCCTAATTTACATGCAAATAACTAATTGATTAGAATCGTAAATCATAGCGTAAAAGAAGTCAAGCAATGTAATTATGTGTGTGCGTGTGAGAAAGAATTCTACTGATACCGTGCAATGAACTATGACTTACCTCTTCTTCTTTTTTCTTTTCGAGTTCTTCTCGAGTTTTTCGAAGTTCTTCTTCGACTTCAGTAACTCTGAAAGATCAAATCGATTTTATTTTTACAAATCAATGAATTTGTACGAACTTTGTTTGTAAACGTGTTCGAACTGTTTGCAATGAGTCGACTTGTTCACGAAGAATTTCTTGTTCATTAGATAATTCTTCGATTTTAACTAATAAATCATCTTTTAATACATTCAATGCATTCCTAAACAAACGAAAATCAAATTTTATTGACAAATTAAAAAAAAGACGACTTTACTTCGTTTCTAGAAGTTCATTATTTTCTTTGATTAAATTCGATACTTCTTTTGTCATGCCGTAAAAACTTTGTCGAACTGAAGAAAAAAAATAAACAATTGCAAAATGTTTTCCTTTTATCTCACCAAATAGATCTTCATTATCCATGTTTTCATTTCGAGTTTCTTTATCAAATGGTTCAGCATTTTTCCTACAAATATCAACAACATGTCTTTCATTTTAATTCTGTTTTTCTTTTCATTTACGTGTCATCAACAGAGAAATCATCTTCATCATCGCTTACATTTGGATCTAATCGAAGAGAAAAAGAATATCAATTAAAAATAACCATTCATTTCGTATGTTTTCTCTTTTAAACATATAACAACATCGATCACCTTGAGACGGATTTGTTTGTTCGAATTCGTCTTCATTGACGAAAAATTGTCGTTCATCGAATGTTTCCGACAGAGCATTGAGATTTCGTAATTTCGAGAATATTCCTAACAAAGCATGCAACATTGATTGACATTAACAAGTAGAGCAAACAAAAACAAAGCCGAAGCAGTTAGGATTGAATTTTTTCTCATGCGGAATTAGGAAAACAACTGGCGTTTTTTTTCTTCATGCTTCTTACCACGTGTAAACTTTTCGAAAGAGGATCTATCGGATTCTAGATAGGACAACATCGTGAATACTCGATAACATTGAGACAACAACAACAAAAAACTAATTCGATTTACTCAACAGACAACATCTATCGAACCTGTTGTGAATTCTTTCAATGAAATTTCGTCAAGCATGGTCATTTTCGCTAGTTTAGGCACTGAAGATGATCGAGAGAATATTTACCAGTATTCACAGCAACATCATTACTTGTTAGAGATTCGGTTTGAGTGTGTTTACCATCGGATGATGATGATGAATCAAGATCCGATGGTGCAAGATCTTTCGTTGGATTTTGTTCTGATCCATAGAGAATTTTCGTTCGTTCCATGTAATCACAATGAACTTTGAAAAGCTAAGAGAAAAACCAAAACACAGTTTGTTTGAAAGAAAAGTTTTTCTTTTGATATGCTTAGTTTACTTCACAGTAACGTTCATGTAAACGTTTGTATTCTTGTTTCATCTCGTTTTCTTTTTCTTCTAATCGGCCAATATGATCACTGGCATTTCGTGCTTTGATTTCGAAAATCTTCACAATCGATTCGAGACTTTGTAGTTTTTCTTCATTTTCACGTTTGACTTCTTCGAGATGATCTTCAACTTGTAGATACCGCTTGAAATACAAACAAACTTTAGAATTCTCAAAAAAAAACAAATACAATCAAAGTTTTACTTGTTGATATTCTTTATGGAAACTTTTTTCTCGTTCATATTGTTGAAATAATTGTTCATTTTGTTCTTTCAATGATTCGTTTTCAAGTTTGCCAACTTCACGTTCATGTAACGCATTGTCCAATGATTCTAAATCAATAATATTCGTGATGAATAAAAAGAAAAAACAAAATCTTCATCGTACCCAATGTTGAGATCATAACTGGCATCAGATCTTTGACACTATTTTCTCCGAAATTCTTAATAATTCTCTCCAATTCTTTGTAAACATTACTGGCTAATGTTGTCACAGTTTCGGATAAAGGTGCATGACTTTCATCGCTAATTGTCGATGAAATCAATTCATTTTCATTGGAATTATTTCGAACCATAGTATTTCGATTAAGTGAAAATAAAAGTTCGTTATTTGACATACGGTTTTTTTTTGCGTCTATGTTGTTCTTTTCATGGTAAATAGAAAAACTAATTCAATTTGGGGCTTGCAGTTGATCGATTCAACGCAGTTCTCTCGTCGTCTGACCTCGCGTCATATGATGAATCATAAATATTCGGATTTAAAATATTTCATTGGTTAGATTAGACTACATATGCAAGGAATAGCAAATATATGAAATCACTCGAAGAATAGAAGAAGAAAAAATAATAATAATTATTTATGTAAATCGGAAGACAATTCAATTTATTTTTTTTATTTGTCTGTAACGAACATATATTGAAAAGAGAAAAAAAGAGAATTTCTTTTTTTTTTCTAAAAAAAATCAACGACACCTTTTTCTTTTCGAGATAGATAAATCCAATCAAATCCGTCATTGCACCATCTAGATGGTGCTATTGGTGTTCGATTGTGATTCGATTAAATCAATGACCGTTTAGTTTAGTTTTGAATTGAAAATAACAAAAACAAGACTTATATCTAGTACGTCTAGTGAATCGATACGAGAGAGATTTGACCTTCAATTTTCAATTATGAAATGACGACAGATCAGAAAATCAAGCAATGTCTACATAAATTTGGCTTCGATAATTTCCGTTCGGAGATTCAAGAAAAAGCCATTCTAGCCGTCATTAAAGGTACAAATGATGTTTTCATTTCCTTACCGACTGGTGCCGGAAAGTATGTTTTTCGATTTTATTCGTTTAATTTGAAAAAAAAAAACTAAACGTTCGATATACGTAGATCGTTGTGCTATCAATTTCCAGCTGTCTACAAAGAAGATGGTCTTTCAATTGTCATATCACCTTTATTAGCTCTCATACAAGATCAAGTTCAAGCGTTAAATGATAAACAAATCATAGCTCGAACGTTGAATTCAACATTGAGTCAACAAGAAAAAAAACTTGTTCTCGGCGATCTTATGCATCGACAGCCGACAACAAGATTATTGTACATTACACCTGAACTTGCAGCTACACAAAGTTTTCTATCGATTATTAAAAAAGTTCATCAACGAAAATTAGTCAACTATTTAATCATCGATGAAGCTCATTGCGTGAGTCAATGGGGTCATGATTATCGGCCGGATTATTTGAAATTAGGTGCTCTACATGATGAATTAAGTAATGTTCCGTGTATTGCAGTGACAGCAACTGCATCACAACAAGTGATTACTGATATTTACGAGTGTTTGCATCTTCGACAACCAGTTTTAGAATTTAAATCGTCAGTTTTTCGTCCAAATCTATTCTATGATGTACAATTCAAAGATTTACTCGACGATTCATTTCATCATCTATGTCAATTTATTGATGAAATCAAACAAAATCTCGATACGCAATCACTAAGTGGAATAATCTATTGTCGAACACGTGATACTTGTTCCGAACTAGCAACAAAATTAACTCAAATCAATAAATACGGTTCAGTTAAATCCTATCATGCTGGTTTAACAACTGAAAAACGTCAACAAATTCAAAGTGAATGGATGAATGGCGTGACGAGTATTATTTGTGCAACGATTAGTTTTGGAATGGGTATTGATAAGGGCAATGTTCGTTTTGTTATTCATTGGGATATGGCAAAGTCAATCTCGGGTTATTATCAAGAATCGGGCCGAGCTGGTCGAGATGGTAAACAATCGTTTTGTCGAATGTATTATTCGGTGCGTGAACGTGATACGCAGTTGTTTTTAATTAATCAAGAAATCAATGAGAAAAATAAACTAGCCGATGAACAGAAAACATCGATGTTAAATGGTTTTAACTCATTGGTTCAGTATTGTGAAGAAGCCAAGTAAGAATATTGATGTTGAAATGTGCATGTGTATTTGCGAATGATTTTCGATGTGTTAGATGTCGACATTTGGTTATTTGTAATTATTTTGGTGATATGTCAATGAAAGCATGCGAAACAATGTGTGATGTCTGTACACAACGTGATTTAGTAGCAGTGAATATACAGAATTTGAAGAAAAAGAAATTCGATGATGTTAATAATCGACGATCAACTGGTCGAATTCTATACCGAAATGAAGGAAGTGATGAACAGTATGAAGGTGGCCGAGTTGGTAATCGACGTGATGAACGTGAATATCGAGATACGGACGATGATTATCGTCGAGATGATGAACTCGAATCAGCGAAATTAGCAACGAAACTCGTTCAAAATGAATTGAAAAAACGTGCAGCTGTATGATTTAAGAAATGAGAAAGTTTCTTTAGTTGACCATTTTGTGTGTTTCTAGACAATTGAAAATAAGAATAAAATTTGGACAGCTGCCAGTGCTAATTGTCCATTGATCGATCCAAGTAATCGAAAAATTCCCAATCTAACTGTACAACTTCGTGAACATGTTTGTCGAAAATTAAAAGAAGCTTTAATTGAAAATATTCAAAAACATTTTGCTAACGATGAAACTCAACAGAATATTCAGTAGATTATCTTCGATTGATTCAATATATTTCATTCGCTTTCTGTTTTCTAGTGAAGCAACATGCTTAGACAAAGCAGCTTGGCTTGAACATGAAATTCTTCAAGCAACTAAAAGTGAACCAATGTATAAAATGAAATACATGTCCAAAGTAATTACAAACGAAATTAAATTTAATGAATTTTGAATGAGCGTTTTTTTTTCTCAAAGTGTAATGAAATTAACAAAGCAACAAAAAATAATTCAAGTTTGTATATAATTGAATCAATGCCGACAAATGCAAAACGTAAACTCTCGGATACTGAATTAACATCGAATCCATCGGAACCAGAAATGAAAATTCTCAAAGAAAATGGATCGACTGATTCAGAAAGATCGAATCCAGTATCATTATCACCAATTATTAATAATTCCGAAAACAAATCACCAAAACGTCAACGATCTGTATCGGCATCGTCTTCATCCTCTTCTTCATCATCGTCGTCATCGTCCTCCTCTTCATCATCATCATCAAGTTCATCAAATAGTTCCTCATCCTCCTCTTCATCTCCACCAGTCAAAGCTACTGACACATCAAAAACACTTCATCAATCATTAAACAACAGTAACAACAATCATCATCATCATCATCATCAAAGACGCAATTCTCTACCTCTACTAACAACAAATCCTGTCGATGTCAAAGCAAAAGAAGCTCGTGGCACATTGAAAACTTGTTTAGAATCGATGTCAAATTTTCTCCATCAAAAATTAACCGAACAGACATCACCATCGATTCCTCATGAACAAGAACAGGATAATCTCACAGCTAATCTTCAACATCAAACTAGTTTAGATGAACGTATTCGTTCAATATTCAATAATAAACCGGATCAATCCGACGGAGATAAAACCAAAACAACCATTCGAAAATCTTTACCATTACCACCGACGAGTGCAACTAAAAATCATAAACATATTTCATCGAAAAAACGTAGCACTTCATTAGGTGGCAAACCAACACATAAGAAAGTTTCATCATTATCATCGTCGAATCATAAACATGCCCATTCATCAAGTACTACTGCAACGAGCAGTAGTAATAGTAAAAAATCATCAACAAAAAAATCTCGAGACAGCAAATTACCTGTGAATATCAAAACAATATCTGAAGTTGTTGTCGATGTTTTAAATCCATTTTATCAAGCCAATCGATTTTCGTCTAAAGTAGTTTGCATTTATTCGTTTCTCGATTTTGATTTCGAACATATTTGACATCTAGGAATTATTTAAAACACTTGCTAAACGCGTTTCACAACATTTAGCATCGAAAGAATTCTCCAATATTGATGCTGGTAAATAGAAAATTTTCATTTTTGAACTTCTAATATGTGTTTGTTTTAGTTCGAATGGATGCAAAATTATTAATTAAACCAGCTTTTCGCCATAAGCATTGGAAAATTTTGACGCACACTGACTTAGATCGAATCGTTCCTCCTTAAGAAATCGAAAATCGAAGAGAGTCCTTCAAATGGCACAAGAGAATGTGTCCCTCTAGTCGTCATATGTGAACATTTTCTGCCGGTGGCTCTCGTTCATTCATGTCTTTGATTTGTTATTATTTCATTGTTTGTTTGTTTGATTTTTTTTCACTTGCATTTCGGGAACGATGTGTTTTCTTTTTGTCAACTTTGATTAGTTAAAACAAACGAGACCCGATTTGCTTTTAATAAAACAAAAACACAATTAGTCTTGAAAGATCATTTTCGTTTGCATTCAATACCGACGAGTTTTAACAGTATGCATACACCGATCTATGCGTGTATCTTCTAGATTGGTGAATAAAATATTTTTCTTCGATTATGGATTATGGATTGTCTTTTACAAGTGGTAAACTTATGTTTTTATCAACTGCATAGAATTGTAATCAATGGACAAGTTGATGGACTGACACCGAATAACTGTTAGGCAGACGTTAATAAAGTTGTTTTCGTTGATGACCTAGAATGGAATTATCAAAAGCGTTGACCCTCGATAAGGATCATGGTTACTGATAATATATTTTGTTTTTTAGAGATAATTCTCCAGGATATGTAACTCCGCTAATTTATTCTTTCAAATTTCTTATTAGTATTTTATTGACAATCCAAATATAGAATAAATAATCGCACCGTATGACCTAGAATCATATGTTTCTTCTATGTATATAAAGTCTCGACTAACATCGAGTCGACAACAGAAAACAAGGACAAATATGTTTCATCAGCAGATCACTTTTATTGTATTATTTTGTTTACTTTCTTCGGCAAATGGTGGATATGATTTTCGACAATATCCAAGCTGTAAACAATTTGAAAACAAAATATATCAAGTAACAGTCACGTTTCCTAGTCTTCAACCGTTATTTGTTGGAGTACGATTACGTCCCAATGGTATGTTCGATGAAATATGTAACATTGGCAATGGTAACAATGAAGCTGAACTTGGTGCAAATTTTGGTTTAAGTACTCGTGTTGGTTATTATAAATGTTTACCAAATAATAAAATGCGTATAACCGGTTATGGATATCTCTACAAAAATCCAGATATTTCATTTTTAGCAACGAATGGTGCCGTTGTTATGCATGATTTTTCTTTGCAATTTGACAATTCTGGTAAAACATTAACTGGCAATGTGACATTTGCTGCTTTTACAAGTGGAACAAATCCATTTGATATGGACAACGTGCCAATTATACCAGGTCCTATTGGAGTAGTTACCGGCAAATTATTAAGATTTCGAGCCCGATACGATTTAGATCGTTAGTTTTATTTTTTTGAAAAATAAAAAAATACGTAGTCTCCCCCTATGTAGTTCTTTTTCGATAAGTAAACGAAAATGTATTCATATGATCTTTGAAATTCTATTCTATGATTTGTCCTTGGTTATTTGTAAATGAAAAAGAATCGAGCAAATAACACCATATAATTTTCAATTAAAATGAAGATCGTTACCGTTATGGTACGCATCCTTTTTCTTGTTTTTCGAATAAATGACCTGACATCACTAAGGTAAAAAACATTTGTTTCGGTTTTATGTATCGCGCAAGCTCGTCTTATTTGTCAATCAAAAACTAACCGTATGATAAAATAAATAACTACAATTCAATTCAATTAACAAATGACATGAGAATAAAGAGTAGACGCACGTGTTTTTGGTCAAAATAAACTAGTTATGTGAATGATGAGTACATAATGGTAAACTATATAAACGAATTGCATATCAATCATTGTATAATATAAAATAAAATGGTAGCAAGCAAAACAGAGAAAGGAAACGAATCTATACAGTAGGAGAGAAAGCAATACAGAGACAGTTAGTTTCTTTTGTCAATATTCATTTCAGAAATAATTCAAATGGCAAATTTTGGAAACGTAATCAGACAACAAAAGAAGAAAAAAAATCCACACAATCTGTTAGTTTTCGTAGTTTAGTAAGTGAATTCTGGATGGTATGCGTTCTCACTTTGATTTATTTTCTAGTTTCGATATGCTAGTTTGCTTGAATTATTTTATTTATTAATTGGAATCATTGCATCTGCTATATTTGGCGTCGTTCTTCCACTGATCTTATTAATCTATGGTAATACAATTAACATATTTATTAATCAATCATCGAATTTATGTTCATTGAATTTAACATCACTTTCGGAACAATCTTGTCCTTCTAATGTCACATTGACAACAGTTAATTTTTACACCAATATAAAGTAAATAGGCTTTTCTCGAATATACTTTTACATAATTGATCATCTCGTCTAGGTTTTGTAATCTCACTCAGTTTAACTTGACTAGTATGGATCATGATCTCACAGATGCAGGACGAATGCCAACAATATTATCAGTGATTCTCGCATTTGTTGTTATTGTTTCTGGTTATATTCGAATGGCATGTTTGAGCATTTTGGCTGCGAAACAAAGTCGAACAATTCGAAACGTATTCTTTCGATCGATTTTCAATAAAGATCTTGTTTATTTTGATAAACATAAAACTGGTGAACTCAATTTAGTTTTAACAGAAAATATTAATAAAATTCAAGAAGGTATGAGTGGTAAATTTGGTTCAGCTATTGAAATGATTGTTACTGCGCTGAGTTGTTTTATTATTGGTAAAACGAAATATTTGATATAGAAAATATTCGACGTGAATTATTCGTTTAGGATTCGTACGTGGCTGGAAATTAGCATTAGTTATTCTTTCTTTGTCACCATTGATCGTGGTTTCACTTATGATTCTATTCAAAGTAAATGTTCTAATAACTAGTAATGCTTAATTTTAATAGACAAAAAATGAATGTAGATCTGTGCTCGATTGACAGTAGAAGAATTGAAAGCATATGGACTAGCTGGAAACATAGCAGAAGAAGTGATTAGTTCGATTCGAACTGTATTCTCATACAATGGACAAGAAAAAGAAATTGAACGATACGAAAAACATCTCGACAAAGCAAGAGAATGTGGAACAAAGAAAAGTTTTGCTGATGGATTGTCACGTGGAATCACGTTTTTACTTTTATACAGTATTTATGCATTAGGATTTTGGTATGGAACGAAACTTATACGAGAAGAAAACTACAATATCGGAGATGTATTTACTGTGAGTTGAAATTTCGATTAAGAAAAATGTTCGGTTCAGTGTGTATTTAGATATTTCTATCGATTAATTTTGGCGTATTTTGTCTTGGACAAGCAAATCCATTTTTTCAGGCTATTTCAGAAGCACGAACTGCAGCCTTTTCTGTTTGGCAATTGATTGACGAAGTATACAAATAGATCTTTTGCACTAATTCTTTTAATTATTTGATTTCAGTCATCGACAATCAATAATAATTCTGAAAATGGATTGAAAAAAGATGAATTCAACGGAGATATTCGCTTTTCAAATGTTCATTTCTCATATCCATCTCGATCCGATATTTCAATTCTCAATCATCTTTCTTTTGACGTTCAATGTGGTCAAACAATAGCACTCGTGGGTTCATCAGGCTCGGGAAAATCAACTTGCATACAATTATTACAGCGATTCTATGATCCACAAGCCGGTTCAATTACAATCGATGGACGATCAGTTAGTGAATATGATCTCAAATGGTTGAGACAACGCATTGGAGTTGTTAGTCAAGAACCCATTCTATTTCATACAACCATTCGTCAAAATATTCTTCTCGGTTGTGAATCAGCAACCGATGAACAGATTCATGATGCAGCTAAAATGGCGAATGCACATGATTTTATTATGACACTTCCTCATGTAAGAATATGTACTTTGTGCAAAACGAGAATTAATTTGACATTTGATTGTAGAAATATGAGACGGAAGTTGGTGAACGTGGTAGTGCTCTATCAGGTGGACAGAAACAAAGAATTGCTATTGCACGAGCACTTCTTGGCAATCCAAAAATTTTACTTCTTGATGAAGGTAAATTCGATGAATATTTTAAACATATCCTTCTCTCATTATTGTGATCTGTGTAGCAACAAGTGCACTTGATAATGAAAGTGAAAAAATAGTTCAAGAAGCATTGAATCGTGCTGCTCAAGGTCGAACCACATTGATAATTGCTCATCGTTTGTCAACAATTCGACATGTCGATAAAATAATTGTGATGCAACAAGGTGAAGTTGTCGAGGAAGGTGATCATGAAACGTTAATCAAAAATCAAGGTGCATATTTCAAGCTTGTTGAACAACAACAACAACAACAGTCAACTGAATTATCCGTAGTGACACAACGAAAACGAGGATCAACAATTGTTAGTGTCTCATCATCATACTTATCCGCTTTGAATACACTCGAAGAGGATGATGATGATACAACAAAAGAAGAAGAGATCAAAGTAACTCCATATCAGCTAGAGAAGACAAGAACCAAGAGCTTTGCATTTGATTAGATCAAGAAACAAAATATAACCTTAGCATTATTAAAAATGAATAAACCTGAATGGTATTTGCTTTTGATTGGTTGTATTGCAGGTGCTCTCATCGGTGTTCATGAAGTAGCCTATGCTATTGTACAAACAAAACTAGCCGTCGTAAGTAGAAAGTTCAAATTTTGATTTCTGTTGATTGAAAATGAATTTATTTAAAATACCAAGATTTTCCAAGAATGTGATGTCAATGAACAGAAACGAAGAGTTTCTTTACTTGTTATTATCTATATCATTTTGGGTGTATGCTGTTTAGCATTTAATTCCATTGAGGGATATGTATTTGGTCGTTCAGGCGAAGCTCTAACGAAACGTCTTCGATCTCAAGCATTTCGATCGATTCTTCGTCAAGAAGTCAATTTTTTCGATCAACCAAATCATAGTACAGGCGTACTATGTGCACGTTTAGCATCAGATGCATCAGCTGTTCAAGGTGCAACCGGTCTTCGATTTGGTTCGATACTTGAACATTTATTTACTATCGTTTTTGGAACAATCGTTGGACTTTTTTATTCATGGAGATTGACATTGTGTATGTTACCTTTCATACCATTTATTATTATCGCCGGAGTTTTGCAAATTCATTTAACAACACGAATTGTTAAGAAACAAAAACATATTCAAGAAAATATTAACAAGGTACTGTTGTTTTTCTACGATGAATATCAGTTGGTGTGTGTGTTTTTCTTTTGTCTGGTAATTTTAGTTAACAACTGAAACAATTCAAAACGTTCGAACAGTGTTTTCGCTAACAAAAGAAGATCATTTTTGTGAAGAATATGCTCAAAAATTGGATTGTGTATACAAGTAACTATCAGTTTATGTCAATGAATATTCTCATTCTTCTTCATAGATCGTCATTGAAACACATACATATACTTTCGATAACTTTTGGTGTTTCAAGCTCATTCATTTATTTTTCTATTGCTGCTTTCATTGCCTTGTCTATGCTGTTTGTTGAACAAGGTCTAAATAGTTTCGAGGATATTTTTATGCAAGTATTTTTTGTACGAAATGTTCATAACTAAAAAAATATCTTCGTTGTAGAGTTGTTAACGGTGTTGTTTTTGCTGCTCGAAATATAAATCGAGCATTGACTTTGTAAGTTTTTAAATGTCATCAAAGATAAATCATCAATCTATTCATAGATTACCCGATTATGGAAAAGCAATTGAAGCTGGTCAAAATATTTTTACTCTCATCAATCGAAAACCTGTGATTGATAATGAATCAAAAGATGGCGATGAAATTGTCTGTTTTACTTTAATGAACTATTGCCAATGAATGTTTCTTTCTATTCTTTTTAGGCAAATTTTCAAGGACAAATTGCTTTTAATCAAGTTTATTTTGTTTATCCAAATCGACCTGAAGCAATCGTTCTTCAAAAATTCAAACTCAATATCGAACCAAGTATGAATTACATTCAATCGACCGAGGTTTTTTTTTAAAAAAAAACTTTTTTGTTCTTCGTTTCAATAGATCAAAAGATTGCATTTGTTGGTAAATATAGTCGATGATTTTGATATTGTATTGTACAAAGTTTTAGTTTAGGTACATCGGGTTGTGGAAAATCAACAGCAATTCAATTAATCGAACGATTCTATGATCCAAATGATGGTTCACTTGTATGTATTTTCAAAAGCTTCTTGAGATAATTCTCGTGTGTTTCTTTTTCAGTCAGTTGATTCGAAAGATATTCGAAGTTTAAATTTACATTGGTATCGCTCACAAAGTATGATTTCTTATTTTCTTCTCGAATTTAAATACGAAATTTTTCTTAGTTGGTTTTGTTTCACAAGAACCAGTGTTTTTCAATATGTCAATTCGAGATAATATTGCTTATGGTGATAATAGTCGAAATGATATTTCAATCGAAGAAATTATTGAAGTTGCTAAACAAGCAAATATTCATGAATTCATTCAAACACTTCCTCAGGTACGTGTTGTTGCTCGAGTATATGAGAGAGATGTTTTCTATTTTGAAGGGTTATGAAACAAATTGTGGTGCAAAAGGTGTTCATCTTTCCGGTGGTCAAAAACAAAGAATTGCTATTGCACGAGCACTCATTCGTAATCCGAAAATTTTACTCCTTGATGAAGGTAAATTCGATGAATATTTTCAATAGATCTTCGTCATTATTGCGATCTGTGTAGCAACAAGTGCATTGGATAGTGAAAACGAAAAGATTGTTCAAGAAGCATTAGATCGTGCTCAAGAAAATCGAACATCGATCACTATTGCTCATCGATTGTCGACAGTTCGAAATGCTGATTTGATCTGTGTTGTACAACGTGGAGTTATTGTTGAAAGTGGAAGTCACGATAAGCTGATGGCACTTGGCGGACAGTACTATCGATTAGTGCAACGAAAATTTAATGATTAGACTCTTTTTATATTTGTTTTGTTTGAAAAAATAGATGTCCTTTGTATACGAGAAGAAAAGAAAAAAACTTGAATCGATAGATTATTTTTTTGAAGTCGGTTTCTAAGCGACCGCAATGTAAAATGTTTTGTCGACAACTGATGATCAGTCAAAAGAAGAAATTTGAATAAGTGAAATTTTTCTTTTTTTGTTTCTCCTGTGTCAATCCGCAAATGCTTTCGACAGAAAAATATGAATTCGATCCAAGCTATCGAGGTCAAACAGGTTCAAGTATTGGCGTCTCTACTGTAGGCTTTCGTTCGAATAAATATAATCCCAATGAATGGGAAGAAAACAATTATGCGAAATATCATCAAGCATTTACCGATCGTGATACAGCAGAAAAGCAACGTTGGCAAGCAACACGTACTGAAAATGAAACACTAGCACTGTCTCAACAAACACAAGCATTATCAACAAAAAAACTTCAACAACGGTTTGTTAACTTGTTCGCATATAACTGATTGTGTTCTTTCTTTTTTTTTTGTTGTTATTGTTATTAAAGATTGCATGATGTGAATTTCTGGAAATTCGAACTCAATCGTATGATTGAAGATGTTCGAAATGAAACTGATTTATTAGTTGCACAAAAGAAACGTTTAACTAATTCGTTGGATGCAACTGAAGCTCCACTTCATATTGCAACTGAATGTTTAGCCAATCGAGATCGTCGTTATGGCGAAGATCGTGTTTCTGATGCTGTCGAAATTGCTCTACTCAAAGAAGTCGAAATCATAAATAATGTTCAAAATCTTCTACGTCAAACAATTCTCACAGCCGAACAACAAATTCGAGCTAATCGAAATGCAAAACAAAATCTCGAAATGGACTGGAGCAACAAATGGGAAGCATCAGTTGCCGATGCTAAAGCAACGAACCGTCGAAATGAAGATGTCGACATTATGTTCTATCCCGGCGTTGCTCGAAGCTATGACAAGTGCTCGATTTTACAACAAAAATATTCAATTATTTTCTGTTTTTTTTTCTTCTAGTCAATCGACACCGGAATCATGGGCACAAAATTCTCATGATAATATTGTCAACGGTCAAAATCAATTGATGGCTTCGATTCAATTACGAGCACTCATCGACAGTATTCTTACTGATATTTCACGAGACATGCGTGAACAAGCCGATGTTGTCGAAACAGAATTCGCACGACGTATTGCCGAAATGTCCGATGCTATGCAAAAAATGATTCAAAATAATCGTGAAGTAGACAGATATTCTTCTCTTTTTTCAAAAAAAAAAAAGATTGAATTGCATTTATCGTTATTTAGACATTGAAAGCAATTGCTGATAACGAAAAGAAAATTGATATGCTTCGAGCATCGATTCGAGCTAAAGAAGCGCCATTGAAAGTTGCCCAAACGCGTTTAAATGATCGACGTGCTCGGCCTGGTATCGAATCCTGCCATGATCCAGCTCAAGATCAGTATGTTGTTTTTCTCTTATAAACACAAATCACGTTTTTCTCTTGAAAGGTTAATCGGTGAAGTTTATCAATTATCTCAATCGGTCGATAATCTAACCAATGAATTACGTGAAGCCGAATCGAATTTGAAAAAACTTCGTGATGATCATCAAATGCTTGTCAAAGAAATCGAAATGAAAAAGAATAGTCTCTATATTGATCAAGAAAAATGTATGGCAATTCGAATGCGTTATCCAACTGTTCAACGTTTACTCGGCTACAATGCTTAAACGTCGATGAGAACAATACATACATTAAAAAAACACTATTTTTTTTCTCTTATTTTACTCGATTTTATTGTCAATTCCTAATATATAAACAGCAAACAACATGTCATCGGATCCTTTGAATGATTATAAAAAATAAAAATAACCTTTAATTGTCAAATACTACTTTTTGCTCGGTAGTGTGCAAATATAACGTTGTGCTAGATGCGATTTTATTTTTAAATGAGCGAGTTTTTTTTTCTTACACGTCGACACATTAACAAACAAACCATGATTAAAACATCGTAGCCTATCCATCTTGTTCTATTTAACAAATAAAAAACGAACGAATAGAATCAATCGCATATTTAGTAGGTACATAGATACAAATAAATATTTGCCAAGCATTCATTAGTTAGACTTTGTTTCGAAACACACTATGCAGTTGAATTTCCCTTAGGACAATTGTAAGAAGAACGTTACTGTTACAGTGTAATGTCCTTATCATGCATCCCTCTTCACGTTTTTCTCTTTCTCTTTTCCTTCTTCATATACATGTGCACGCTTCTGCTTTTCTCTTTGAGAAGTTTCGTCTTGTTTTTTCAAACACGAATAAATTGTTTGATTGTGTATTTGATCCGAGGCTACACTCTCACAGTTACAAAAGAATTTATACTTTTACAATACAAAAGTTAGAAATCAATTATCGACATGGCAGCTTGCACAGTCTGTCACCGATCGCTTTTTTTTGTCTTTTATTTCCAGACATCTGTGTGTTCGATGTACTTTTTGACGACAAAATTTCTGCTCAATTGATAGATATTTAAACATTTACCATCATACAAATTGAAAAGTTCTTCCGATAACGATCAATCGTGCATTCAAATGTGCCATTAGAAACGTATTTGACTGGAAAGGAATTCAACATCTAATGAAATAA
>ERZ778027.3027-NODE-3027-length-18207-cov-12.485897_pt1 | contig 18207 bp, 19 predicted proteins | sample MGYA00375757_ERZ778027 | MGnify/ENA primary metagenome ERZ778027 (study PRJEB29350, sample SAMN05389817) | bioreactor metagenome | isolation source: Ammonium sulfate bioreactor | place: South Africa: University of Cape Town | collected 2014-02-18 ... | reverse complement strand
AATAATAATAATAATAATACTATTAGTAATACGAGAATTGTTCCAGCATCGGTCAATCATTCGATTATGTCCATGAAAACACAATCAATGCATACTGATTCCAATTTAAGCGATTTCGACAATTCATTCAAACAGAAAAACAAGTTTATTTTGTTTCATTGCTTTTTCTTTTGTCTCGATAAAATCTTCTTTGAATTGTTTGATTTCAGTAAATCTCGTCTTCATCTCGAATCATTGAAAGACAATAGTGGAAGTGGAATTGGTGGTGGTATTGGTGGTATTGGTGGTGTTGGAGAGATGAACTATCCAATAAATACATTTGATAATAGTTTAAATATGAATCCAACGAATGGTTATGATTATTCGTTATTTAATAATCAAACATCAATGAATTCTACTGGTTCATTAAAAATGTTAATAATTACATTTGGAGTTATCATTGGTTTATTTTCGTTAACTGCATTGGCTATTAGTATTTATTTACTCATTCGATTTACATCGGAATATAACTAAACAAAACATTAATTTCATTTGCAAAACAAAACAAAAAACTTTCTCATTTCTTTTCGATTAGAATTTCAATAATATTTTTCATTGTGTAAAATAAAATGCAAAGATATACGATTGAATAAACATTATACTAAGTCTGTCTGGATACATTTTTCTAAAGAAAACGAGACAAGAAAATGTGGTTTTGTTATTTATTTTACCTGTAGATACACGTATACACTAAATATTTTATGACGGAGAAAGATACTTGACCTTGATCTGTCGCTCGTTCGTTCGTTCGTTCGTTTTTTGAATTCGGAAAGAACATTTGAATTAGCAATTGTAATTCGATCGAGGGGAATTAAACTAATCGTTTTTGAATTCAATTTTCCAAAAACAAAAAAACCTATTTGAAGTAATCATGGGGTGTTGACGTCGGTGTGTGAAGGATTAAATATGAAATTCAATCTGTCGGCACTTTTATATATAAATTCATTTGCAATTTTCGATTTTTTGAATAAAAAAAAATGAGAAAACAATTTCTACTTGTTTTATTCTTCGTCAATGTTGCGTTTGGAGCACAAGTAAATTTTCATTTTGTGAAATTTATTTTTTAAAATATTGAATTCGTAGAAATTAGGGTCGTATAATGTTGATCCAAAAGAAACAACAGTGTCTGGTTTATCATCAGGCGCGTTCTTTGCTACTCAATTACATGTTGCATATTCATCGGTAATAAAAGGTGCAGGTATTGTTGCTGGTGGACCGTATGATTGTGCAGCTCAAGTTAGTTATTCGAGTTGTATGTATGCAAGTAGTCCATCAATTACGAAATCAATTTCCAATACGAAATCATGGAGTGGAAATCAAATCGATGATATCAAATATTTAGAACGACAAAAGATTTATATGATTTCGGGAACAGCCGATACAACTGTTGGTCCATCGGTTATGAATCAATTATATAAATATTATGTTTCAGAAGGCAAATTTATTCCAAGTGAAAATGTTGTTTTTAAAAATGATATAAAAACAGCACATACATTTCCAACAGATTATGATAGTACAGGAAATAATCAATGTTCATTTGCTTCATCTCCTTACATAAGTAATTGTCAATTTGATGGAGCTGGTGCTATTCTAGAACATTTATATGGAACACTTCAACCGAAGAATACAAATACTTTACAAGGTCAATTCATTGAATTCGATCAATCAGAATTCATTGCCAGTGCACGAACCTATGGTATGAGTACAACTGCTTGGATGTACGTACCTAAATCGTGTCAACAAGGACAAACTTGTCGATTACATATTGCTTTTCATGGTTGTCAACAAGGTTATGAGAAAATTCAAGATAAATTCGTTAAAAATACTGGATATAACAAATGGGCCGATACCAATCATATTATTGTTGTTTATCCACAAGCTGTTGCAACGAATACGAAAGCTCCTGGTAGTGCAACATCTCTTCCCAATCCAAATGGTTGTTGGGATTGGATTGGATGGTATGGAAGTGATTTCGATGTTAAATCAGGCAAACAATTAACAGCCATCTATCAAATTATTCAACGAATTACTCAAGGTTTCAATCCAATTGATCCACCACAACAAATCTTTGTCAATTCAACAACAGACAATACAGTTTCTCTTACGTGGACTTCAGTTGCTGATGCTCATGCTTACAATGTCTATCGAGATTCAAATAAAGTCAATGCAAATCCAATTGAACGAAATTCATTTACAGATGAAAATCTTCAATCAGGATCAACATATACTTATTATGTCACAAGTCTTTCGTCGTCTCTTCAAGAATCATCACCATCGAATTCAATCAATGCACAAACAACAGGCGAAGCTCCACCGATTCAACCACCAACGAATATCAATGCTCAAGATATTACATCTGATTCAATTACTTTGACTTGGACAACAGTTTCATCAGCTCAAAAATATCGAATCTATCGAAATCAAACCAAAATCAGTGATGTCACACTTCCACCATTTCAAGATTCAAATCTCAATCCAGACACTGAATATGTCTATGAAATATCTTCATTAAATCAAGATTTAGAAAGTGTTAAATCAGCTCGATTAGTTGTCAAAACAATAACAATGAAAGTTTGTTTCAATGATAATAATTACAATCATGTTGTCAATGGACGAGCAACACACAGTGGTGGTTATGTTTATGCTCTTGGATCAGAACAAAACATTGGTCTTTACAATATCTTAGTTAAAACCAATCTTTGTATGACCAAACAAAATTATTATGTCAAAGAATAATAAACTTTCATTTCTAATTTATTATTATTGATTTATTAAATACGCCCAAATTTGAATTAAATACTAAAATCATATTTTGTTCAACAGCGTTTTCTTGATCATAAGAATATAACATAAAAGGACCATTCGATGATGCTAAACAAAAACAAAACATTCATTCATTCATTGATTTGAAAAGAATAGAGAGAGAGAGAGAAAGTAACCTTGCATGCCAATAGTACATGTATCTCCTTGATCTGTTGCATCGAAATAACGATATTCAACAATTCCTGGTTGATTCTCAAAGAATCGAACTTGAAAATGATAAAATTGATCTTCTTCAACGTAATGACTCATATAGAATTCGATCAATAATAGTCGAGATGGTGAATTGCCTTGAGATTCATAATAAATGCCTTGTGATGTATTTGCATAAATATACAAATCATCCCAAAATGGAAACAAAGTCACATCAGAAAATATATCCGATGGTAATTCACTTTCCGTATACGTTGTTGAACAATTCGAAAAACAAATCACCTTTTATAAACAAAAAAGATAAAATCAAATTCATCTTCGAATCAATCTATCGAACGAACTCCATCAGTTGTCACAATAAGACTATTCGTTGTTCGATTGTAAACTGAAACTGACCAAGGAAGATCAACCAAATACATTTGATCATCAGCTGATCCATTTATAGCCGAAGACCAAATCGAAATCGATTGATTCAATTGAATTCCAGGAACATTTGCACATTCACCTGCTGAACAACTCAAATTCAATCGACAAACATTACCAATCGAACCACAATTCAAAGAATCAATCAACACATTCACACAATTTCCAGTCAAACTCAATACTAATGGATAAATACATGACACACTGATTGACGATGGTATTCTTGTTGTTGTTGTTGTTGTTGTTGTTTCGATCGAGTCTTGTTTTTTCATGAGTAGAAATGGAAGAAGAATTAGTAAAAGAATTAAGATGAATAAACACAAGAATAACAATGTTAATAATAAACATTTTATTCGTCTAATTAGAAAAAAAAAAAGAAAAAGAAAAAGTGTTGATTGAGAAGAGAAATGACAAACTTGGCTTTGTCATAATAGAATTGAAATTGTTCGGGATTAATATCAATCAATTTCGGAATATATTCTTCTGTCCCGAAAGGTGATTTCATTTTAATCCAAAGTGATTCATTTGCATACTTCGTCATATCGTCAAATGACTTCAGAAGAAAAAAAAACAAAGAAAACATTTGTTTTCCGTCTGTTGCCCAACGAATTGATTTGAATAATAAAATATTTCTTGATTTATTCGTTGAATAGAAGAAAGAAAAAAAACGAGAAGAACAAAGTCAATTAATGAACTCAATTAAAATGTTTGTTTCGATCCATTTTGTCATGAAACAGTGCAAATGGTCTTGTTTTGTGTTGTCATTCGTTGGAATTGAGACGAAGAGAAAAATGTTTTCAACAAATGAATTTCCATGTCGAAGAAAAGCTTTGATTATTTGCAATCAAAATTATAAATTATCGAATAAATTAGATGACAATCTGCAATCGATCGATGCTTTGAAAACGAAATTACGTCAATTTTATTTTGAAATCGAATTCGGTTGGAATTTATCGAACGAAGAAATCGATTTGTTAATCGAGAAATATTTTTTAAATTTAAATCCGAATGATTTTCTTCTTTTCTATTATTTTGGTTATGCAATGACTTATGAAAATGAAAATTATTTAATTGGAATCAACGATGAACATCTCGTCAATCAACAATTAATCAAATATGAATTTATTCATTTGGATCTCATCATTGATATGTTCAACAAAGCCAATGCTTCGTCGATTATTTATCTCTTCGAATTCTTTCATTCGAATTCGATTCAAAATGAATTTCAACGAATTCAATCGTTGGATGTTCAGTTGAATCAATTGATTTGTTTACTTTCATTCGATGAAACCAATTCAATCGAAAGAAAAAATCAATCGTTGTTGTTGAATTGTTTTGTTGAATATATCGATGAGAAATATTTGCCCATCAATCAAATGTTCGATTTAATTCAAGATGAAATTGTTTATTCAACTGGAAATCGATGGATTCCATTGAAACAATCGTTACTTCGCAATAATCTTTATTTCAACAATCAAATTCAAAATGAAATCAATGATAAACGAACGTTTCTTTCGAAGATCGTTCCTTCGATGAACAATCTTTGTCAATTTCATTTCAATTTAACTAACAAACAAATCAAAGATTCACATATGAAAATCATTGTCGATGAATATCTCATGAAGAATCCATTGAAAAAGATTTATTTCGATGAAAATCAATTGACATCGATCGGTGTGTTTATTCTCTCGTCGTATTTACAAGTCAACAACGATCTCGAAGGTCTTTATTTGAATGATAATCGAATAACAGACATTGGAATCAAATATCTCTCCAACAGTTTGATTAATAATCAACGATTGAAATATTTATCTTTGCAAAAGAATCAATTGACCGATGGTTCAATTGACTATTTCGTTCATTTGTTTGCAACAAATCGAAGTTTAATTTGTTTGTCATTGGATTTCAATCGAATCTCAGACAAAGGCGTTGACAAATTATTAACATGTCCCAATTTGAGTTTGAAATACATTGGCCTATCGAATAATGTCGATATAACCGATGGTTCATTGACATCGATTTGTCGTTTTATTGAAACAAATTGTGTCATTGAAGATATTTCCTTGTTCAATTGTCATCTATCCAAATCAATTCAATTACAAATTCAAAAAATTGCAAAAAAGAAAAAGAATTTTTCGATTTGTTTGAGCGATTGGAATTCGTAATAAAATAGATAGATGTCACGATCGATAGACAATCATTGGATACTTTATATTATCTACCTCGTTTCTCTTCTGTTTGTTGATTTTTCTTTTTTTTAGTTCGAATTGAACATGAAACGATCATTTTGTAAATCCAATCAATGTTTACTCTTTGTTTGTTTTCTTCTTTTTATTATTTTTCTTTATCAAAATCATCAGTCTTTATTTTCTAAAGAAATAAAAAAAACACGAAAAAGTCAATCGGATCCATTTGTATTAATTGATCAAACCAAATGGAGAGAATATCTTCTCTCAGGAGTCAAATCAACAAAACTCTGTCGAATTCCGTCGATCTATTCTCGAATCAGTGATGGTTTGTGCAAAATGTATTCTCGAAAGCAATGTGATCAATTCGATTGTGAAATGATTTATTCATCGAAAGTCAATCGTCGATCGGTGAAATGTTTGTCCGATGGACAAATCTTTCGAGAGAATTCGCTTGAAGATTCAATTCAATGTGAATTTGGTTCTTCATTAGATTTATTTGCAGAGTCTTCATCGATGATTATTGATTCGTACGTTGAGTTTTCTGAAGAATTCTATTTACGAACAATTCCTCGAGATTCTCAATCGATTTTAACAACAAATTTCAATTTCGAATCGATTTCTAATTATCCTTGGAATCGAAATGTTCGTCGAAATTTGAATTTTTCATTTGGTTATGATCGATCGTTGTTCGATTTTATTCCAAAACCTTGGCTCTACGATTATCTTCATCTTATCAAACAAAATCAATTTAATCTCACCGTCAAACAAATCATTGCCAATAAAAAGAGAATTCATTCTCAATCGAACATCGATTATTTTCTCAATCATCAAGTTCGTTGTTGTTGTTGTTGTTCTTCTTGTTTTTTTCGAAATTAGAAATGAAATGTTTAGAATGTGTCTGATTCTTCGTCGAGTGATCATGTTCAATCGTCGATCATTTGGATGAACAGTAATTGTGACACCAAATCCAAACGAACCGAATATTTAAATCAATTAATGAAATTCATTTCGATTGATAATTTTGGTAATTGTGGAAATAATCGACGAGATTTACCTCAACATATTGTCGAAATACAAAAGTCAGCAAATAAAAATCTAAAACAACGAGATACTTACGATTGGTTAAATGGAAAATTAAGTTTAATCAAAGATTATTTATTTACAATTGCCTTTGAAAATAGTCGAGATTTGGATTATATAACGGAGAAACTGTGGCATCCACTTGTCACTGGATCGATTCCGATTTATTACGGTGCTCCAAATGTTGACGAATGGTTGCCTTGTCAATCGAATTGTATTATTGATTTATCGAAATTTAATTCGAGTGAAGAAGCAGCTCGATTTATTTTGCATGTAGGTCAAAATCAAAGTCTTTATGAATCGTTTCATACGTGGAGATCAAAACCATTTCGAAAAGAATTCATTTCAAAGATGAATTATTTCGATCGGATGAACGATTATTCGTTGGATTGTATTCTTTGTAGTTTAACGAACAAAGTCAAACGAAATGAAAATATTTATCTCGCCATTGAACAAATCAAACAACGACTTGGTCAATTCTAAATATCGAACTGTTTTTGTACTTGAAATTCGTTTTATTTTCTTGTTTTGACATTTCAATTTCGTTTGACAAAAGATTAAGCCGCCGACATGTTTTACATTTAAATTGACAACGAAATCATTTGTTCGACTTGACATTCAATGAAATCTCTTTGTTTTTGTCTGTTTTTAATTAGTTTAATAAAAGTCAATTCAATTGAATTGAATTGTGATGAATTGTTAGTAACACTTTATGTTTATTCATCTCAATTCAACCCTCAATGGACAATTCGATCGTCTCAATTCAATGTCAGTCAACAACAACAGCAACAACAACAATTCGATTTCAAAGAAACAAATCAAGTTATGGGTTATCAAGGTTTTTCAATTCGATGTCCAACAAATGCAAATGAAATGTTCATCAATGGAAATTATTTTCTCGAACAAATTCTGTTGGAAACAGGAAAATCTTTTCTTTCGAAAGAATTAGTTGAACATGTTCGACCTTTTCTTGGCAAAAAATCTTCATTGAATATTCTTTCAAAAAGTATGTCGAAAACAGCCAATTGTGATCGTGTTCCAATCAAAGGTCCTGATTCAGTTCCCATTTATAATCCTTTAACCGATAATGGAGGTTGTTTCATTACACGACAATCCAGAAATAATTGTTATGCTTATGGTTTCTCTCTCTTTCATTCTCTTTTTCTCGTTTTTCTTTAAGAATTTGATTTAATTTAGCAACAGATATCGTAACAAATACATTTCCTCAACCGGGTCGTTGGCATGGCAAAAGTCCGTCATCAATTACATGTGATTCCATTCGACAAGCATCGATACGTGATGGACTCGTTTACAAAGGTTACACTTTAAATGAAAGTCAACCGAAATTAGGTCATTATCTTGCTCTTTTCATTTGGTCAAATCTTGATTATCATTGGGTTAGAAAAGATGCCAACGGATTATGGTCACACAAACCTGGACGTAAAAACACTTTTTTTTCACTTCGCATAAACGAAGCAAATAACAAAAATGTTTTGTTTTTGTTTTAGCTGGTCGTGTAACAAATCGAGATAATCGTGGTTTATTTATAAATAATCCATTAAAATCAAATTTTACTCCTTGGACAACATTCTGTGGTTTTTATGTTGCACAACCATCGAGAATTAATATTCGTTGATTGACCTTTCCAAATGTGTCAATCGACTATTGACAACCTTCGCTTTTTCTTTCTTTCTTTCTTTCTTTCTTTCTTTCTTTTCGGAGGTTGTCCAGCAAAAATAAATAAAAAAAAAAAGAAGAGTAGATAAAAATATGTTTTTGCATTTATTTTCCCCTCAAGTAAAAACGTGATTGTGAAATGTCACTTTTGTAACTGCAAATTATCTTTGAAATCATATTCTTTATCCTGATAAGAAACTTGATTATGGTTTTTTAAATCGATTGATCGGTCGTGAAGTTAATAGTGAATGGTAGAATTATTTTTCTCTTTTCCAAAGATCAAATCAGTTAAATAAATGTTGATTGTAGGTGGGGTACACGTTGTGCACATATATTTACCATTGGATTACCTTTTGCTATTGCTGATCATCTTTCAATTGATATGTGGAATCGATTTTTATTACCCAAAATGAAATATTCACTTGGAACTAAATTATCAATTATGCATACATCTGGACCTTATCTCTTTCATATTGTCTCGTACGAATTTCGTTTCTTTTCTTTTCTCTAATTGAATTTTTGTATATGATAGATTTGCATTTACCGGTATAATGATTTATATTGCTTGGGATGCATATCCAAATCCAAATCATAAAGATCGAGTCGGTTTTTTCAGTTCGAAAGTTTATCCTGAATTGCAAGGATGTCAATCGATGTATATGCTTCCACTTGTCTCAGGAATGGTTGAATATCTTGAGGGTAAACATCGACCACACGGAACACTTTTAGGTCTTTTGACTCCGACTGCTGTAAGATTATCTTTTTTCATCTTTTCTTTTTTTCTTTGTATAGGCTTTTGTTACTGTTAAAGGTTTTGGTATGAAATGGCCATGGAACGAAAATCTTACTCTATTTGAAAAGAAATTAAATAATCAACAATAATAAACGATATGAAATAAAATTGACCGTATCTTTTTTGATTGATTTTATTCTTTGAAACAATTTCAAATCAAATAAGATTACCTAAGATTTTGTACAGATCATCGTCTTCTACCAAACATTTATCTAAAAGAAGAAAAATTTTATTGTATAGTATAATGTGCTCATTCTATACTTGTATACGCGTCATATGAGAATATTTCATTGGGAACTTTGTCCTTTATGTTGTACCGAACAAAAAAAAGAAAGTTCTTTTCGCACAAAATGTAATTGAATCCGAAAGAATTGATCTATAATGTGAAATGCCAAACTGATTTGACTGAGAAATAAAAACGTCTGTTCTATTTTCGAATGCGAAAGATAAAATTTTAAAAATGGAAGTATTAAATGTTTCACAATTAGATCACGAATATCGACCTCGACTTCAATCTTTAATTGATCAATATGGAATTCAACAAACAGAACATCAAACCATTGAAAAACGTGTTAAAAAATGCATTGAAAATCTAAATCTATTGTTGATTGTGAATACAATCATTGGTTTCTTTCCAATAATTCGTTGTTTAAAAGAATATGATTTGAAAAAGAATCTATTTGGTGATTTTCTAAGTGGATTAACAATAGCAGTGATGCATATTCCTCAAGGTATCGCTTATGCAGTGTTAGCCGGTTTACCAGTTGCTTGTGGTCTTTATGTTTCTTTATTTCCTGTTTTCATCTATATGATCTTTGGTACATGTCCTCATCTCTCCATCGGTTCGATTTTTTCTCTTTGAAAAAAAAAGAAAAGAAAATGAAATGAAATGAATTTCAGGTACATTTGCAATTATTTCATTGATGACACGTCAATCGATCGATTCCATTCCAATAAAATCAATTGAAGAGAAAGTTTCCGCAGGAACAACTCTTTGTTTTCTTGTTGGTTCGATTCAAGTAAGATGTTGTTGTTCAAAAAAAAGAAAGAATTGACTTGTTGTCTTCTGTCAAGTTGCTTTTGTCAATATTTCGTCTTGGTTTCGTCACAAGTTATTTAAGTGAACCATTTGTAAGTGGATTTACAACAGGTGCTGCTATTCATGTGTTTAGAAGCCAATTGCCAAGTTTATTCGGCGTTCGAAGTCCATCAAAACTTGCAACTCTATTTAAATTACCGAGATTTGTAATTAAATTAATTGAATTGATTTTCACAGAAATAAATTGGATGACAACAAGTCTCAGTTGTATGTCGATTGTGTTTTTAATTGTCGTCAAATATTTGAATGATCGATATAAAGCAAAAGTTCGAATTGTTCTTCCAACTGAACTTGTTTTAGTAAGTTTCGATTGGATTTTTTTTTTGTAAAAAGAAAAAGAATTGAAATGAAAATTAGATTGTAATTGGAACATTGGCCAGTTATTTGTTGAATTTCAATGAACGAAATCATGTGAAAATCGTTGGTGTAATTGAACGTGGTCTTCCATCGTTTTCATTTCCTCGATTTGATCATTTCTCATCATTAGTTTCTTCTTCGTTAACAATTGCTTTTCTTAGTTTTTGCATAAATATTTCGTTGGCGAAAATGTTTGCGAAGAAACATTCGTATAAAGTTCGTTCGAATCAAGAATTATTCGCTTATGGAATGTCAAATGTGATTTCATCATTATTTCAATGTTATCCATCAAGTGCTTCGTTAAGTCGAAGTGTAATGCAAGACAATGCTGGAGGACAAACTCAACTAACATCTGCCGTTTCTTGTTTGGTTTTATTTCTATTTGTACTTGTCTTGGCTCCATTAATTGGTTCATTGCCAATGTGTTGTCTCTCGGCAATTGTCATTGTTAATCTCAAAGGAATGTTATTACAAATCAAACAATTTCTCTTCTATTATCGAACAAGTTCTTATGAATGTGTATACAAATTGATCTTTTTTTTGATTTTCTTCAATTGAATTTGAATGTTTAGATTCTTTGGACAATAACATTTGTAACAGTTGTGTTAAGTGATGTTGATATTGGTTTATATGTTGGTTTAGCTTCGTCATTCATTTTAAATACAGCGAGAACACAAAAACCTCGTTTTGCTGTTCTTGGTCGAGTTGGTCAAACAGAATTTTACAAGAATATCAAATTATTTCCATCGGCTGAACAATATTCAAACATTCGAATCGTTCGTTTTTATGGTTCATTATACGCGTGTAATTCGCAATTTTTTCAACGAAAATTTTACGAATTAATCCGAATCAATTTAAAAGAAAAAACAACAAATGAAAATCAATATGAATTTGTTATTTTGGATTGTTCACCTTTCAATTTTATTGATACTGTTGCTGTTCAAATGTTGATTCAAGTAACAAAAAACAGAAACAATTGCATTTTTGATCGAAGAAAATCTTTTTTTTTTGCAGATTTATAATGATTTAAAACAAAGAAACATTCAATTGTATTTAAGTGAATGTCGATGTAAGTCTATTCTTTTTTGAGTTCACCGACAAATTCTCGATGATTTTTTAAAATTTAGATGATATTCGTCGAATGTTTGATCGAATGGATTTTTCTAAACAGACTGATGAACGAATTCTATTTTCAAGTATTCACGATGCTGTTTTACATATTCAAAAAGCAAAATTCGATTTTGTGACTCGTGTCTAAAAAAAAACAGATTTATTTAAGTTTGAAAACATTTGGATTTGAAAGAAGTGTGAGTCCAGTAAAAAGTGCCATTGAAAGAGTAAAAAAAATTAAACAAAGTCGATCGATAACCATCGCAACAAACTTCCAATCTTGAGAATCATCATCGAATTCTTCTTGTTTCTTTTGATGACGAGTTAACGTCGATAGATGATTGATGATTAACCGTAATTCTGATCGAATCAATTCGAATTCAGATCGATGACAAACATGAGATGAAACATCTTTTGTCTTAGGTAATTGACACACTTTCGATGGAGATAATTGTTCATTGACATTTAAAATATTATTCGATAGAGTTTCTAAACGATTGGTTAGCAAAGGAATTGAACATGATTGATGTTTATTTAAATGATTGGCTTCTTCTTTGGGAGAAGACCATCGACGACGAATTCCTTTCCAACTTAAATCATGTCGAGGTCGTTTCATCAATAGAAACCAAGCTAAATAACAACAAATATATTTACGAACCCAAATTGGCATCGAATAATTCTTCGAATTTCGAAAATGAATCGAAATTACAATCACTGACGCAACGACAGAAATCGTTGACATTATCATTACACACAGAAAATATTGTGTTATTATTGGAATTGATGTCGAACTCGGAGGCATTATATCACACATCAATAAACTAAACATTACCACTGATAATAGAATCGTGATTTCTACAATTTAAAAACGTCTAGTCATTTCAAATCTTCTATTTGTCTTACGTAAAGTGAGTTTTTCTCCACTATCTGGAGCTAAGAGAAATCCCAAGATTGTCATACAACTGATTAGAAAACAAGGAACTAAACGATAACAATCATTACTCACTAAACAGAGACGAACAACAACAACAAAAATGATTTGATTTACCGACAATATTTGTAAAATAATAAAGTGAACGTCGACGAATTCGAATTGTATAAAGAATATAAGGATATAATGTTGGACAACAATCATATTTCAATGCATGAGTCGAACCAGAAAAATCTTTAACAAATTCAAAACAAAAATAAATAACGAATTGAAATGATTTGAATTTGTTGTAAAACCTTGAAGATCCCATTCAGCATTGGGTCGATAAGCATCTAATTGACCTTGATTACTTTCGACAGTTAAATTTATTCCAGCATCATCATATGTCCATGAACCGAATTTTAATGTACAATTTTGTGTATCCAAAAAAAAACATAAAAAACAAAATTGATTTCTCAACGATTTTTATATATAAATAAATATTTACAAATGGAAAATCTTGAATATTAAATGGACAAATCGATTTGAAGATACCTGGTGGAACATAGAGAATATCACCATTATGTTGAACAACTGCATTCACTTTCATTGTACTGTCAAATTTCTCATCGGCACTATTCTTACAAATGTCAATTCTATCAAAATCAAATCTTTGTTTGACTCGTATTTACCTATTATAAAGAAGAATATCTGGTGTCCAAATTTGTGAACTTGGAATTCGTAATGTTTGAATATGACCAAATTCTTCAGGATCCCAAACTAAACTGTAATCATTCCATGTCTAAATCAACTTCTTACAATTTGTTTCAATTGACAAATGTTCTATTTACGAGAACCATCCAACCACTTATGACAATCACTTCATTTTTACCATCCTATTCAATTCAATTAGTTTTTCTTTTTCAAATTGAATTTATTTACAAAATCAATTATTTGTTGTAGAGCTAAATTCATGACGACAGAGACACTGTCGGAATCATTTCTAACAGGTCGTTCAAGTTGATTGTAATCACTATCTTGTAAAAGATATTTCAATAGACGACGTTCATGAGATCCACCAACTAAATCATTCATTCCTTTTATCTTTCGATTTCAATTCAAATAAAGTCAACTTACTAGATGAACTTATTAAAAACGCCAAAACAATGAAAAGTAACAATTGTAAATGAAACATAGATTCGAAAGAAAAACACGATTTACGTGTGAGATGAAAATAAGAATGTGATTTATTATTCAAAAAGGTTCGTTTTTTTTTTCTTACACCAATGTCAAATCAAATCAATGCATTTACCAATAGATTTATTTTATTTGCTTCAATGACTTTTTCATCAACAAAACAAAACGTTTCATCAAGGTAACAAAAATTATATTTACGATGTTTTTTTACTTTTGCAACAAAACGAAAAAGAAAGGAGAACATCACATTGCTTTTTCTTGGAAAAATAGAAAAAGAAAACAATTCTCTCAAGAGTTTAAAATGAAACATTTTTCAAACAAAAAAAAATGGCGAAAGTTGCTCCAACATCAAACGAACAAATTCTCGATGCATCGACATTACCCAAAACCGATGATCTTCCACCGACAAAAGAATTACCTAAACCTCTTGCTAATTTTAAAGAATATGTCGATTCCAAATGGTGTTATTTCGGTAAACCTGTTGAACAAGCCGATTTAATTGATATTCAAGCTAAGGTTGCTTTTCAATGTCATATGAAAATACTTGTCGAAGATCGACATATAACTTGGACTGAAAAACCGTGTCCTTGGGGAAATGAAACATTTCTTGGAAGTCACACTTTAGGTAGATTAGTCGAATCGACAACACGAAATATGGGACCAGGAATGGGTCATATTTGGGATGACTACGAATTTCCAATACCACAAGGAGATAAAAAAGTTAAACAAAGTAGAAATTTACCAGAAGGAAATTATGTTACTCGATGTACGAGTTGTCGTGGAAAATGTATTGTTGATTGTGATGATTATCAATGTAAAGGAACGGGAATCATTGAGTATTTTCTCTAAAGACAATCTTTTCTTCACATTTGTTTCTTTGTTAGATCTTCAACGGGTACAGTTCATTGTTCGAAATGTCGAGGGACAGGTAAAATAAGATGTTCCAATTGTAAAGGTTTCGGTGGATTTTTACATTCACCAACATTATATGTCAAATGGCATACAAGACAATCCAATTGGTATTCAAAGAATTGTCAATTACCCACAAGACGAATTCGAAAAGGAACACGAACACTTCATTGGCAAGCAACAATAGTTCCTTGGTCAAAACAATCATCGATTAATCAAATTACAGATTCAATTCAAGAAACAGCCGATGATCTCAATTTAAAATCTGATGTTAACAAACATTATCAAGACAAACATTTAAATAAAATATTCAAGAAAAATAATCAAATGAGACGATTCCAATGTCGAATCGAACGAATGGATTTACAACAAATTCAATATACAATGGGAGATCAATATTTCAATCAACGAGACAAATATTTAGCAAATACATTTCGATTTTATCAATATCCTGGACCTCAAGGTCAATTAATCATCTATGAAAATGATTATCCATTGAATTGTTGTGGTTGTTTTGGAGAGAAACTCGCTTGTTATTCTTGTTGTTGTTCGATTCTCTAATTATTATTATTATTGTTTTTTATTGAACTGAAAAAGAATTAATTTGTTTGAGATGAAGAAATTGAAAAGATTCGATTTTTGTTTTTGATTAAATAGAAAAGAATAAAATCGACGAATCGAGGAACTGTCAATTTCAAAGCAGTAATTAATCCTCCAATAAGACCAATAATTGTTGTTATGATATAGATTGCACTATTTCGAATTGTACGCATATATCGACATTGTTGAGGTGCACAATTTACAAAATAATTATCGAATGAAATTGATGAATTCCATTGTTCGATCATCAATTGATCAGTGACTAGTTGCATCGTTGAATTCAACAGGAAATTGTTTAACAACGATGAATTGAGAGGAATAACATTCATTGATGAAGATTTATTTGGATAAAATGCTTTTATTCCATCGATACATGCTTCATTGTAGAAACATTCTAAATTCGATTTCAATAATGAATCAATCATAAAACATCCTTTACGAAAACCATCAACAATGAATAAAGGAATTCCTGTTCGTGATAAAAAGAAACCACTTCGAGTCACACAACTACTCGTTGAATCACATAAACATTTGTTATAACTTTCCGAATAAATCAACACATCATATGTTGGAATATCAACTTCAATGATAAAATTATATAATAATCCAGAAAGTAAAGCATTACTATATGTCAATTGACGAATCATTGAAATCGATAAGAGAAATTCATTTGTTGTTGAACGAATAAATTCTGAAATGGAGATATTCATTTGTTTTTCAAATAGATCTCGATTAATCACGGATGAACTTAAATATTTTCGAGAATGAAATTCAATTAATCGATTGACAATTGTTTTGTTAATAAATTGACAATAAGCAGATAGAACTTGAAAATAATAAGGTCCACTACAACGAAAATCATTGCAATACATCGGATATTCAACGTCACATGCTTCTAAATTTTCAATCCAATCTTCATTCAATAAACTACTTGAACAAATCTCATGAAATTTATAACTCATTTCAATTATTTCTTTGTAATTCATCGAAATTTGTGAACATGGACATGTTAATGTTTGAGAATATTTCGAATTCAATTGAACATATTGATTCATTGTTGGCTTTGAAATAATAATCAATTGTTTTATATTAATTAATGATGTATATAATAATAAAATACTCAATAAAACAATTAAAACAAATAAAAATAATCGAGTTGCTAAACGACCTTTGTAAATGTCATGTTCATTAGCAGACTTTGCAAACATATTCATATTTCGAATAGCAACTAAACTCACACTCAAATAACATCGAACTTTCTCACACAGATTTAATTTTGTTTCTTCTCTTTCCTTTTGCTTTCGTAGATATTTTATTATTCTTGGTGTTGTTAATTTCAATGTTGTTACTAATCCTCCGATCAATCCAATAATGCTTGTTACGATGTAAATTATTGTATTTTTACTTTTTATTGTATAACTACATTTACTTGGTCGACATTCGTCATAATAATTTTCAAATGAAATTGAAGAATTCCATTGTTCAACCATTAATTCATCAATTAGATCTTCAATTGTTGAATTCTCTTGAAAACGAATAAGTAACGATCGATTCAATTGAGTAACATTCATTGTTGTTGTTAAAGTTAAATAGGATTGTAATTGTTGAATACATGATTGATTGTAGAAACATTGAAGATTTGATTTGAGTAATGATTCGATAACATAACATCCAATGTAGAATCCAGGAAGTTCGAATAGAGTTAAGTTTCCTTGTAGATTATAAAAAGCTGCTTGTTGAAAACATTGCGATGAATAGATACAATTACATTGATTCCATTTTCTTGCAAGAGAATCAATTTCTCCAGTTTGATCGAAAGTATAATGATAATTGGTGAGATGAGCAGAAAGTAAACCATTGCTTTGTGTTGTACTTCGAATCGATGAAATTGATAAGAGAAATTGAGTTTTTGTTGACGAATGAAATTGTTGAATAATTGAATTGATTTCTGTTTGAAATAATTCGAATGACATTACTGTTGAACTTAAATAATCAGTTGAATAAAATTCATTTCGATTATTTGTTATTGTTTTATTCACAAGTTCACAGAAAACATTTAAACTTTGAAACATTGACGTTGATGTTACACGAAAATCGCCAATGAACAGATCGACATTTGAAGATTGTGAAAGATATTCGAACCATTCTTCACTCACAAATTGACTTTGACAAATCGCATGAAATTGATTTTCAATTTGAATAAATCGACGATAATTTATGGAGATTTGAGAACATGAACATGTTAATGTTTGAGAATATTTCGAATAGAATTGTAAATATTGTTCCATCGTTGGTTGAGACAAATCAATTGTTCGACTTGTTTCAATGAAACTATTGTACAAAACAAGAATTAACATTGAAACCAATAGAACAATTAAAAAACAAATTGTTGAGATTTTTTCATTTTTCAATTCATGTTCATTTTCACTTGGCGGATTCGATTCAAATATATTTAATTTACGAATTTTCTCATAAACATTGACTTTTTCCGAATCTTTTTTCTTTCTCCAATAGTTAACTATTCTTGGTACAATTAATTTCAATGTTGTTACTAAACCACCAATCAATCCAATAATAGTTGTCACAATATAAATCAAACTATTTCTTGTTTTCACTGTATAACTACATGCACTTGGCTCACATCCATCATAATAATTTTCAAATGAAATTGAAGAATTCCATTGTTCAACCATTAATTCATCAATTAGATCTTCAATTGTTGAATTCTCTTGAAAACGAATAAGTAACGATCGATTCAATTGAGTAACATTCATTGTTGAATTAAAATTTAAATAAGATTGTAATTGTTGAATACATGATTGATTGTAGAAACATTGAAGATTTGATTTGA